>Ga0115003_10002334_pt1 | contig 15864 bp, 14 predicted proteins | sample ArcticOcean_MG_C_7_FD_88736 | JGI IMG/M metagenome (GOLD analysis project Ga0115003, IMG submission 88736) | Marine microbial communities from western Arctic Ocean - ArcticOcean_MG_CB11_88 | ecosystem: Environmental > Aquatic > Marine > Oceanic | place: Arctic Ocean: Canada Basin | collected... | reverse complement strand
TAATAGAGCGCTATGAGAAAATGTTGGAAGGAGAATTCCAATCGTTTTTTGATTCCTATGAATTTGAAGATATTGTAGAGCACTATATAGACAATGGTCAGTTAGGAGAAGCTATGGCCAGTATGGATGTAGCTTACGAACAGTATCCATTCTCTGCAACATTTTTAATAAAAAAAGCGCAAATACTTACAATTCTAGAGCGACTAGATGAGGCTGAAAAAGCTTTAGAGATCGCACAAGCTTTAGAACCAAGTAATGTAGATTTACATATTGCCAAAGGGTCTATTCTCTCTAAAAGAAAAAAACACCATAGGGCGCTAAAATGTTTTCACAAGGCTCAATCACTATCCGATGAACCAATAGAAGTATATCCTTTTATAGCTTTTGAATATCAATGTTTAGGGAAATTTCAAGATGCTATAAAATTCCTTTCTGAGTTTTTACTTACGGACCCAGAAGATGATATTGCAATATTTAATATTGCGTATTGCTTCGAAAGACTTGATGCATACGCTGAAGCAATCACTTTCTTCACAAACCTTATTGACAATGCTCCGTACGGTGAAATCGCATGGTATCAACTTGGACTGTTCTACAATAAGAGCAAAAATTATAAAAAAGCAGTTTGGTCACTCAACTACGCACTACTTATAGACGAATGCTTTACTGCAGCTTATCACGAAAAAGCAAGAAGTTTAACGCAATTAGGTGAAATTCAGGAGGCAATTAACACCTATCTCCTAACCTTTGCTTTTGAAGAAGCTACAGGATTTACATACTTAAAAATTGGGCTTTGCTATAAAGACCTTTCTAAGTTTAAGCAAGCTATAAGATACTTTACAAAAGCGAGTCATCAAGATCCACAGCTTTCCGAAGCTTGGATGGAAATTGGGCTTTGCTACGATGCAATTGGTTCTTCGGAAGAAGCTCTTTACAATATAAAGAAAGCATTAAACCTAAACCCCGATGACTTAGAATACCTATATATACAAACAGGGGTATTTATAAAAACGGGTTTGTATGCCGAAGCTGATTTAGCATACCAAAAGTTAATTGAATTAGGTTGCGATGCACCTACAATATGGATTGAATACGCAAGCCTAGTTTATTCTCAAAACGAAACTAAAGATGCTATTAACCTACTAAAACAAGGTTTAATAGTAAACAAGGACCATATAGATTTACTACTTCACCTTGTAGTGTATTCATTTTACACTAAAGAGTTTAAAACAGCTAGTAGTACTTTAAAAAAGGCATCAAATATTGATACTAAAAGTTTAGAAAAACTCTATACATTGTTTCCTGAACTTGAAAACAACGAAGACTTTAAATTAATTTAAGATAATTCCTATGAACTTTAATTTACCTCACATTCCTACCAGAACCTCTAGTCCACGCGACGGTGGCTTAACAATGGTTATGGATAAAGGGCTGAGTATCAACGAGGCTAAGAATATGATTTCTGCTTCTAGTAAACATATAGATATTGTTAAATTAGGTTTTGGAACCGCATACTTAACAGAGAATTTAGAAGAGAAAATTAAACTCTATAGAGATGCTGGTTTTAGAGTATATTTTGGAGGAACACTCTTTGAAGCTTTTATTGCCAGAGACATGTTTGATGAGTTTGTTGAACTGGTTGAAAAATACAAACTAGACACAGTTGAAGTTTCAGATGGTTCTATTGAATTAGACCATGATAAAAAATGTGAGTACATTAGAATACTTTCTAAAAAAGTAACGGTACTTTCTGAAATTGGTTCTAAGAGTGCGGATGTACTCATACCACCCTATAAGTGGATTCAAATGATGGAAAAAGAACTAGCTGCAGGTTCTTGGAAAGTTATTGCTGAAGCTAGAGAAGGTGGTAATGTGGGGATTTGCACAGGTACTGGAGAAGTTCGTTCTGATTTAATTGAAGAAATTCTAACCAAAATCCCAAGAGAAAAAATCCTTTGGGAAGCACCACAAAAATCACAACAAGTCTGGTTTGTTAAACTAATGGGTGCAAATGTAAACCTTGGAAATATAGCGCCAAATGAAGTTATTCCTTTAGAATGCTTAAGATTAGGTCTAAGAGGTGATACATTTTTTGACTTTTTACCACAAAAATAATGAAACTCATAAGTCCAATACAACTTAGAAATAAGCTAAAAAACAACGATGACTTTCAATTAATAGACATTAGAGAGTCTTACGAATTTGAAGATGGAGCTATTGCAGAATTAAATATCCCACTCGACGAAATGATGAGTTCTTTAGACAAAATCACTAAAGACAAACAGGTCGTAATTTATTGTAAATCGGGTAATAGAGCCTCTTCAATAATTTACATGCTCGAGAAAAAACATCAATATACAAACCTATACAATCTCGAGGGAGGCTACACAGCTTTTTTAGAGATAGAATAGTGATGAGAGCTAAAAAAGACTATTTCTGGATCGCCTTAAAAGGCTTTACAATGGGTGCTGCCAATGTAATCCCTGGAGTTTCTGGAGGGACTATAGCTCTGGTTACTGGAATCTATCAAGAGCTTATAAATTCTCTGAAAGCCTTTGACAAAAAAGCTTTAAAGTTATTTTTGAAAAGAGATTTCTCAAGCTTACTACAACACATAAATTTTCAGTTCCTACTAGCATTAGGCTCTGGAGTCGCATTAAGTATATTTACCTTAGCTAAGGTCTTTGCGTACTTATTAGAAGTACATCCAGTACAAATTTGGTCCTTTTTCTTTGGACTTATTCTAGCCTCGGTATATTATGTAGGTAAAACAGTTGAGAAATGGAATGTCCCTTCCACTCTCTTCTTTATTTTAGGTACTCTTATTGCGATTTCCATTGCATTAATGAATCCGACTCCTACACCAAATGGAAACTATCTTTTCGTGTTTTTCTGTGGTATTATTGGCATAAGTGGAATGTTACTTCCAGGTCTTTCTGGCTCGTATATACTAATGCTATTAGGGAACTACAAACTACTAATGGTAGATTCTATTAATGCACTTTCATCTGCATTAAAAATGAGTATCTCTGGAGATTTCTCCTACCTAAACAACGCGAATCAATTAGAAGGATTGATCCATTTTGGATTATTTTTACTCGGTTCTGTATTCGGAATGATTACGTTTTCTCAAGTAATCGCATGGATTTTTAATAAGTACAAAAACAATACAATTTCAATTCTTACTGGTTTTGTGTTTGGATCGTTGGCTATTATTTGGCCGTGGAAAAACGCAATAACAAACCCAAATACGCTCAACAGGCATGGTGAAGAATTAATTATCGGCTATCAAAGGTATATTCCTACAAGCTTAGATATAGAGACACTCATTGCTATTGCGTGTATTGGAGCAGGTGTAGTTTGTATTTGGGCAGTTGAAAAAATGGCTGAAAAACAACACTAATGAAACATTTTGGTTTAGTTGGATTTGATTTAAAACATTCTTTTTCTGTTTCTTTTTTTGAAGACAAATTTAAAAGAGATGGGATTCTAAATACTAGCTATAAGAATTTTGAATTATCTGAGATAAGCGATTTTTCAGATTTGCTTCAAAACAATTCCTTCTCTGGATTAAACGTAACAATACCGTATAAAGAAAGTATCATTCCTTTTTTAGACTCACTAAGCTCCGAAGCAAAATCAATTGGTGCTGTAAATACTATTGAGTTTAAAGAGGGTAAATTAATAGGACACAATACCGACCATATCGGTTTTCATAATTCCATAAAGCCGTTTTTAGAAAACACAATGGAACGGGCACTTATTCTTGGAACTGGGGGGGCTTCGAAAGCAGTAATATATGCACTTACTAAAATAGGAATTGATTGTTTGTCTGTTTCTAGAAAGCCAAAAGAGAACCAATTGTCCTACGAAGATTTAAACGAGTATGTCTTTAAGCACCATCTACTGGTAGTAAACACAACTCCATTGGGCACAAGTCCCAACATTAATGAATGCCCCGAGATTCCGTACAAATATCTTACAGAAAAACATTTATTAGTAGACTTAGTTTACAATCCTAGTGAGACTTTATTCTTAAAAAAAGGAAAAAAACAAAATGCTACTATATTAAATGGCAATGCAATGTTAATACACCAAGCAGAAGCAGCTTGGGCGATTTGGAATTCTTAAATATACTCGAGTCTTAAAATTTCAATATCCTTTTTTAAGCGAATCATATCTTCGGGTAAAGTACCGTCGTAATATCCTCTAATTCTTTGTTTTTTATCCAGGAGCATAAAGTTTTCAGTATGGATAAAATCTCTTTCACCACCATCCCCTTCAGTAAGAACAGCGAAATACGATTTTCGAGCTAAATCGTAAATTACTTCCTTTTCTCCTGTTAGTAATAGCCATTTATTAGAGTCAATTTGGTATTTATCGGCATAAGCTCTTAAGGTAGCAACAGAGTCCTCTTCTGGATATACAGTATGCGACACAAACATAATATCCTCATCTGCAAAATAAAAATCATGTAATATTTTCATTTGAGTAGTCATCTTAGGACAAATATTCCCACAGGTTGTAAAGAAAAAATCTGCAACATATATTTTACCTTCCACAGAACTTAAACCAATCGAAACCGAGTCTTGACTGTACAATTCAAATTCAGCTACACTGTGCTCTAACTCATAGTTTCGAACAGACTCATCTACCAATCTAGGGTTTACGTCCGATGGCTTGTAAATTTTTAAACGAGGATCTCGTTTTAACATAGGATAAACCACAAGCATTCCAAGTACTAAAATTACTCCGAAAATTAGAAGTCTATTGGTTTCACCTGATTTGGTAGCCATCTTATTTTTTTTTCAAAGGTATGCGATTTTATAAAAAACAGCAGATATTCAAAGCTTATTCTTTCTTTAAATGAGCTGAAAAATTAGCGGTCAATTTTTTAATTTTAGGTGAAATAACAATCTGACAATAGGGTTGGTTTTTATTCAACTCAAAGAAAGAAGCATGTTGATTTCCAGCAAAATAAAAATTAGTACGCATACTAATTTCTGTAACAATAGGTCTAGTAAATTGAGCAGTTGCATTGTCTTTAGATTTTTGTGCCACAACTATTTGAGTCTCATTTTCGCAATAAATTACCGAGCGGTAATGTGCCCCTACATCATAGCCTTGTCTATTTACAGTAGTAGGATCATGTACTTCCCAAAAAACATCTAAGAGAGTTTCTAAACTTAAAACAGAAGAATCAAAAAGCACTTCACAAACCTCAACATGCTGGGTTGTTCCAGAACAAATCAATTCATACGATGGGTTTTCTATCATCCCACCAGAATAGCCAGATCTAACAAGTGAAACTCCATTTAGTTTACTATAAACGGCTTCTAAACACCAAAAACACCCCCCCCCTAAGGTTATTTTATCTACACTAGTCATCACAATTATATTTTAAATTTTAGTGTGTTAAGCTAAAGTCTTTATATCAGACAATTTTATAAACCTTTAGAACAAATCCTAATGTAAAAATGATTATATTTATTGAAATAAAAAAAACTAATATGAAAAAGACTTACATTTTAATAGCAAGTGTTTTTGCTATGGGTTATTCTGTAGCTATACAAGCACAAACTCGTTATTTAGACGATGTTGGAACTGAAGTATCAGTAACACCAAATATTAACTACGGAAACAACGTAGGAATAATTACTCAAGCTCCAGCTATGGAAGCTCTTTACATGGATGCTTATCAATTAGAAGGAGATACAACAAGCAATAAACCTGTTGTAATTATGCTACATACAGGTTCTTTTTTACCTGCTATTGTTAATGGTCAAGCTACAGGTGGTAGAACAGACAAGGCAATAGTCGAAATGTGTGAACGTTTCGCTAAAAAAGGTTACTTAGCTATTGCTTTAAGTTACCGTTTAGGCTGGAACCCTGTATCTACTTCAGAAGATGTTAGAAGAAGTACACTTATACAAGCAGCATACAGAAGTTTACAAGATGTTAAAACGGCTGTTCGTTTCTTAAGAAAGTCCGTTGTAGAAGAGGGAAATCCTTATGGTATTGGAGATGAATTTGCTGTTGGTGGTTATGGAACTGGTGGCTATATCGCTTTATCTATGGCTACTCTTAACGATTACGATTCGGAACTTTTAATGCCTAAATTTATTGATACATCAGAAGAAACTATAGCTATTTATGGACAACCTGTACCTTATATAGTACAATCTGTTTTAGGAAACTTTGAAGCGACTGACTATGGATTTATGACTGTGGTGGTTAATGATTCTACGAGTATTGAAGTTCCTCTTTGTGTACCAAACCACGTAGGATATAGTTCTGAAATAGACATGGCTTTTAATGCTGGTGGTGCTCTTCCAGACATTTCTTGGTTAGACGCAGGTGAAGTTCCTATTGCTTCTATGCAATGTATAATGGATCCAGATGCACCATTTGCAGAAGGAAACGTAATTGTACCTACTACTGGGGAATTTGTTATTACAGCACATGGTTCACAAATGATACAAGCTAAAGCAGATACTTTAGGTAATAATGCAATTTTTGATGAATTAACGACTACAATTACCGATGCAACTTACCAAAACGGAAATGGTGCAGCAAATGCAACAGCATATAACTACGAAGACTTAAATGGTTTATTTGGAATCGTCACTCCTTCTCCATCTGAAACTCCTACTGTATGTGGATTTGAACTTGAACAAGGTGCGCCTTGGGATTTTTGGGATAATGCGAGTTACGGAGCAATGGCAGATGCATATCATGGAGCACCAGATGCCTTCCCTTTTGGTACTATGGGTTGTTTAGCCCTATTAGGAAACCCTGATATGTCAGAAGAAAAAGGAATGTCTATGGCAGATATGATGTCTGAATTCTTTACTCCTAGAGTTTATGTTTCATTAGTTGGACCTATATCAGATATTGGAATTACCGAAGAGTTAGTAGAGAAAGTAAATATCTACCCTAACCCAGCGAATAATTTCATTACTATAAATGCAAATAACAACACTATTTCTTCAGTGAAATTATACTCTGTAGAAGGTAAGTTATTGAGAAACTATACAACAAACTCAACTTCAGTTATCATTGAAAAAAATGAATTAACAAATGGTTTATACTTTGTAGAGCTTGAAATTAATAAGCAAACAATTAAAAAGTCAGTGATTTTTAACTAAACCACTTTATTTGTACTAAAAAGGACTCTTGAAAAAGGGTCCTTTTTTTTTGGCTAAATTGTATATTGGTACAATAACTGATGGGACTATTATTTACTAAATTTTACCAGATGAAGAAATTTATACTGTACTATTTCTTAGTACTAAACACACTCTTATTAGCTCAATACACCATGCCTTATGAAGAAGCATTACACGAGGGTACTTGGTTACAATGGCCACACGATTATACCTACCAGTTTGGCGCAAGCGATTTTGAACCTGCGTGGATAGAAATAACTGAAGCTTTAATTTCAGGAGAAAATGTACATATTGTTGCTTATAATGAAAGTGAAAAAAACCATATATAAAACGTACTTTCTATCGCAGGGATTTCGATGGAAAATGTAACAATTTTAGTTATTCCAAACGATGATTTTTGGGTACGAGATAACGGTCCTGTTTTCGTTTACGATGAAGATTCTATTTTACACATTACCGATTGGGGATTTAATAGCTGGGGAAATGATACTCCGTTTGAGCTTTGTGATGAAGTGCTAAATTTAATTGCAAATCAATTGGATATACCTCTATTAGATTTAAGTGCTATGATTTTAGAGGGCGGTGCAATAGAAATTGATGGTGAAGGTTCTGTAATGCTAACTAGAAGTTCGATTACAGGAGACGATAGAAACCCTAATTTAACAGAAGAAGAAATTGAAAACTATATGACCACGTATTTAGGCTTAACAAACTTTATTTGGCTTGATGGAATGTTTGGTGGATGGGAAGATATTACCGACCAACATATAGATGGTTTTGCAAAGTTTCATGGTACAAAAAAACTATTGTAATTATGAACGAGGAAGACTTAGATTATTGGTATATTTCGGCAGAAGACATTTATACTCTTTACAATGCTACTCAGCCAAATGGTGATGATTACGACTATGTATACCTACCCTTAACCAATAATGATGTAATTACTACTTGGGGACAAAACCTAGGGTACAAAGGTGGATATGCAAATTACTACATTGCAAATACAGTTGTTTTAGTTCCTAACTACAACGATGTTCAAGATGGAATTGCCAATGCTATTATTCAAGGATTGTATCCAGAAAAAACAGTTGTAGGGATTGACTCAAGCAATATGTTGGCTAATGGTGGAATGGTGCATTGTATTACGCAACAACAGCCACAATTCTTGTCTACAGTCGGATTACAAGAAACTACGAAAATGAGTATAGGTAAATTAGAAAGAATTATTGATATACTTAGTCGAGAGGTAATTGATCCTAAAGAAAATATACTTTACTTTTATATTTATGAAAATGGTATTGTGGAGAAGAAAGTTTTGGAGTAGTCTAAATTTGATGATGGGATCGCTTGAAACAACAATTAAAGTTTAGACCTAAACTCTGAAAGTACAATTGCAGTAGCCGTTGCGACATTTAAAGAATCGATACCCGATTTAGACAATGTAGGAATGGTTATTTTTTTGTTATCCAAACTTAGAATCTCATCAGAAATCCCATGCGACTCACTACCCATTAAAAGAATAGAATTTTTGGCAAATGAAGTGGTATAAATTGATTCTCCCTTTAAATCGCTCGCATAAATAGTATGAGAACTTAAATTGCTGAGCATTTGAGATAAATCTCCGTAATGCATTTGAATTCTATTTATAGAACCCATAGCCGATTGTACTGTTTTTGGATTGTATTGATCAACCGTATCCGAAGTACACAGAATATGTTCTACACCAAACCAATCAGCTAAACGAATTATAGTCCCTAAATTACCTGGATCACTTACACCATCGAGTGCCAAAACCAAAGATTCATCAGCAACTAAATCAAAAGAAGTGAGTACTTGCTGTTTTAAAACCAATAAAACCTCGTTGGGCGTTTTAAGAGTAGAAACTTGTCCTAAGTCTCTATCACTCAATTCATAGGAATTATCTTTACCAAGATAAGTAGGATTATTATCGAACCAAGAACAAGTTGCGTAAAGCTCAACATAAGCGGTAGAAGACTGTAGTAATTCTTCTACTATCTTTTTTCCCTCAACTACAAAAAGGCCCGTAATTTTACGTTCCTTTTTGCGTTGAAGTCCTCTTAATCTTTTTAGATGATTTTTGCTGAGCATAGACTCTTTGGGCTACTAATTAATCGCCATTTTTCATTATACGTTGTGTAGTATAGTTTCTCCAACGCTCTAAAACATCTACAAAATCTGCAGGAAGCTCCGAGTCAAACTCAGTATATTTTTCGTCATTAGGATGATTAAAACCTAATGTTTTAGCATGTAATGCATGACGAGGCATTGCTTTGAAACAATTTTGAACAAATTGCTTATACTTAGAGAAAGTCGTTCCTCTTAAAACTCTATCTCCTCCATATGTATCATCGTTAAATAAAGGATGACCAATATGTTTAAAGTGAGCTCTAATTTGATGAGTTCTACCAGTTTCTAATCTACACTCTACCAAAGTAACGTATCCAAAACGCTCCAACACAGTATAGTGTGTAATCGCATGACGACCGTATTCTTCCTCCTCAGGAAAAACATCCATCACCTTTCTGTTGCGTAAACTTCTACCAATATTACCGGTAATTGTTCCTTCATCCTCATCAAAATCGCCCCATACCAAAGCACGGTAACGACGAGAAGTAGTACGATCAAAGAATTGTTTTTGAAGATGTACTAAAGCATGTTCTGTTTTAGCAACCACCAAAATACCAGAAGTATTCTTATCAATTCTATGAACTAAACCTGGTCTAGTTTCATCTTCGCAATTTGCAAGTTTTTTAATGTGGAATTTAAGTGCATTTAGCATGGTTCCAGTAAAATGACCATAACTAGGATGCACTACCATTCCTGGCTCCTTATTTACGATAACTAAATGATCGTCTTCGAACATTATATTAATAGGAATGTCCTGTGCAACAAGTCGAGTATCTAGCTTTGGGAAATCCTTAACAATACTGATAACATCCTTAGGCTTTATTTTATAACTAGACTTTACAGGCTCATCATTCACAAGTACAAAACCTGTATCTGCCATTTTCTGCACCTTCGTACGAGTCATGTTTGCAATCTGGGTAGACATAAACTTATCGACTCTCATCGTTACTTGTCCATCTTCTACAACTTGCTTAAAATGCTCATAAGCTAGTTCTCCATCAATCACTATAGAGACCTCTTTTTCTTCTTCTTTTTCCTTCATCTTAATTATTTAAGATACTGTCTAATCTAGCCTTTAAGCTATCTACACGCATTAATTCTAGGGTATCAACCGCTAAACTTGAACTATCTTCTGTAAACCATAATTTCACAAACGAACCTAAGTCAATTTCTTCAGCTTCTGGTTTTGGTCTCTGCTTATAAACAAATGAATTTAATGTGTCTACAACAGAATTATCGTAATAAAATTCACCAATATTTAATGATAAATTTTGAAGTTTTGATTCTATATTTCGTTTAGAATACCCAATTAGTTTTGGCATAATCATTTGTACACCCTTTCCATTACCAAGTACAAGATCTAACTTAGATGATTTTTCAAGTTTCTCATCAATCGTTAATAATCTATCACCAATACGCACACCCAGAACTACATTTGCATGGGCATCCTTTTTATAAATAAATTTACCAACTCTAAATCCTTTGGCTTTAAGTTCTGAAATATACTGACGCGTGGAGCGATCGGTATAATCGGGTACAGAAATTAGACTAACGTTTTTTGGATTTACTGTTAATAAAATTTCTCTATTATTTTTCACTCTTGAAAGAGCTTTTGGCAACTGTCCTATAACAGATCCTCTAGGGAAACTTGCATTGTATGCTCCCGAATCGACTACCGAAAAACGTAATTTCAAGGAACTTAAAGTATCCTCTACTTCATAAATAGAATAGCTCGACAAATTGGGCACTAAAATAGTATCTCCATGTAAAGTCAGCTTTTCTAAGCCTTGTAAAGAAACATATATTACTCCCGAAAGAAGTATTAGTCCCAAACATAAATGAACGAATAGACGTTTCATATAATTTAGTTAGTAGTCTTTGTAAGGGAAATAAGCAGTTGTAATTTGTGTTAACACAAAATTGCTGTTAAAATCCTTAGTTTTAAATAATTTACAAAGATAGAAAAAGCAGTCTGAACTCGTAAAGGACTCTTTTTTATTTATTGTTTATTTTTCGATTAATTTTATGGGGAATAATAAGGCTTAAAATTTGGGTGTATTTTTAAATGGTCACAAATAATCAATGCGGTTTTTTTCGTTTAAACATACCTATAAACTTTTGCCACATATCTGTAAAGTCATCAAATTCATCTCTATAAAATAAGCCTACTCCCGTGGTATAATTACTTGCATCATCTTGCAACAGAAAGCTTTCTTCAAGATTTCTAAAAGCCAATAACTTCAATTTACCATCTTCTTTAATTTGGTATTCTACTTTAAAATCTCCGATAAAACGAGTGGTATTTTGAGCAGGCTGAGTACCAATATTCCCGTTAAAAGTAATCCTGTCGTTTACTTTCATATTATTCACAAGTAACTCAAATTCTTTATTACTTAAAGTATCGCCTTGGCTAGGATGATATTTCACACCTAAATCGAATCGATCTGTAAACTGAGACATCCAATTAGACAATTGATTGCTCAACACTTCGGTCCCTGTAGAAAGAGTTGTACTTAAATAATCTACATCTGTATTTTGTAACTCATCGGTACTCATAAAGCTGTTCAATACGAGTAGGGATAAAAACTGTTGTGTTTTCTTTTCGACTGTATTAGTCCGTTCTTCGAGAATTCTGTTAATTAAATCATCTCCTTTTGGGATTTGTATATCAAAATCTATTTTTGGTTGAAGGAGATCTCCAGACATGAGCATACTACATTCTACATCCGTTTTTCGATTGTATTCTGGCGCTAAGTCTCGAATATTGGTATTTACCTTATACAGTGCTGTAAGATCAATTTGGGCGGTATATGGGTTTCCATCCCAAACCATTTTAGCTCCATTTTCAATTTCAAACTTCTTATTTACAAAATTCTGTAAGGTGAATAAATAATCACCTTGACTAAGAGTATAATCTCCAAACATATACACTTCATCTGCAGCATTTACCCCTAAATTAATAAAGCCATTACCGGTTGCAGTGATTTTATCTCCTAAATTTTCATCAAAAATAATATCCACAGCTGCTTCTTCGGTGATTTCAATATTCATATCTAGCACCAATCCCGATTGCGACGTTACCACTTCAGAAAGAGTCCAAAGAGTATCTTTTTGATGTGCCTCTTTTTCTATAAAATGAACAAAATTTAACTCTTCTAAAGATTCGTTTTCATCTAAGGGAATAAAAAGAGTAGTTCCGTTATTAGTTTTTGCATTTATATCGATTTCTATGGATTTAAACGGACCTCTAAATACGGCATCACCAGTAGCAATAGCCCTTCCATAGTATGCTTCATCTCTATAAGCATCCGTATTTAAACATAGAAAACTATCTGCTTTAAATTTTAAATCTAAAGAAAACTCTTCTAAGTAATTATGTAATAATTCACCTGACAAAACACCTTTACCAATAAACTCATCTTGAAAAACACTAACAAAATTTAAATCTAAAAACTCAATATGTCTTTCACTTAATCTTAAGTGAGCTCTGTCGCTAGCCTTAAAATCTACATTTAAATATGGGATCGTTAGCGAAACATCATCTACCAATAATTCTCCCTCGAATAAAGGAGACTTAATATCGCCATGGAAATTAAAATCACCCATCCCAGTTCCACTAAAATCATCGCTTATGTTTGCTAGGTAAGTTTGTAAATGCCTTACATCTAAGTCATGTACATCAATATCGAGATTGAAATTATTGGAATCTAATTGCGTATAATAGTCTCCACTTATATCTATCGTTTTATTAATTCCTTTAAAAACTTGACCAAAAATATGTTGCGACTCATTAGTGTTGTTGTAAGAAACCTGAAGCTCCACATCTCCAAATGGAAAGCTGTTTATATACAAATCTTGAGAGGCTAAGTTGGACGATAATTTAGGCTTAGTAGAGAAATCAATTATTTTAAACTCACCAGACAAGTGACCCACAAGAGTAGACTTAGATTTTTCTAACCAAGGATTTATATTTTGAAACTCAAAATCATCAATAAATAAATTTAGCTCATCTTGTTTATTATTTTTCACATAATTTAATTCGACGTTTTGATTATCAGTATTCAATAAAACATTCGCGTTAATAGATCCTTTAGTATCGTAATAAAAGGATGAATTATCATTGAGCGACCATAAAGTATCTGCAAAATAAAACTGACTCTCATCAATCTCTAAATTAATTGACTTAGTATTTATATGTGCATTTGCTTTTAGTATTCCATCAAATTTAATAGAATCGTTACTAGTCCACGCTAAAGCGTACCTCCAATCGCCAAAAGTCCCAATTTGATCTAATTCTATATTTTCGAATTTGGTTTCTAAATTATAATCCAACTGCGAACTAATCAAGTCTACTTGCCAATGTTCTGGTGTTGCAATAGAGTTAATTTCAAAATCGCGCCAAAGCCAATCGCGCCAACCTAGGTTAGGACTTGTAATAGAAAAGTCTAAACCTGTGTTTTGAGTGTCGAACGAACCAAAAATATGCGCACCGTCGCCAAGGTGTAAGTTAGGAGCTATAAAATCTGTTAACGCAGTACTATTGAATACATCAACAGAAAATTTAAAATCTTGTGGTGAAGTACTCTTTATTGGTATAAGTGGGAAATGGGGTGCTAAATAGGCTAAAAAAGAAGAATACAAATTTGGAATATCAATAGCACCATCTAAAGTTGCATTCGCAAAATCTGAGACTAAAGTTAAGGTATCGCCAGAACTTGACTTCGAAGAATTAAAAAGTAAGTCGTTAAAATGATAATAATTACCGTCTGTTTCTATAGTAGTAAAAAACACGCCTAAAAAACCTTCAATGTTCGACCAACTATCGCCTACTAAGTTCATTTCAACCAAAGAAGATAAATTCGCTTTCGCACCTCGGTTAAACCAATTTAAAGCAACCAAATTAGCTTGAATAATATCGGCAGTAAAATCCATTATAGGTTTGGGGTTGGAAAAATCTACCTCTCCAGAAAAATCCAATTCTAAGTTTTCATCGTTTACAAAAGCTTCACCTTTAAAATAATTGGGCTGCAAACGTCCATTTAAATGTATGTTTTCATATAAATAATCACCTATTTCAATAGAGCCAATTTCTCCGATTAAATCGGTATCAAAACTCAATAAATCGAATCCTTTACCTTGAACCGATAGGTTTGCGTTTAAACGCGAAAATTTAGTCTTTTCTATAAAAGGGCTTAAATTAAAATCGTTGAAATCGATATTCCCTATATATTTAGGAATCTCTGTACTGTCTTTAGTTATGGATATATCTGTAATAAAAGCTCCCAAGTTTGAGAAAAGCTCCATTTGTAGGTTTACAGTAGATTGGGTTCCATTTAAATTTACAGCAGCCTCAACAGCACCTAATTTACTAACCAAATACTTATACTCTAATAGGGGTTCTATCCAAGTCCACTCACTATCCTTAACTATAATATTTGGTGCAATAAGTGAGTATTCCCAACTCTTAAAATCACTTAAATTAGCTATGGATAAGTCTCCATTTATAAGGCTTCCATTAGTAGTAGTTAAATTAAAATTCTGCGTAGTTAAACGATTCTTGTTTACAGCTATTAATCCGCTAGCCTGTAAATACAAAGAATTTGGCCAGGAATTGAACAAGCCATCACAAGCATTTTTATTAATATTAAAAGTGGTTAAATTTACAAGTGTAGAATCTAACTTAGTAGAGTGAAAAAAGTCAAAATCAATTTCGGAGACCGCACTTTTCCAATTAAAGCCATTTACAGAACTACCTAAAGAAGAAAATTTAATCTTGTTTGCTTTAACAACATGAGAAGCACCATTAGGTATATTCCAATTTATATTACTGAGTACAAAACTCGATTGATCACCTAGTTTCACCTCTTTTAAATATAAATTTAAATTTGAGAATTGTCGAGTTTCTTCATTATTAGTAACAAGTACTTCAGCTCCATTTATCCATACATTATCGAGTCTCAAATTCCCAGTAGTATTGGTGGTTTTTAACAGTGGTTTTATTAATTGATAAAATTCTGAATCTGTAATAGAATCGCTATACCGATAGTTTACATATAAACCTTTAAGGTAAATTTTATTTAAATGGTTTAAAGTAAAGTCTGTAGTGGTTATTTTTATCTCTTCTACAAAAACAAGGGTGTCATTATTACTATCTACAAAAAGAACTTCTTCCCAAACTAAACCAGATAGGATTCCTAATTTAATTTTCTCGGATGCTATAGATAGGCCATATTCTGTTTTTGCCCATTTAGAAAACTCCAGAGCAAGTTTTTGCTGCATGCTAGGAATTTGAAAAAGCAGCAGAAAACCAAAAACCAAAAAGGTTCCTAAAATTAATATGCGCTTAATTATGTTTTTACCTGTATTGATAAGACAATTCTTTATTTTTGCCGTATGACTAAAAAAAGCATCACCATTCTAGGAATAGAATCTTCTTGCGACGACACCTCTGCTGCCGTTATAAAAGACGCTAAAATTCTATCTAATATAGTTGCTAATCAGGACGTTCACCAAGAATATGGTGGTGTAGTTCCCGAACTCGCTTCTC
>Ga0115003_10002332_pt1 | contig 15869 bp, 10 predicted proteins | sample ArcticOcean_MG_C_7_FD_88736 | JGI IMG/M metagenome (GOLD analysis project Ga0115003, IMG submission 88736) | Marine microbial communities from western Arctic Ocean - ArcticOcean_MG_CB11_88 | ecosystem: Environmental > Aquatic > Marine > Oceanic | place: Arctic Ocean: Canada Basin | collected... | reverse complement strand
CGGCGATTCCACTCTGAGTTGACGATGGGTGTGTCGACTGGCAGGTGGTCCACAAGGGCAAAGAAATCTTCCCAGCTGCGGTCATCTTGGTGTTGATGGATGCTGATTTCCATGTCTCTTGGTTGGTCGGCGTAGAGGTGGACGCTCACGAAATCGACAGGCACAGCATGGGTCTCGATGTAGTTCCAGAAATCGTGCGGTAAGGGATTTAAAGTCAAGGGTCTATTAATGCTCGGCCCCAGTTTGATGTCGGGAAGAGCGGCCTTAACCGCGATGTAGGTTGCTTCGTAGAGTTCCGCCGCCTCGGTTCCTGTCCCGCTCCAGAAATCGGGCTCGTAGAACTCGTTCCAGACTTCGACATATTCAATGTCGTAGAAGAATCCATTATCCCAGCCTTGGGTGAAGTGCATCAAGATTCGTTTCGCAACTTCCCCGAACACCTGGAAATCGTCAGGCACCATTGTGGTATTCAGATTAGGATCGCAAGGGGCGTTGGGAGTGCCATTTTTCGACTGGCCGATTCGGATAAAAGGCTGAGCACCCACGGCGACGATCTGCGCGACGGCCTCATCCGCACGCTCCCAGTGGTAATTGTTTTCATTACTAGGGTCATGCCCCGCGTAGTTGGGATAGTGCTCCCAGATCAGATTCAAATCTGTTTCGGCCCCGCCGTGGGTTCGGACCTGTGGGATCGACCATTCCTGAAACGTGGCTGAATGGTCGGCGGGATGAAAGTTTTGACACGGGGGCTCACGGCTCGGATGGCTGCTGATGATTGGACCATTGGTCACGCCATGTATCGCAGGCACGATTCCATCTACGGTCGCGGCGTCGATCGTGATGATTTCAGCCTCAGCCATTTGGAGCGGGAGCAGTAGGAGAATAATCAGGCAGAGGCGCGCGCCTTGTCTCTGCGAATGGGGCACTGGATTGAGCTTCGAGCAGCCTTCATTTGCATTTGTGCCGTGTCTCACATCGGGTTCCAAGTTGTAAGGATCAAGTGCCTCTCCTTGAATGACCGGTCTCGAATGAAATTGTACGTCGGCAAATTAGCCTGGACAGCGAACGGCTCTTGCTAAGAGACAACTTACAGTTTTAGTCTAGGTCGCTTTCTCGGCCAAGTACGGCCTCTTTCTGCGTTGCATCGTTTTCCGTTTGATCTTCGCAGGTTTAGCCAACACTTCGCACTGTCGACTGAGGTAGACGTCCGCCGGCATCACGTTGTCGAGTGATTTGTGGTAGCGCTGGTTGTTGTCCTGCGCGCGGAAGTCGCGAAGCGCAGCTTCGAACTTCCACGGGAAGTCATCATGCTGCAGCTTGACGACGTTCTTTTTCTTTTGGTGCCATCCTGCGAACGTTTAGGGAGTCGCAGTTCCCCGGATTGGGAAGCCGGCAGGTCACCTCCATCGTCGGTCTGTCGCATTTAGCGCACCCGGGTGGTCGAATGTTGGAAGCGACCCCCTGCCTGTATGAGCTCGTAAGCCATGTTCGCCACGGCCCACGAGATTTTGCGAGCACGCGATTCTTGAGCGTGTCCTCAGCGACGACTTGCTTGAGGTCCCGGTTTTCCTGAACAGCCGCGTCATGGACGTCGGAGACTTAGCTGTCGTCACGCATTTCAGCGGGGTAGTCTCAAGGCGTCTAAAACAAGACTTCGCGGAGTGATCTGTTGAAATTTGTAACGCGCGAGTTGTGTGCGGTCGTCCTCACCGTGGTGGCATTCGCGGTTTCGTGTGGCGATGGTACGGACGGGGGGCTCGCTCCGCGCGATGGCACCCAGCCTCCGAATGTTCTCTTCATCCTGGCAGACGACCTGCGCTTTGACGCGGTCGGCTATAGCGGCAATGAAGTCATCAAGACGCCCAACATCGACAGTCTCGCTTCCGAAGGAATGCGACTTGATCGATTTTATGTTGCGTATCCCGTGTGCATACAGTCGCGCGCAACATTCCTAACTGGCCGCTATCAACATGACGGCGCGACCGTGAATCGGGGGAAGGGGTGGCGCATTCGCCCCGAAACAAGAACCGTTGCAAACTGGATGAACGATGCCGGCTATGTGACAGGTTTTATTGGGAAATCGCATCTGGGCATGCGGCCCCAGGTTTGGGGCTTCGACCATGTTCCTGTCCTGGTGCCCGAAGATCGTCATGCACCCTGGATCGAACACATCAACCCGAAGCTCATTGTCGACGGTATTGCAATGAGTGTACCGGGGCACATCACACAGATCCTCACCGACGCTGCGATCGACTTTATGGTGTCTAACAAAGACCAACCGTGGTTCTTGTGGTTGGCAACATCGGCGCCTCACGTTCCGTATCACGAGTACGATGACTACTTGTACAACGCCACCGAAATCGTCGCGAGCCCCCCTCCGGGTTGGCCCCCAAGCCAGAAGTTGGTTTCGGGGCGCGGGGTGTTCGACTGGCCCGCTTATTATTCAACGATTTCGATGTTGGACGAGCAAGTCGGTCGTCTTTTGGGCAGGCTCGACGCACTGGGACTCGCCGAAGACACGGTGGTGGTCTTCATCAGCGACAACGGGATTCAGCTCGGGAGCCACGGTCATATGGCCAAGGCGATCTGGTACGAAGAGTCGACAAAGGTTCCCGCGGTCGTACGTTGGCCAGGCAAGACAAAGCCAGGAGCGATCAGTGAAGGCCTGGCTTCTTCGGTCGATCTTCTTCCAACGTTGCTCGATATCGCAGGACTTCCGTCTTTGGAGGGCATGCCCGGGGCGAGCCTGCTCCCGACTCTCCTGCGCGGCGAACCGACGAGAGACCGGGTGTATTCCGAGTCCGCACGGCTAGCGGAGCAGGGCGGTGGCAGTTGGGAAATGATTGTGAACGCGCGCTGGAAGTACGTGCGCATCAAGGACCCATTGGAACAACACCTCTACGACCTAGAGGAAGATCCGTTTGAACAACGAGATCTAGTCGGATCACCAACGCATGCGGCGACGCTCAAGAAGCTGCAGGGAGAAATGCGCCGCAGGTGAACTCGAATCCGGTCGATCTTGGCTGCGTCTCGTACCGAAGCTTGTTATTCGATATACCCGAGCGACCGCAGCATTTCAGTTTCTTCAGGGGACAGCGAATCGCTGCTTTTGAATTCGGACTCGTGGAGGTTCGTGCGCAAGATTGCAGCTGAATCTTCGTAGTCTTCGATCAGCTTCTTCATTCGTTGCGAAAGCGGTTTTGTGGCTGCGAAAATATTTTTCTTCTCGCCGGGGTCGAGTGCGAGGTTGAATAACTCGTACCGATGTCCGCTTCGTGTGCGAAGACGAATGAGCTTGTAGTCGCCTTGCCTGACGGCATACGTGGGTTGCAATAGCTTCGTGACACCGGTTCGATGCACCGCTCTTTCTATGAACGCCTCGCTAAAAATCGGTCGCGTTCGCCAGGCCCTTGTCGCATCGGCTTTATCTTGCGCGTTCGTTTTTGAGGCCGTGTCGACAAGTAGGTCGCGGAAGCTCTTGCCCATCAGCCCAACAGGTATTTCCTCGCCCAGCATCTCCAGCATCGAAGGCATCAAATCAAGAAGCGCGACGGGCGCGCTAACTCGGTGTCCCTTTGGAACCCCGGGGCCACTTAGCATGAGTGGCACTTGTAGCACTTCTTCATAGACGAGTGCGCCATGGGCAAGGTAGCCGTGCTCGAGGAAGGCTTCGCCATGGTCGGAGGTAAACGTGACGATCGTGTTGTCCAGTAAGCCTTCCCGCGCAAGGGTATCGAGTAAATTGCGAAGCAGGTCATCGACGTATCGAATTTCGCGGTCGTATTGAGTTGGGGTCCAGTCGTAAAATGGTGTGGTCTTGTCAAACGGTTTCGACTTTCCAAACAACTCTTCATAGCCTTCCGGCGGAACGTATGGATTGTGGGGTTTATAGGTATGCAAGAAGACAAAGAAGCGATCGTCTTGCATGCTGCGTATGACGCGCAGGCCTTCACGCAATGTGCTTTCGACGGTCCGCCGATTTGTTGCGGACTCCGTATCGCGGAATTCGCGATAGGTGGCGAACCCGCGCCCGAAACCTCTCGCGCGCGCGATCGCGCCATTTTCGGTAACCGCGCCGGTGGCGAAACCCCGGTTGCGTAGCCATTCAGCGAGCAAGACGGCACGTTTGGGCAATTGGTAGGGCTGCGTGTTGCGGGCTCCATGTACTGCGGGGGTGAGCGACGTCATCATCGTCATGTGAGAAGGCAGCGTGCTTGAAGAAGCCGCAACACATTCGTCGAAGATGGTTCCGTTCGTTTTGAAGTAGTTGTCCAAGTAGGGCGTTGTGTCTCGGACGTGGCCATAGGATCCAAGATGGTCGGCGCGCAGGGTATCTATTGAAATGAGGAGGAGATTCGGTCCGGTTGGCTTCGGGACGCTCACTTGTCGGAGTACGGGGTCGGCAAAGAACGCAACGGGCATGCGATTTGACTCGTCTGCAGCGTCGGCGCGAAAGCGAAGCTCGACATTTTTACCCGCGTATTGGGTCAGGTCGACGCTTCGATCCAACCAACCGAGGGCTGGCTGTCCGGCTTCACGAGTTTTGATCACTTCGCGAAAAAGGCTCTCGCAGTCGCCGCCCAGGCAAGCCTGGAGCTCGAATTGCACCGACCCCAATTGCTGCCAAGCTTCGAGTACACCGATCGCAAAATCGAGAGTCGCATCGCGCGGAACCTCGACTGCGACTGCCGCCCGAAGTGAGTCCCGTGGAAGCGGGTAAAGGGTGAGCCAAGCTTTCTGGGTTAGTGGGAACGGAAAGCTGACGGCGAAGCGAGCCGGGGTCTCTTGATCTTGAGGGGTGCGCTTGATAAATGGCTTGAGAACCTTCCATTCATCGACCCATCTTGCCCTGGGTACGATCAGGATTTCATCGCTCGCAGAGAGTTCGGGGGGTAACTGTCGTTCGAATGAAAGTCGGGTGTACGGATTCGTCTTCGCTTTCGTTTTGTGCGGCTTGGAAGGCTTACCTGCTGAATGAAAGATAAACCTGGACGAATCGCGCATCACCGGCCGCGTGTCGTTTCGCAGTGTGGTGTAGCGGTCCGTGTTGGAATCGCGAGGAACTGAATCGGCGAGATTGAGACGTACGATCGGTTCTGCGAAGGCTAGTGTCGAATCAAACGCAATTGTGAGTGCGAGCGTCGACCAGAGAAACTGCGCGACGCACGATCCGCGTGGCTTGAACATGGTTCCTTCTCCGATCCAATTCGAACGTATCAAGGGATGCGACAGTTCAGGCAGCTCTTTCGCGAAGTGAGTAAGTATTCGGCGAACCGGCAGAATTGCAAGAAGCATTGAGTTCGCGCAGGGCCATGCCGCCGAAGCCGGGTTGCCGAATGTTGAGTTTACCGCGCGGAACGCTGGAGCAAGCGAATGCCACCGAGGCGAGCTGCGACGCAATGCTCGGGCTGGACATCTTGCACCGTGTCCCCGCTCTCGGCGCGACAGCGTTTCCGTTCCTTCCGACGGTGGGCTCGCTCGGTCCGTGATCTACAGAAGCGCATGGAACGCGCTGGCCTTGAGATCGAAGAAGTTTTCAAGCCGGTTCCAGGCTTTGCCTTAGTCGTTGCCAGGAAGTCTGGCTTGCGGTTGCGCACCCGAACCCCGCAGCGTCCTCGGGCTTCGGGTTACTCTCGCTCTGTTGGTCCTTTGGCGATGATTCCACCGAAACCACTCCAGATCATTTCCGTCGTTTGAGTGGTGACGTCTTGGAGCGAGACTTCAGAATGGTCGCGCCACCAGCGCCCGACGTGCACCCCGATGCCGATCAGCGCATTGGCATAAATAGGCGCCGGCGCGGGATCGCTTTCGAGAGCAACGATCTGGGACTCAATTACTTTGGTGATGTTGCTCGTCAGTCCGTCGAGCATGACGCCGAGTCCCGAATCTGAAAGGTGAACGGGTGCGTCCCGCGTGAGTACCGCGTGGCCGTCCGGGTGTTCGCGCACATAGGTGAAGAAGGCGCGCATGCCCCGTTCGACGAGTTCGCGTGGCTCGCCGGGTAGGGCGAGGGCTTCGATGACGACGGACTCCACCATCGCGATCTGCATGCCCACCACGGCTTCGAACAAACCCTGCTTGTCGCCAAAGTGGCTGTAGAGAATCGGGCGCGATACGCCCGCGCGTTCCGCGATTTCTTCGAGGCTCGTCGCGTCGTAACCCCGCTCGGCGAATACCGGGCAGGCGACATTGACGAGTTGTCGCCGGCGTTCCTCTCTGGGCATTCGCTTGCCCCGAAGGGCTTTCTTTGTCTCTAAGTCATTCTCTCGTGGTTTCGAAGGAATCTTCGTCGGCATACTTGTATTTATATTACATGATTGTAAGTTACGCCATCGTAAGTTACGTTAACGTAAGTTTCGTTGATGAAACATAAACAGGAAAGCCGAGATTCAATCGGCGATCGAACCTAGAGGAACTTCAACCCATGCAATCCACCACGACTCCGGCATCGCGCGCCCACAACCCCATTCGCTGGGGGGCTGCCTTTCGCGCGCTTCTCGCGTTGGCCAACGACAACGACGACACCACCCATGTCTTCAAGATCGTAGAGGCCCTGCGCGGTGACTCCGAAAAGAAGTCGCTCGCTCGAATGAAGGAGACCCGCATCGGTCGCCGCATCATCGAAGAAGACCGCAGCCTGCTGACGGTGTTGGCCGACCGCGAGCGACTCCGATCCCTTGCCGACGGTTCGCTCGGTCAGGTCTATCTTTCGTTCATGGAAAAAGAGGGCCTAAGTGCGGACGGTCTCGCGGAGGCTTCGGTTGACGGATACGGCGAGAGCAAACTCGACCCCGAACTTCGTACCTTCACAACCTGGGCTCGCGACAGTCACGATTTGTGGCACGTGCTTACTGGATACGGCCGAGATCCACTTGGCGAGTTGTGTCTACTCGCGGTGCTCTACAGCCAGATCGAGAGTCGCGGTACCGGTTTCATCGCGTTGCTTGGTCTGCTGCAGATTTCAATGGAATATCCCGGTGCTCCGGCAATTCGCGCCGTGATTCAAGGATTTCAGATCGGTCGCAACGCCGAATCGATGATGGCCCAAGACTGGGAACGACTGCTGGAACAACCCTTTGATGAAGTACGCAATGCGCTTGGTCTTGGGCAACCCACGTATTACGAGCGGAGTCGCCCGCTCCATGATGCATCGCGGTCAAAGAGCCGAGCAGCGGTCGCAGCGAGCGCGACAGCTCACGCTTGAAGCGACTTGCAGGTCGTCAAGCGAGGACAACACGCCGCCGACACTAAAAGCGGGCGGCTCGACACAACCCGCACGTAAGGCGTTCATCAATTTAACGATCCTGGTGTTTGAGGCCGCCTGCCGGGTTTCTCATTTGGCTTGAATCGTGCCCATAAGGCGCTCACTTTCAACGAACTCCATGTTTCCTTCTCGTACGAACATCGAAATGGGAAACGCACTGCCAGTTGTCTGCTGGCAATCAACACAGTGGCACGTATGTTTGGGAGCAGAGGAGCGACGGGGATGCTGAACGTGATGCCCTCGCGGTCGTCTCGATCGGTTCCGTCATAAACACTGCCCGGATCTCCACTCCCTGACGGCCGAGAGCCTGCTTTGAGCGGGTCGCTCGAGGCGCGTCGCGCGCACTGCGCCGATGTCAGCGTCGAACTATTCGGAACCGAATTTAAGCTCTCGTCTTGTGCCACGTAGTCGCGGTGTTCAACTAGTCTGAAGTATTCAGTTCAAAGTCTGCTGACGAGTGGCGCTCTGGTACCCGTTCTTCCTCGGGCCCCCATGCGCAGTTAACGCGTCGGCCACGCGCAACAGCGGGGCGTGCTTCAATTTCGGTGGCCCAACGAACCACGTTCTTGTACGAAGCGACCTCTAGAAATTCGGCTGCGCTGTATTGGTCGTTCAAGACCATGTTGCCGTACCACGAATACACGGCCATGTCGGAGATGTTGTAGTCGTCACCGCAGAGGAAGCGTCGGTTGGCGAGGTTTTGGTCGAGGACGTCCAGCTGTCGTTTCACTTCCATCGAGAAGCGATCGATGCAGTATTCGATCTTCTTCGGCGCGTAGCTGTAGAAGTGACCGAAGCCACCGCCGAGGTAGGGCGCGCTGCCCATCTGCCAAAAAAGCCACGACATGCATTCGGCCCGAGCTGATGGTTCTGTCGGAATGAACGCATCGAATTTTTCGGCGAGATACACCAGGATCGCGCCAGACTCAAAAACACGCGTCGGCGGTGACGTGCTTCGGTCGAGCATTGCGGGAATCTTGGAGTTCGGATTGATGGCGACGAAGTCGCTACCAAACTGGGCCCCGTCGCCAATGTTGATGAAGTAGGCGTCGTACTCGGCGTCTTTCTTGCCAAGTTCCAGAAGCTCTTCGAACAAGATCGTGACCTTCACGCCGTTGGGTGTTGCGAGCGAATAGAGCTGGTGGGGATGCTCGCCGACGGGCAATGTTTTTTCGTGGGTCGCGCCAGCAATGGGCCGGTTGATATTGGTAAATCGTCCGCCGTCTTGCGCTTCCCACTTCCATACCTTGGGCGGTGTATATTCTTCTGTGTCGGCCATAATGTGTTCCTTGGATTCATTGAAGTTGATTTGAGTAGATTGGACTTGATTGCCGTGTGCGCGTTGCACAGCGAAATTGGACACCCGGGTCTCGTTGCGGTTCGAAACTCCGAGTCAGTTATTCAGGCCCGGGACGCGGAGCACGATAGCCCGGCTCGCGACGGCATCCGAGGACTCTCAGGACGTCGGCAAGTGAGTCAAAACAATCGTGTGTTTTAGCAGGGACCTACCGGTCACGAGCCGCAACGAACAGGCAAGCAAACGAAACCCCGCGAGTCCCCCCGTAGGGGCAAAATAACGAAAAACCGGGATCGCACCTTTCCGGCACTCAACGCAATAGGCCGGCAACGAATGATTGCCCATGCGGGGGCCGCTGCGCAGCGGAGGCGTGAGATGTTTGCTTGACTTTGGAGTCGTTCCTCCTTTATAAAGGGAGGTTGAGTCGGATGGCCTGAAATATTACAGCTGCTGGGCTTCCGTTCGTGGACCGAATCGGTTGCGGCAAAACTTCTATGACGAGGTTCTAGTGAAAATGCACGGGTTGAATTCAGTGCCACTGTGCAGACGAGGGCGGGGCTTCCGGAGACGGCTAGGCCTCCGGCTCTTGGCGACGTGGGTGAGTGTCGTATGCGCGAGCACGTACGCCGGAGCTGCGGCGGCATACGACGTTGAGTCCGACAGCACCACGAACGCGGTCTATGTCCTCCTGCGCAATCTCAACCCGAGCGTCGACTTTGTTTCGATTACCGTCGGTGACGCGTTGCCTGCCTTTGTTCCGGTTGCGAGCGCGACTCTCGTCCCCGCATCTGTTGCAGCAGGCGAGAGTGATCTGGCCGCCATCGAATTTGACGTTTCGGCAGCAGCGACGCTCGGACAGACTGGGGACATCCAAGTCACCCTGGGTGGATTGCAGAATGGAACTCCCACTGATGTGATCTTGAGGATCCCTCTCGAAGTCGTAGCTTCCGCAGCTGCCGCGCAGGGTGAGGTTGGCGTCGGTGTGCCAGCGCCGGATCCCGGTGGTGCGGACACAGACGGGGACGGCGTGACGGACGCTCTTGAAGTTGCGTTTGGTAGCGACCCGATGAACGCGAATTCGGTTCCGGGCAAACTGGCCTCCGCCGTTGTACCAGGGCTCGGCGCCGTTGCCGGCATCACGTTGCTGGGGCTCGTCTTGACGAGCGGTTGGGTTTTGTCTCAGCGCCAGCCTCGGTTGGGTGCTTCATGAGTAGACGAAGTTTGACATCCATTGTTGGGGAAGCCGTCGCTGCATTGGCGCTTTCATGTTTGGTAGCGAGCCAGGTTCACGCCGGCGCTGCGACGCGGATCCAAGTCGTTGCGTCACTTCCAAACCTCGGATTCAGCGTTGAAGACGAGTCCGGTGATATTGTGGGTGAAGTCGATGGCGTCGCGACAGATGCCTTGGCGGGAAGCGGGCCGGGCAACGTGATCGTTGGCGCGCAATTGCATTTGACGCTTTCCGGAAGCAGCGACGATGTCATTTGGGGCCACGTCAACGGGGCTGGCAGCTTTGAAGCCGGTCTTCCCGTAAGCGAAGCCGATGGCACCTATAAGAAACCGTTTCCAGGTGCGAAGTACGAAGAACTCTACACGCCGCCTCTCGAATTCGATACAACGGGCCCCAACACCGCGGCGGACCGTCCAGTTGAAGTTGCGGTCCTCATCGAAGCCGCGCCCGACTGTGACATCGTGGTTTCAAAATCAATCGACCTCGTAAAACCCCCAGTCGTGATGGTCCATGGCATCAATGGGAACGCCAGTACGTGGACCGCCTTTGAAGCAGAGTTCCGCAACAATCGCGGTTTCAAATCTTACGCCGTCGATCATTCCGGCGGTTCATACAACAGCGGTGCGCCGGACTACGGCGGCAACGGCGACATCCACGATTCGTACGCGTACGTGCGCGGTGGGGTTCCTGGCGGGGTCGGTATTGCTGAAGCGCTGGACCGCTTTCGTACCGGGCATGCGACCGCCCACGCGGGTAAAAAGATTGCCGTTCAAAAGGCTGACATCCTGGGGAGTAGTTACGGTGGGTTGCTCTCGCGGTGGTACGTCGAGCAAGCGATCGATTATGGCGACGACGTTCGTAAGCTGATTACCCTTGGCACGCCTCATCGCGGAACGCCGGTGACCAACATGAATGTCCAAACGCTGACCGACCCGGTCATCGCGGCGGCGGACTGCCAGTTCTTTTCCCCGTTCCTATCGATGGAGGGCACGCTCGAAACCATCGATGCTTTCGGCTTCATTCGCTGGAAAGACGGGGAGGTGCCCGAAGACGTAGTCCCTGCGCTTCGGGTCATGACCCACGAATCCGAAGTGCTCGGCGTTCTCAACGGCACCGCGCCATTCCGTGACGACGTGGCTTACGGCTCAATCGTTGGGACCGACAACCAAATCAATTTCCTGTTGATTCCCCTGTTGAACTTGTTCTATGACCTTGAGCCGACGCGTGGTTTGTTAACGGCCCAGAAGCGCTACTTCCCGTGGATGTCGATCTTGGATTCGGGGATAGGCGATAGCGATGCCGTCGTTCCCACATGGAGCCAGACGCTTCCCGCGCGAACGACCAACGTTCCGTTCGATCACCTCAGTTACCACGACAGCACATCGGTGCAAAATACGGTCGCGGTTTGGCTGCAGGACAGCACCTTGCCCCGCGGCGACGTGCATCGTCCGGCGTTCCTCGCGCAAGTGATTCCGGATGCGGCGTCTCGCGACAACGCGTTCGTGGGCAGCACGTTAATTGGCAATCAGAGCGTCGGCGGCGGACTCGAGCACGACGCGATCGTACAGGTTGAGTTTTCGGGGCCGACGTTGGGCAGTAACGGCGGGCTTTCTCAGCTCGATTCGAAGGGCGGCATCGTGACCGCCACCATGACGGGAATGGCGCGGGTCGCCGTCGCAGGAACAGCCCAGGTCGAGACGCTCACCCTCGTGGAAGACGCCATCTTGGATTCCACGCTGGACATTGTCTCCGACAGCATCCACCCCGGCACAACCCCCGTTGGCCAACTATTTCCGTTTTCAATCGATGCGGTGATGGCGCGAGACCAATCGGCGAGCATCTTGGGTCCGGATGGGAGTGCGACCAACTTCGTGGGGGGTGAAGTCTGGAGCGTTGGGTACGAAATTGCAGGGAATCCCGACTTTGGCCAATCTCCCTGGACCGACATCGACTACACGTCGTTTGCTTTGCCAACTATTTTTGTCCCGAGCGAATCGGAGCCATTCATCGTTGGGACTTCGCCCGGAAGTGCATTTACTGCAGAGGGCGGCGTCCACGCAACGTCGGGCGGGGGCGGCACCCAGGCCGTGAACTCTCAATTGTGGGAAGACAATTTCTTCGCCGACACGCTACTCGAAGACCGCACGTTCAACGTTGCGATGCCTGTCGATACGTTCAGTGGCGCCTTGATGCCGTACGCCGAACCCAACTGGTTCTTGTTCAAGAACGGGGGTGGTGACGTACAAGGCGCCTCGGGAAATTCGAGTGGTGAAACGGAGGCGACTGTCTATCAGTTCTTGAACCAAACTTTGGGCTATTCGGCCCCGAGTTCTTCGAACGTCGAGGTGAACGTCGCGCCATGATTTGCGGTCGTTCTGCGACACGCATCACGCTTGTATCGGCGCTTGTCGTTTTTGTTTGGGTGACGACTGCAATCGCCGCGGCGCCGGTTGCGCACGATCGTGTTCTCCCGGAGCTTGACCGCCGAGTCCCGGCGGTGCTCGACATGATCTCGCGCGAGCTTGCATTAGCCCCGCCACCGCAAGGTTTTGCAACCGAAGCGGAGTTCAAAATTGCACTCGCGAAGCTAGGCGACGTTGCATACGAAGATGCAGACAACGGCTTATTGTTCGTGGCTTCGGGGTTTGCTGTGTCGCTCGGCCTTGTCACGCCAACCGCAGATGTTCTTCGCACCCTTGAGGGCAAGCTCGAATCACGCGACTTTCTGAAGGGCGCGGAGCTCAACCCAGGGACTTGGTTCGCCGTTCGAATTCGAAATGGTGAGACGGTGCTCGGGCGTGTCGTGGCGCGGAGCGCGCGCGAAATTCAATTGAGCTGGGGACGGGGCGAAAATACGAGCCAGGGCTACACGATGGAATGGGTTGAGGTCATTGCCGCGGCTGGGCCGCCGGCGATCGCGACGGCCAGAATCCCTCCTCTGGACTTCGAGCGCCCCGCTCCGTCAACGAATCCAGAGGGCGCCCAACCTCCGCGTTCGAAAAACGTTCTTCATTTGTCGAATGGACAGTTCTCGGTTGGTCCCGAACTGTCGTCGGTTTTCTCGGCAAAGAAACTGGGTCCCCTCGTTGCGCGGGTTCATACCGCTGGGGACCTCGCCTATGCACAGCACGGCACCGGCATGCTCGTGATCGCGTCGGGCAAGGCTGCAAGGCTCGGGCAAGGGCCTGTGCGCTTCTTGGCGGGGCGCGATCTGCGACCACGTCTGCAGCCGATCTCGCTTCTGTCTGCGTCTGAAATAGCTCCGGGCAACGCGTTCTTCATCGAAACGACACTCGGACACCACGCGTTGGTTCGTGTCGATGGGCTGACGGATGAGGGAGTGGAGATCACCTGGGTCACGCAAGCCGACGGCAGTGGTTCGTTCTCGGACCTCACGGCGTTTGATGCAAGTTATCCGATCCCAAGCCAGAACGAACTTGATCGTCGACTTCTCGTAGCTGCCACGCGTGGAGACACCAACGTCATGGCATATCTTCTCGGGTTCGGCGCCAACGCAAATACAACGACCGGGCGAGGTGGGCGATCGCCACTCATGCACGCTGTGATCAAGGGCGACGCCCGCGCAATCGAGTTTCTCCTGCAAAGCGGTGCCGACCCCAACGCGCAAGGCGAAGACGGTTGGAATGCACTTCACGCGGCAGCGAAACTCGGGCGGGCTGACCTCGTGAAGGCGCTACTCGAAGCGGGTGCCGACCCGCGAACGATGACCGAAGATGGGCAGGATGCACTCGCGATCGCCGTCGGTGCAACACGCCAAGACGTTGGCGTCATCGCAACTTTGCGCCGGGTGAGTGGCGCGACCGATTCGCTCGCATTGGCAGCAAGGGTGGGCGACCTGGAGGCCATCACCTCGATGCTCGAATCGGGCAACGACGTAAATGCGAGAGATGAAGCGGGGCGCACGGCGTTGCATATTGCGGCGACGTCGGGTCAAACGGACGTCCTCTTGGCTTTGCTTGAGGCGGGCGCAGACCCTGGACTTGAATCGAACCGACATGGCTCGGCGTTAGCGGCCGCCGCCAGGGCGGGGCAGGGCGAAGTCGTCGAAGCGCTGCTTGAGCACGGTGAGAATTCAGAGGTTCAAAAAGCGAGTGCGCTCTACGCCGCGAACCAACGTCGCGATCCTGAACTCGTGCGTGTATTGCTCAACAATGGAGCGGACCCGGCGATTGGCGACGGGAGCGACATGCCTCCTCTCGAACACGCGCTCCAGTATGGAAGTGAGGCTTTGGTTGACGTGTATGTCGACGCGGGTCATCCGCTGACGGTGTCGGCGGCGGCACGACTTGGTCGCGCTGAAGAACTCGAAGAAATGCTCTTGTCTGGAGCCGACTTGTCGCAGCGCAGTCCCGCCGGAGCGGCGCCGATGGGCGAGGCCATCCGGAACGAACATCTCGAAGCCGTGCGGGTCATTCTGGACCAAGGCGGGAACGCGAATGCACCGCTTCCCACCTGGGATCGAAAGTCGCCGCTCCATGTCGCAGCCGAAGCCAAGCGGAGCGACGTTGCCTCTTTACTCCTTGACCGAGGCGCCGACCCGAACGCCCTCGATGCGTCCGGGCGCAGCCCGCTCTATGACGCCGTGGTTCTCGGTCGAGAGGACAATGTGCGGGTCCTGCTCGAACGGGGCGCAGATCCCAATCTGGCTCCACCCGGAGATACGACGCTCCGGGCAGCCAGGGCAGAGTCTCTTCGAAAACTCTTGAGAGACTACGGCGCGAGAGATTAGTGAGAGGACGATCGCCACTTGACGGAGTTCCGGATCGGAGTGGCAATCGAGGTGAGGCTCAAAGCGTAAGTTCCTGCTTGATTAGCAATCGATGTGGTCGCTTGTGCCGTGGTCAACGCTAATCTTCGGCCTCCGAAATTGGCTGGACAGTGGAGATCGTTTTTTGGCAGCGCGACGCAACCCTCAAAACAGAGAAGCATGGACACATCTTTCTGACGACGCGCTGCTGAAGGTGCGTTTGTGCGATCTACCCTTACGCCTAGAAGACAGTTGGGTTGCAGGGCTGATCGAACAGGTGAAACGTGAATTGCTCGCGAAAGGCTTGCGAGTCAATCCGCATTTCTGGCTGTCGGAAGAATGGTTTTCGCCGCAAGGCGTGCCCGGTGTGGCCGTACCTTTCTATCTCGCACATCCGCGGCTCATTCGGCTCGAAAGGCACCAGATGCTCGAAGCGGAAGGAGCCACCCGCAAGAGCTGTCTTAAGCTTCTGCGGCACGAAGTGGGCCACGCGGTCGAACATGCCTTTCGCCTCCATCGGCGCCGTAGCTGGCAGAAGCATTTTGGTCGTTCGTCCCAGCCCTATCCCGAGTTTTACTGCCCAAATCCTTCGAGCCGCCGCTACGTACTCCACCTAGACTATTGGTATGCCCAGGCGCATCCGGACGAAGACTTTGCCGAGACATTCGCGGAATGGCTCACGCCACGTTCAAATTGGAAGTCGCGCTACAAGGGCTGGCCTGCGTTGAAGAAGCTTGCATACCTCGACGAATTGATGAGCGAAGTCGCCGACACAAAGCCGGTCTTTCGGAGTCGAGCGCGCCCCGAACACCTGCCGCGCTTGCGGCAAACGCTGGGTGAGTACTATGCCCACAAGCATGAACGCTTCGAGGGCATGGATAGTCATGTCTACGACGCCGATCTCCGACGCTTGTTTTCGGCGTCTGCATCCCAGGCTTCGCCGACGGCTGCCGCGTTCTTGACCCGCACCCGGGTGCGTATTCGACATCAGGTCGCGCGTTGTACCGGACGCCACGAATACGCGATCGACCTCGTCTTAAGCGAAATGATCGCGCGCTGTCGAAAACTCAAACTGCGCGCGATCACGCCGGCAGACGAGTTGATCAACGATCTTGCCGTCTTGGTTTCCGCAAGAAGTGTCGAATTTGTCTATCAACGGCGGGAGTGGCACGCGATGTAGTCGCGGTGCTGGAGGCTCGATTTCGATGAAACCTCGGCGCGTATTGGTCCTGTCTCACGAAGACTTGATGGCTCCGGAGTCGCTCGAAGGACTGACGGACCAGCAGATTCACGACACGAAGTGTGAGCG
>Ga0115003_10002330_pt1 | contig 15898 bp, 18 predicted proteins | sample ArcticOcean_MG_C_7_FD_88736 | JGI IMG/M metagenome (GOLD analysis project Ga0115003, IMG submission 88736) | Marine microbial communities from western Arctic Ocean - ArcticOcean_MG_CB11_88 | ecosystem: Environmental > Aquatic > Marine > Oceanic | place: Arctic Ocean: Canada Basin | collected... | reverse complement strand
TATAAAATTGTTAAAGGTGAGCTCATGAGTCAAATAAAAAAAACATATGTCAAACTTAAAGAATTAAGTAAATATTCTGATTTTTCATTTAACGGTTACATTGAAGGAAACAAATTAATGGACGGAGATACCAATGTAATCATAACCGATGGTTTCACAGGAAATGTTGCCCTTAAAACAGCCGAAGGTACCGCAAAATTTATAACGGACAGTTTAAAACAAAGTTTAAAAGAAAATTTATTATCAAAAATATCAATAATTTTTTCATATTTTTCTCTGAAAAAATTTAAAGAGAAGCTTGATCCAAGAAAATATAATGGAGCTATTTTTTTAGGATTAAACGGTCCGGTTGTTAAAAGTCATGGATCTACAGATTCTTTTGGATTTTACCACTCAATAGATCTATGTTATAAAATTGTTAAAGGTGAGCTCATGAGTCAAATAAAAAAAAACTTAGCTCAAATCAATGCACCAAAATAAAAGAAAGAATTATACTAAAAAAAATATCAGTAAAAATATCTTCGAAGATGTAGGCTTGCCTCATTCATTTTCATATTCATTATTAGATAATTTATTAGATATATTTAAAAACATACTTTTAACTGATAAAAAACTAATTATCAAAAATTTTGGCACCTTTGTTGTAAACAATAAAAAATCACGTATGGGTAGGAATCCAAAAACAAGAAAGAAATATCATATTTCAGAAAGAAAAGTGATTACATTTAAAGCTTCAGATTCTTTAAAATATAATTTAAACAAAGTCTAAATAATGAAAAAAAAGTTAATCACTATTAGTGATTTAGCACATAAATTAAAACTGCTCGATAAAAAAACTGGAAAACCACAGACACATACATTGAGATTCTGGGAAAAAAAATTTTCACAAATTAGACCCACTAAATTAGATGGTGGCAGAAGACTTTACTCAATTAAACAAGTTGAAATTATTGAACTAATTAACTATTTACTGAAAGATAGACGATTATCCATTGAAAATGCTAAAATTATTTTAAAAAAGAATATAAATAATCTTGACGATTATCACTTATCAAGTGTAAAAGTTGATTACATAAAAAAAAATTTAAAAGATAAATCTTTAAAAATTTTAAATAAAATTAACAAGTATAAATTTAATGGCAAAAAAAACTCATATTAAAGTTAGAATGGTTCCAGAATCAAAAACAGATAGTGCTTTTGTTTATTACGCTAAAAAACCTACTAAGGGTGAAAAAGCTAAAGATAAACTTAAAATTAAAAAATATAATCCTAATACAAGAAAACATGAATTTTTTGTAGAAAAAAAATTACCACCTCACAGTAAATAATTATTTCTTTTTAAAAACTTTATATTCGTATTTGATATAAGCCCTAATCATATTGGTCCATATCGCTTTAGTTATACTGGGATCAATTTTTCTTTTTATAGATTTTTTTCTTATAATATTAATTATTTTATTAATTCTTTTTTTATCAACAATTTCTTTTTTATATTTCTTATTACCAACAATGATATCTACGAGTTTGGTTCTTTCTTTGATCAAATCTAGGAACTTGTTATCAAGAAGATCGAGTTTTTTTCTAATATGAATTATTTTTTTATTTTTCATAGCGACATTTAATTTATATAAATTAGTTATTTTTAATAATATATAATAATTATGATATTAAATAATACTAAATTACACAATCCATTTTTAGCGTGGTTAATAATAAGTTTTTTACTAGTTTATTTAATGATTATTGTTGGTGGTATCACTAGACTTACTGACTCAGGACTCTCAATTACTGAATGGCAATTATTCAACGGTATTTTACCTCCATTGAACTCGAGTGAATGGAATTATTATTTCTCTTTATACAAAAAAATACCTCAATTTAAATTATTGAATTACAACATGAGTTTATCTGAATTTAAAATAATTTTTTTTTGGGAATACGGGCATAGATTGTTGGGTAGAATTATTGGATTATTTTTTTTAATTCCACTTATTTTTTTTACAATAAAGAAAGTTATAAATAAGAAATACTTAATAAATTTTTACATAATTTTTTTATTAATTATTTTTCAAGGAATTATTGGCTGGTATATGGTTAAGAGCGGATTAACCAACGATGTATCTGTTAGCCACTACAGGTTGGCCTTACATTTATCCGTCGCTTTTATAATAATTTCATCAATATATTGGAATTTTCTTAATATCATAAATAAAAATAATATTAAATTTTTTGTTTTTTTAAAAATGAGTTTATTTTTTCAAATATTATTGTATTTAGTTTTTGTGCAAATCGTTTTAGGTGCCTTAGTTTCTGGTCTAGATGCGGGTAAACTCTATCAAACATGGCCATTAATGAACTCATCTTTTGTTCCTGAGGGTTTGAATTTAACTCATTTAAAAAACTTATATAACTTTAATGACAGAAGTTTAGTTCAATTTTACCACAGAAATACCGCTTACTTTATTTCTTTATATTTTATTTTTATAGGAATATTAATCTGGAGATACAAATTTGTTTATCTCTATAAAAAATATCTCATCATCCTTTTTTTCTTTACTCTTCAAATAATTTTAGGAATTTACACTCTTATTAGCGGATTGAATATTTATTTAGCTTTTTCACACCAATTTTCTAGCGTTTTGCTTTTTTTATCGGTTTTATATTTAAATTTTCATTACTATAAAGAAAATATTAATAATATTAGTCAAATTAAAGGAAAATAGTTCTGAATATATTTGACTTTATTTATGTTTATTAGTAATTATTCCAATAATTCAATGACCCCATTTATTAAAAAAAAAGATGTAAAAAAAGATTGGTATTTAATTAGCGCTGAAAACGCTCCTGTAGGTAGATTGGCAGCTTTTATATCTAAAATTTTAAGAGGAAAAAATAAACCAACTTTTAACCCACATATTGATAACGGTGATTTCGTGGTAGTCACTAATATTGAAAAAATTAAATTTACAGGTAAAAAAAATACTGACAAAAAATACTATAGACATACCGGTCACCCAGGAGGAATTAAAGTTAGAACTCCAGAAGACTTAGTTAATAAAAATAAAACAGACGAAATTTTAAAATTAGCTGTTAAAAGAATGCTTCCCGGTGGACCTCTTGCAAAAAAACAGTTAACTAAATTAAAAATTTATAGCGGCGAAAAACATCCTCATGAAGTACAAAATCCAGAAGTAATTGAATTTAGCAAGTTAAACAAAAGCAATTTGGTAAGAAAATAATGGAAAATTTGAGTCAAGATAATATTAAACAAGTAGTTCCTAAAAAAATTAAACTAGATTTTAAAAATAGCAAATATGCCACTGGAAGAAGAAAAACTTCTATTGCTAAAGTTTGGGTTAAAAAAGGTACTGGTTCTATTTATGTAAATGGAGTGAATATGCCTGAATATTTCAAAAGACCTGTTCATCAACTTCTTGTAGTTAGACCTTTAGAAATCTCAAATGTAAAATCGGACTATGATATTAAGTGTTCAGTTAAAGGCGGTGGTATGTCAGGTCAAGCCGGAGCAATTATTTTAGGTATTTCAAAAGCACTTGTTATGTTTGAAGATACTCTAAAAAAAGTTCTTAAAAAAGATAAGTTAACTACTAGAGACTCTAGGGTTGTTGAAAGAAAAAAATACGGTCATAAAAAAGCACGAAAGAGCTTCCAATTCTCAAAAAGATAAATCATTTAAATTTAATATTTCATTTTACAATGGTATAAAGTCCCCATGTCTAAAAAATTAATTAATATAGTTGTAGCAGGAGCAACAGGTTACGTTGGTCTAGATTTAATTTATATACTATCAAAACATCCTAAAGTTAATTTGTGCAATCTTTGTGCTCAAAAAAATATTGGTAAAAAAATTAGTTTTTTTGATAAAAGAATAAAAAAAAGATTACCAAAAGTGTCTAGTCTTAATAGTGTAAATTGGAGCAATATAGATCTTTTGTATATGTCACTACCAAATGGAGAGGCGCAAAAGTTGACGTCTAGATTGTTCTATAAGTATTCAAATTTGAAATTTATTGATTTGTCAGCTGATTTTAGACTTACAAATATTTCAAAATATAAAAAATGGTACAAGACAAGTCATAAGGCAAAAAATTTGATTAAACATTCTCTATACTCAATTTCAGAATTTGTTAAAAAAGATATTAAAAAATACAGAATAATAGCTAACCCAGGTTGTTACTCAACATCTATTCAACTACCTTTAATGCCCTTGTTAAGAAAAAAATTAATAAAGTCTGAAGAAATTACAATAGACTCTAAATCTGGTTACTCAGGTGCGGGGAAGAACTTAAAATCAAAATTCACTCATAAAAATTTGTTAAACTCTGTATTTGCATATAGTGTGAATGGGCACAGACATAGTGGTGAAATTGATCAAGAATTTAATAAAATAATTAAAAAAAAAGTCGAATATACTTTTAACCCTCATTTGCTACCAACTTTTAGGGGAATATTATCTTCTATATATGTTTTAAAAAAAGGAAAAATATCTACAAAAATAATTACTGATGAGTTAAAAAAATTTTATAAAAAAGACATATTTATTAGTATAGAAAAACCTAATACTGCTATAGGAACAGGACAAGTTATTAACACTAATTATTGCCAAATTTCTGTATGTCAAAGTTCTGACAAAAAAAAATTTATAATATTTTCTGCGATAGACAATTTAATTAAAGGTGCGTCTGGTCAAGCAGTTCAAAATATGAATTTAATATACGGCTTTAATCAAAAATTAGGTTTAAAATGAAGTATATCTATTTATTTTTAATTTTATTGTTTGTAAATAATTGCACTAAACCTAAAACATCTTTCATATGTGGGGATCACAAATGTGTCAACAAGGATGAAGCAAACCAATACTTTAATGAAAATATGACTTTAGAGGTAAGGGTATTGAATAAAAATAAAAATATGAGTTTTGATTTAGTTAAATTGAACACAACAGAAGCAGAAAAAAAAGAAATAAAGATAACTAGAAAACCATTTTTTAATAAAAAGGTAAAAGAACTATCTGAAAATGAAAGAAAAAATATAATTAAAGAAATTAATAAAAAAAAGAAAATTGCAAAATTAGATAAAAAAATTAATAAAGATAATGAGTTAATAAAATCTAACAACAAAGAGACAAAAATAATTGAATTAAGTGAAAAAAATACAAATATTTCTAACGGCAAACAGGTTAAAAAAATTATTAAATCAGAACAGTCGATTAGTAATTTAAAAGATAACAAAGAAGTAATTGATATATGTTCTTTAATAAACAACTGTGAAATAGATGAAATATCAAAATACTTAATAAAAAAAGGAAGTGAAAAAGATTTTCCTGATATAAGTAGTAGATAACAACATGAAAAAAAAAGTGGTTAATATTGCAATAATTGGACTGGGTAATATTGGCTCTTATTTATACAGATATATTGAAAAAAACATAAGCATTATAAAGAAAAAAACTAATGTAACGCCTAATATTTTATTTGTTTCAGCTAAAAACTACAAAAAAAAAAGAAGTTTAAATATTCCAAAAAAAATGTGGCTAAAGAATTATTTAGACGCAACAACAAATAAAAACATTGATATAATTATCGAATTGATCGGTGGGGCAGAAGGACCAGCTAAAAAATTAGTTTTTTCTGCATTAAAAAATAAAAAACACGTTATAACAGCTAATAAAGCATTAATTGCTAAACATGGCGATCAATTAGCTAAAATTGCAGAAAATAATAAAGTTAATTTGGAGTACGAGGCTGCTGTATGTGGAGGTGTGCCAATAATAAGATCTTTAAAAGAAGGATTAATTGCAAATAAAATTAATAGAGTTCACGGTATATTTAATGGAACTTCAAATTTTGTTCTAAGTTCAATGGAAAAAAAATTGATATCTTTCAATGAGGCGCTAACAAACGCAAAAAAATTAGGTTATGCAGAAAGTAATCCCTTGTCAGATTTAAATGGTGATGATGTGGCCTCTAAATTAAAGATTATATCAGCATTATGTTTTAATACTTTTATATCTAAAGATATTAATATTGAGGGAATTAAAAATATTAGTAAAAGAGATATAATAAATGCAAATATTTTAGGATATAAAATTAAATTATTAGGTTTTGCAGAAAAAATTGGTAATAAACTTTATCAACGAGTTCATCCGACATTTGTTGATAAAAAATCATACATTGCTAGTGTGGAAGGCGTTCTTAATGCGGTTATAATTGATGGAGAACCGGTTGGAAAGAATGTAATACAGGGTGAGGGAGCTGGACCGGCCCCGACTACTTCCGCGTTAATTTCTGATCTTTCTTCTATACTACGAGGAAATATAAAATATCCATTTAATATATCCAATAAAGAAAGAAGAAAAATTAATACTGACTCAATTTTTAATCTCTTTTTTTCATCGTATATAAGATTGGAAGTTCGTGACGTTCAAGGTGTTTTGTCAAATATAACTAAAATTTTTGCCAAAAATAAAGTTTCAATAAAAAGACTGATACAAAATCCAAACAAAAATAAAAAACAAGCATCAATCATCATAATTACTCATAAATCAAAAGATCTATTATTAAATAATACGCTTAAACAAATTTCCAAAAATAAATATATAATTAAAAAACCTATATTAATAAGAATTGAAAGTGGCCAATGAGTATAGATAAAGAGTTTTTAAATAGATTTATAAATGTTACTGAAAAAGCTGCAATAGGTGCTTATAAATTTATAGGAAAAAAAGATAAAATTGCTGCAGATCAAGCAGCTGTTGATCCAATGAGAAGTGAATTAAATAAAATAGATATGAATGGTAAAATTGTTATTGGTGAAGGTGAGATGGATGAAGCTCCGATGTTATACATAGGAGAAGAAGTTGGTACAAAAAAAGGTGAATTTTTAGATATAGCTTTAGATCCCTTAGAAGGTACTAATTTAGTTGCAAATAATTTACCTAATTCATTTTCAATGTTGGCTATTGCGGAAAAAGGTAATTTATTTGGTGCACCAGACACATATATGGAAAAGATTGCTATTGGCGCAAACATGGAAAAAAATCTTTTAGACTTAGATAATTCTGTTGAAAAAAATATCAAAATATTAGCAGATGCAAAAAATAAAAAACCAGATGAATTAACTGCGTGTTTGTTGAAGAGAGATAGACATAATAAAATTATAGAGGCCCTTAATAACCTTAAAGTTAAAATTAAATTTATTAGTGATGGTGATGTTTTGGGTGCAATATCTGTAATAGATCCATCTTCACCTGTAGATATCTATTTAGGAATAGGGGGTGGTCCTGAGGGTGTTTTAGCGGCAGCTGCTTTAAGTTGTTTGGGAGGCCAACTTCAAACAAGACTAATATTAAATGAAGAAGAAAAAAACAGAGCAAGAAAACAAGGCATAAATGATTTCAATAAAAAATATAACATTGATGAAATGGTCAGAGGTGATGTTATGTTTTGTGCATCAGCAGTTACAAATGGTGAATTATTAAGTGGCATAATTGATGAAAAAAATACTTTTAAAGTATCAACATATGCCCTGCATAAAGATATAAATATATCAAAAAAAGTAGTTAATATTCATCAAAAATGAATCAAATTTCTGTTAGTGGTAAAAATTGGATTTTAAATAAATTCAACAACGAAGATATTAATTTTTATAAAGATAACTTTTTTTTAGACGAAATTACATCAAAACTTTTATCTATACGAAATATTGAAAAAACTACTATCTCTAATTTTCTAAATCCTTCAATTAAAAATAGTTTGCCAAATCCAAATTCATTAAAAGATATGGACAAAGCAACAAAAAGAACCATTGATGCAATAATAAATAATGAAAAAATTGGAATATTTGGTGATTATGATGTTGATGGAGCTACTTCAACAGCTCTCCTAGGCAATTATTTAAAATCTATAAATCAAATTTATGAAATTTATATACCTGATAGAAAATTGGAAGGCTACGGGCCTAATATCGCTGGCTTTAAAAAACTAATTGAATCAAATTCAAAACTAATTTTTACTGTTGATTGTGGTACTTTGTCGTTTGAACCAATTGAATTTGCTCAAACCAAAAACGTCGATGTAATTATCCTAGACCATCATCAATCTGAAGTTTCTTTGCCTAAAGCACATTCAGTTGTTAATCCAAATAGATATGACGATAAATCTAATTTGAATTATTTATGTGCCGTTGGTGTAAGTTTTATGTTCTTGGTATCCCTTAATAAAAAATTGAGGGAAATCAATTGGTTTAAAAAAGAAAATATTAATGAACCCAATTTAATGGATTTTTTAGATTTAGTTTCATTGGGTACAGTTTGTGATGTTGTTCCACTAATAGGATTAAATAGAGCTATGGTAAAACAGAGATTAAAAGTTTTAAAAAATAAAAAAAATTTAGGTTTAAAAACTTTATTTGAAATGTGTAAAATAAATACACAACCAACACCGTACCATTTAGGTTTTGTAATAGGGCCTAGAATTAATGCTGGAGGCAGAGTTGGAAAATGTTCACACGGCGCTAATTTACTTTTAAATTTAAGTTCTAAAGAAAGTTTTAAACTAGCTAATGAATTAAATGAATACAACAATGAAAGAAAGGAACTTGAGCAAAAAATTTTAAATGCAGCATTGAGTTTAATTAATCATCAATCTAACGATCCAGTTATTATACTTTTTGGTAAAAATTGGCATGAAGGTGTAATTGGTATCGTCGCTTCAAGAATAAAAGACAAATTTAACAAACCGACAATAATAATATCTGTAAACGAAAATACAGGTAAAGCTTCAGCTAGGTCAATATTAGGTTTTGATATAGGTTCGGCAATAATTGCAGCTGTGCAGGAAAAATTAATACTTAAAGGTGGTGGTCATAAAATGGCAGCTGGTTTTTCTATTGAAATGTCCAAAATAGATCAATTTAAAGATTTTATTTTTAAAAGATTTTTAAATTTGAATAAAACTAGTCATTCTAAGGCCATTTATTTAGATGCTGAAATAAGTCCCTCAGCATTAAATCTAGATTTTTTTGAAAAAATTAATATTTTATCCCCTTTTGGAGCAGGTAATCCTGAGCCTAGATTTTTGTTAAAAGACTTAAAGGTTTTAAATTCAAAAATTGTTGGTGAGAAACATGTAAAATCTGTTTTATTAGGAAAAGATGGATCAGCCATAAAAACAATAAGTTTTAATTCTCACAGCAACGAAATTGGTCAATTTTTGCTAAATAATAATAAAGATTTTTTTAGCATTGTAGGTAAATTAAGTCTAAATGAGTGGAATGGTAGAAGAAATGTAGAGTTTATTATTGATGATATTTCTGTTACTAAGAACCAACAAAAAAAAATGGTCCCATCGTCTATCGGTTAGGACAGTTGGTTTTCATCCAACAAAGAGGGGTTCGATTCCCCTTGGGACCGCCAGAAAAAAATATTTATGTACGAAAAATTTGGTCAATTTATAGATGGTGAATGGCAAAAATCACTAAGCAAAGAAACTTATGAAGTTCTTAATCCAGCTAATGAAGAGGTAATAGGCAATGCCTCTAAAGCTAATAGCGCCGATGTTCAAAGAGCTATAAAATCTGCTGAAAAAGGATTGGAAATATGGAAAAATACTTCTCCCTGGGACAGGGCTAAAGTACTCAGAAAAATTTCTGAGTTAATTAGAAAAAAAATTGATATTTTATCTAAATGGATGACTCTAGAAGTTGGCAAACCTCTTTCAGAAGGACCTGGAGAAATTAATGGAGCTGCCGATATTTTTGAATGGAACTCAGAAGAAACAAAAAGAATATATGGAGAAATAAATCAAAGTAGATTCCCAAACACAAGGATACATGTTTACTACCAACCTGTAGGTGTAGTAGCAGCCCTTGTGCCGTGGAACTTCCCAGTAATATTAGCTTCTCGAAAAATTTCAACTGCCTTAGCCGCAGGCTGCTCTGTTATTGTAAAACCTGATGTCATAACTCCAGGTAGTGTTATGGAGCTAGTCGACATATGTAGAGAGGCAGGTGTTCCACCTGGTGTTGTTAATTTACTCTCTGGAGATCCTCCAGCTATAGCATCTGAACTAATTGAATCTAACTCTGTAAAAAAAATATCTATTACTGGCTCTACTAGAGTTGGAAAAATAATTTTAAAACAAGCAGCTGAAAAAGTTCAAAGAGTAACGATGGAACTTAGTGGACATTCACCTTTTATAGTATTTGATGATGTTGATATAAATAAAGTGACCGACATGGCTATAAATGCAAAATTTAGAAACAATGGTCAAGTGTGCATATCTCCAAATAGATTTTACATACACGAAAATAAAAAAGAAGAATTCACTAGACAAATAGTTGAAAAAACAAAAAAATTAAAAATAGGAAATGGCATGAACAGTGATACTATTCTGGGACCCTTGACTACTAAAAAGAGACTGAATGAACTAGAGATTTTAGTTGAAAAAACAAAAAAAGAAGGTGCAACAGTACTTTGTGGGGGCAAAAGACCTCCATCTTTTAATAAAGGTTATTTTTACGAACCAACAATATTTGACGACATAAAAGATAATTTTACTATAATGAAAGAAGAACCATTTGGGCCTATAATTCCGCTATTAACATTTAAAAATTTTGATGAGGTAATAAAAAGAGCTAATAATAATGATTTAGGTTTAGCGAGCTATATATTTACTAATAACTTAGAAAAAGCTAACAAAGCATCTGAACTAATTGAAACAGGTACCGTGGCAGTAAACACCCCTGTAGTAGCCGTAGCAGAGGCCCCATTCGGAGGTATTAAACAAACTGGCTATGGAAGAGAAGGTGGGTCTATGGGGATTAAAGACTACTTAAACATAAAATACACTCATTTCGGTATATCTTATTAAATAGGCTTATGAGCTTTTATGTATATATGCTCAAATCAATAGAAAAAAGATCTGTAACATACGTCGGTTACACAAAAGACCTTAAAAAAAGAATTGAGCTTCACAATAATAGTAAAGGCGCTAAATTTACAAGAGGGAGAAAATGGAAGCTCATTTATAAAGAGAAGCTACCATCAAAAAGTGAGGCAATTTCTAGAGAATATTATATAAAGAAACATAGGTCTGAAAGAAATAAAATTAAAAATACTAATAAATGAAAATTTCAATATTATTACCATATAAAGAAAATTTTTCACCCACGTATCCAGGAGCAGTTTCACTTTTCGTTTATGAAACTTCTCGAATTAGTAAGTATAAAAAAAATATAATTGTGTACGGGAACACGAATTATAAGAACATTTTTAAAATTAACTATCATAATATAAATTTAGATAAGAGTAGATTTCAAAGTATTAGCAAAAAATACATAGAAAACTTTATCAAAATAGAAAAAAAATATAACTCAGACTTACTAGAAGTACACAATAGACCAAATTATTTAAACTATCTCTATAAATTTATGAAAAATAAAAAATATATTTTATATTTTCATAATGATCCGTTAACAATGGTTGGTTCAAAAAATGTTACGGAAAGAAAATTTCTTTTAAAAATTTGTTATAGAATATTGTTTAATAGTAACTGGTCCAAAAAAAGATTTTTAGAAGGTTTAGAAAATAAATTTATAAATAGTGATAAATTACAAGTTGTTTTCCAATCAGCGAATAAATCTAAAATTGATTTAAATATTAAGGAAAAAATGATTACTTTTGTAGGAAAATTAAATCGTGCTAAAGGTTATGATATATTTGGAAAAGCAGTTATTAAAATTCTTAATAAGTATAAAAAATGGACTGCAAATGTTATAGGTGACGAACAAAGAGATAAAATTAATTTTACACATTCTAGATTGATTAACCATGGTTTTCTTAAACACGATAAAGTTATTGATATTTATAAAAAAACAAATATTGCAGTAGTATGTTCTAGATGGGAAGAACCATTTGGCAGAACTAGTTTAGAAGCATCTTCAAACGGATGTGCGGTTATTATAAGTAATAAAGGGGGTCTGCCTGAAACTATAACTAATGGTGTGATTCTCAAACAACTTTCAGTAAAAGACTTATACACTTCAATAGATAAATTAATTAAAAACAATGTTGATAGAAAAAATTTACAAAAATTATCATTAAAAAATTTTTTTCTAACACGCTCTTATGTTTCCAAATTAATTGACAAATTTAGAGATGAAAAATTTGGTAATCTTTCATTATTTAATACTAATAAAACAAAAAAAAATCTAAGAATAATGCATATCACCAATTTTAATGAAAGACATAATGGGAGATTATTTTTCAATACTGGCAGAAGAATAAATAATGGTTTTATTAGACTTGGTCATAGTATTCTAGATTTTAGTGATAGAGATATTCAAAAATATTATAAAAATATCAATGATTTAAATGGTTCTAAAACGTTAAATGAAAAGCTTAAAAAAACTTGCTATAATTATAAACCTGATATGCTTGTATTAGGGCATGCTGACTTAATCTCAACCCAAACTTTAAGTGACCTTAAAGAAGATTATCCAACACTGAAAATAGCGCAATGGTTTTTAGATCCTCTAAATAAAAATGGTCCTGATTACGAAAGAAATAAAAAAAGAATTTTGGACAAAACTGATGTAGTGGATGCAAATTTTATCACTACCAGTCCGGACGCTCTCAATTTTTTATCTAAAAAAGTTAGAAATTACTACATACCTAATCCTACCGATCCATCTTTTGAAACTTTAAATAACTTTGATCAAAAATGTAATATGGATGTATTCTTTGCTTTAAGTCACGGGGTGCATAGAGGGGTATTAAAAATGGGTAAAGACGATGATAGAGAAATGTTTATTAAAAAACTAATGATGTCTTCTCAAAATGTTAAATTTGATTTGTATGGTGTTAACAACATACAACCTATATGGGCAGATCATTATTTTAAATCTATTTCAAACTCTAAAATGGGATTGAATTTGAGTAGAGGAACTCCGATAAAATACTATAGCTCCGATAGAATAACACAAATTATTGGTAATGGACTTGTGACACTGATTGATGAAAAAACACAATACAATAATTTTTTTAATAATGATGAAATGGTTTTTTATAAAAATATAAGCGATTTATCAGAAAAAATTCTAAAAATAAGTAAAGATGAAAAACTTAGAAAAAGAATAGCCCGCAAAGGAAAGTTGAAATATACTAAGTATTTCAACTCTACAAATGTTGCTCAATATATAATAGAAAAAACATTGAGTATAAAAACTAAAAAGAAATATTTGTGGTGTTAAAATATGTTATCGATTCTAATACCAACCTATAACAATTATAATTATCTTAAACTTTGCATTAAAAGTTTAGAAAAAAATACAAAAAATAAATATGAAATATTAATTCATGTTAATGATGGTAGTGATGGAACTTTAGATTTTGTAAAAAAAAAACTATTTAATTACACTCATACAGAAAAAAATATTGGCCTTTGCAGTTCCATTAATAAAATTGCTTCAATTTCAAATTATAAATATTTATTATATAGCCATGACGATATGTATTTTTGTCCTGGTTGGGACATAGCATTAATAGATGAAGTAAATAAAATTGGCCATGATAAATTTTATTTATCTGGTACAATGATTGAGCCAAATTCTGGTCACATTAAATTTGATGCAGGCACTGATTTTAATAATTTTAATGAACAAAAATTACTTAATAATTTGAAACAACTAGAATTTTATGACCATCAAGGATCACACTTTGCACCTCATTTGGTTCATAAAGATTTGTGGAATAAAGTTAAAGGGTTTAGTGAGGAATTTAACCCTGGTATGGCTTCTGACCCTGATTTTAATATGAAACTATGGAAAGAAAATGTAAGAACTTTTAAAGGAATTAATCAATTCAAGGTTTATCATTTTAGCTCAGTCACATCTAGAAAAAATAAAAAAATAATTCAAAATAAAGGTGATATAACTTTTTTAAAAAAATGGAGAATTTCAACAAAGTTTTTTAAAAAACATTATTTAAGATCTAAAACAAAATATTATAGACCATTAGATGAACCAAAGAAAAATTTAGTTTATTACATTGATTTAATGATTTGTAAAATTAAATTGTTTTATCTTAATAGAATAAAAAATGATTAATTATTTTATTAAAAACTTAAGCATAATAAAAAGAAAAATAAAAAGTGAAAAAAAATCCTATTCTTTTGGAGGTGTCGATTTGTTAGTAAATTATTTATTTAAAAACAAAAAAAAGGGAATCTATCTAGATGTTGGATCTCAACATCCAATAGCAAACAACAACACTTATCTTTTGTATAAACGAGGTTGGTATGGGATAAATATAGATCTAGATAAAAAAAATATTGATTTATTTAATATATCAAGAAAAAAAGACTTAAATATTAATGTGGCTATTTCTTCAGATGAAAGTAAAAAAAAATTATATTTTTATCATGAGGGATCACCAATAAATACAATTTCAAAAACAACGGCAAAAAAACAAAAAGCTACAATTAAAGATATAAAAGAAATTAAAACCACTACTATCGACAAAATTTTAGAAAAAAATCAATACAATAAAATTGACTATCTTAATATTGATGTAGAAGGTCATGAATTAGATGTGCTCAAAGGGATAAATTTACAAAAATATAAGCCCGATATTATAAGTGTAGAGTTTTTAGATTTAAATATGAAGGAATTGGAATTTAAAAATAATAATATTAAAAATATTATTGATTCAGATCTATATAAACATATGATAAATAATAATTATTCATTTATAAATTGGAATCATGCTGATTTAATTTTTGTGAATAATAATTTTAGAGATTAATTTATGGATTTTTATAAAAAAGCTACTTTTACAGTATTTATAATAATTTTTATGTTTGCCGTAATGGTAAAGTTAATTGAACCTGTGTTTGAAAAACAAATTAAAAATATATTTGCAGATAAAAAGTTGTCAAAGAAACTTACTGAAGAATTAATTAATTCTACTGAAACACTTACACCTGAAAAAAAAAAATTTTATAAGAATATAATAAAAAAATTATATATAAAATGGACCCCTTTAATTGAAGAATCTTTGAATGAGGCAAAAAAAGAAATAAATAAATAGTTAATGTTAAAAGATTCACTTTCTTTTAAAAATAATTTTTTTTATTTATCTTTACTATTTGTTTTTATATTTTTTTTCTATTCATCTAACACTTATAGATTTATTTATGACGGCCATCATCACGGATTAGTTTTTTCCAATGCCATGGATTTAATTAGTGGAAAAAAACCTTACAAGGAAATATTTATTCAATATGGACTGATAACTACTTTTTTACATTCATTAGTTTTAAAAATATTCGGTTTTAAAATCTTTTATATCAATGTTTTTACAAGTTTAATTTATTCAATAACGATTATTTTATTTTTTCTAATAACAAATAGATTAACAAACAAATACTATGCATTTTATGCCATTGTAATACTTTTATTTAATCATCCAATAATTTGGTTACCGTGGTCTAATTATATATCTTTCTTTTTTGTAGTTTTTTCTGTTTATCTTTTAATTAAAACAAAAGATAAAAATAGTTTTTTTTCAGGAATATTTATGTCTTTGTCTTGCCTTAGTAGACAAGACTACTTTATACCAATATTTTTAAGTTTGTTTGCTCTTGTTTTTTTGTTTTTATATTTTCATAAAAAATTTTTACATAAAATTATTTTAGGTTTTATTTTTCCTTTATCTGTTTTCTTTTTATACTTGTTTTTAAATGGTTTATTTCTTGATTGGTCAAAAACTCTCTATTTACCGGCATTATATATTGATGAAAGAGGGCTTTCATTACTTTCTCTATTTCACGATTATTTATTTTTTATAGTTTTTGATTCTTTATTTAATTTTATAAAT
>Ga0115003_10002324_pt1 | contig 15927 bp, 24 predicted proteins | sample ArcticOcean_MG_C_7_FD_88736 | JGI IMG/M metagenome (GOLD analysis project Ga0115003, IMG submission 88736) | Marine microbial communities from western Arctic Ocean - ArcticOcean_MG_CB11_88 | ecosystem: Environmental > Aquatic > Marine > Oceanic | place: Arctic Ocean: Canada Basin | collected... | reverse complement strand
ACTGGTACAGTACCATCAGCATTCAAACCACCTTTGATCATAAGATCAGCACGGCTAGAAATAGAATAATGTACATGTGCTTCTGCTCCACCTACAAAGTTGTAGAATTCACGGAAACCAGATCCTGTTTCAATGTCAGAAAAACGCTCACCATACTCACCTCTTGCAGAACCTTTTCTGAAGAACTTTGTACCTTTAGCTAAATACTTATTATCTAAGCTAGCTGCGTTGTTGTTGTTTACCAATTGAACAGTATAGATAAAACCGTCACCTGCTGGGATAATATCATCAGCCGTGATGTAAAGTTCTAATCCATTGTACTTGTCATAAGTGATGATATCACCATGACCAAATGTTCTTTTGGAAATTTTAATTTTGAATGTAGTACCATCTACACCTTTTGTTGCATTTGCTGCCTCAATATCTGCAACGATATAAGGAAGGTCTTGTGCAATTGGAGTTTGCCATTTGTACTCACCACGTGCATTGTCCACCATGATTGTATTCTTTCCACCGAATGAAGCCATTTGATATAAAGGCATTTCTACCTTTTGGGTCATTGCCCATAAATCAACTGGTCCCATATCCATAGGCTCAGCGTTACCAAGCATTTGGGTTAGGTGATAAGAATCAACATGAGAACTAGCTTTGTAGCTTGTATCTCGTAGGAAAATTCCATTATTTAATACTGGAGTTGCCATAATTTTACTTTGTTTTTGTTAATAATTATTGTTTATATTTAAATTCTCTATTTAAATTCTTTTAAAAATGTTGTTAGTTCTTTGTAACTTCTTACCTGCTGGTTTTCTTTTAGTTGTTTCACGTTCCTGTACACCTAAAGAAGCTGATCCAGTACTAGCTGATGCAGTCTTTAGTTTTCTAACTGTAGACTCAACGCTTTTCTGTGCTCCTTTATCCATGATTTTTGCTTTATATCCAGCTGGATCTTGCAATAACCATAATGCTTCAGAAATTAATGTATAGTTTGGTTCAACAAACTGATACTTTTCTAAAAGATGTCCTAACAAGTTTGTGTTCTTTCCACTTACTGATGGGTAGGTAGGTTGAACTAAACCATTATACAACATTGCTTGTGTTTTCCTGTCAACTTTAATGTCTCCTAAACTTCCTTCTTTAAGAGTTTCATATACATTTGACATATATTGTTTAGATGCTTGATCTTGTTGTTTTTTCTTTAAGTCTTGCTCTTCAAGTTTCTTAAGTACAATCTTTTCTTGCATCTTATCTAACTTAGGCTTAAACTTAGATGCTTGTTTTTCAAGCTTTCCTAAGTCTTTCCAGATTTCAATTTCTTCAGCAATTTCTTCTGATGAACCATATCCAGTAGCACCTAAATATTCTTTAATAATTGTTTCTTGATCATTTTCAGATTTAATATTAAGTGCTTTAGTTTCTTCAACTTGACCTAAAGTATTAAATAATCCTTTGATATCTGTACCTCCATCTGCAACATACCTAGCTGCAACTTGTAATTCTTGTGGTAAACTTGCAAAGAATTGTTTAGGAGTTTCACGTCTTACTTGATTAGCTTTTTCTTCTAAGTTAGCTTCAATTAATTCTTCCCAATCTTTAGCACTGTAATCATCTAACTCTTTACCGTCATCAAATGGTACAATCTTATCTGCTTTGATAAGCTTACTAAATACATCAGAAATACCATTGATAGACTTTCTACCTCTAGTTTCTTTCTTTTCTACATCCTCATCACTTTCATCATCTAATGCATCTAAAATATCATCAGCTGATTCTGCGGCATCTTTTAGTGCCTCATTAGGTTCTGGTAGTACATCTTCTAGCAAATCTTCTGTAGTTGATTCAGTTTCTGCAGATTCTTTTTTAGTTAAGTCATCTACTCCATCATCATCTGCATCAGCAAATGAAAAATCAGCTTTTTTGTTTAGCCCAGACAAAATGTTTTGTTTTGCTGGAGCATCTTCTGGTAACGTAATATCACTGCCGCTTGGTGCGCCATTGAATATTTCATCTAGATTTACATCTAAGGTCTCTACGTTACTTTTCATAGTAGTCTCATTGTTGTTCATAATATTGTTGGTTTTAATATTTAGTACTTATATATACAATATAATAAAAGTATTTCTTAGTTACAACATATTAAACTTATAATATTTGTAATAATTTAAAGTTTATTGCAGTATATAGCTAACGTACTTTATTTCTTATCAGATTTTTTAGAATTAGGAGCATCATATTTGTTTTTATTAACTTTAGCTATCTGTAAATCTTTAGATGCAACATCTTTTGTAGCAGCAATTTTCTCTCTTTCAACTTTAAGTCTTTCAGATTCCATTGATCCTTTCTGAGCCATTTCATCACGCTTTAAATTTGTCTGTTCTTGGAACCTGGTAGTCTCTCTAATATCCTTCATAGCATCTTGATAATCAGATACTTTGTTTTCATTAATATCTACCATTGACCCATAACCTGCAGATTTGATTTCAGCTAGAACAATATTGTTTTGTCTGTCCTTTTCATTTTCTTGCATTTCAACTTGAAGTTTCTGCTGATCTTCTTGAGCTTTAGCTTGAAGTTGCTGTTCTTGCATTTGACGTTGTTGCTGCATATCTTGAGCTCTTTGTTGTTCAACTCTTACTTCAGAATCTTTTAAGATATCAGTTACTTCTGATATAGAATCAGCTTTAACAATATTACCAAGCTCAAATATTGATGCTCCAGTTGTATTGTTAGTTAATGCCATTTGCTTTAGTTGTTCAAGTATAGCCCTGTGGTTAGTTTTAGTAGTTGCAAATACATTAAAATCTCTAAGTAATAGATCAGTACCATTTATAGTAAAATTAACCTTCTGAGCCTCTGTAGAGATGTAAGACAATCTAACACTTGGATTAGTACTATTATAAAATTGTGCAAGATCAGTTCTCATTTGATGAACTCTTGGCATTAAATGATCTGAGTGTTGTACAAAATAAATTTCTGTTTGAGCATATGATTGCTGCATTGCATTTACAACACCTGTTGCAGTCTCTGCAGATACAGCTCCACCTAAACGTTGTGGATTAATACCTATTGAGTCAAAACATTGTTGTTTAAAGTAATTAGCTAATTGAATTCTACTCATCAATCTACTAGTCTGCTCCATGTTAAGAGTTTGATAGTGATTAAAGTTAGTAGCATTTTCAGTATTGGTTATTGATGTATCTAATGGCAGCATTGAAAAGTCTTTCATAGCTGTATATGCTTTAGCATAATTGTTCTTACCCCAGTCTTCACCCATTGAGTGACGTGGTAATGCATTTTGATCAAACATAATTACTGTACCTAATTCATCAATAAGGATATCAGCAATCTGATTATTCACCATGTTATAACCAACTTGATAAGCTTTCATTAAATCTACAAGTGATGTAGATCTAGTATTTCTATCTGAGAATACTCTTCCCTCAACTGGTAACTTACATCCGTATAAAGAATTTTCTCCTTTAAATTGAAATGGTAACCTTCCTGGTTTATTTCTATTAATACCTAAGTATATAGGATTAACATTATCATCCATAGTTGTTTGCCACATAGCAGGAACATTAGGTCCTACTTTAACTCCACCCCATGTTTCATTAATCCATATCCATTCAATATGTTCTCCTTGTAATAATGTATCTTTAGATTTGTTCTTAAAAATTGAAGTATCATAAACAGCTTTCTCAGTTATCTTAAATGATTCATCAATTATTTCCTGAGTAACTTCTCCATCAAATTCAATTTTAGTCAAGTGACCTACTTTCCTTTGAGTTTTCCAATATATAGTAGATACTCTTAATAAATTAGAATCTCCCCATTGTTCTAAATCTTCACTTTGAGAAAGTATTTGAGAAAGTATATCTCCACCTGCTGCAGGATCAGCTCCATAATTACTTGCATATTGTCTATAAGCTAAACCTGGCGCATTAGTATTCCATTCATGTGATCTTGTTGCATCATAATAAGCACCATCATTTTGGTAACCATTTACTTGATACTGTGCAGAACGTGCTGGATATATTCTTTGTAGTGATGATAATTGTTTTTCATCCATCAAATAACCATACATGTCTACTACATCTGATACAGTCATTAGATGTACTTTACCAACATAGTTTGAATCAGAAATATATCTTTGGTCTGGAGACTTCTGATAGAAAGTTAATACTGGATTCCATAACTCTACATCATAGTCATCTTCTAACATTCTAAAATGCCAAAACTCTCTATCTGCAATAAGCATGTCTCTAAAACCTCTTTCCTCTAATTCATGCATTTTGAATCTTTCCTCATCCACATTTAATTGGTGAGTTGCCCATTCCTCAATACTACTTCTATAAGATTTACTAAAGTAGTCTTCTATTTCAGGAAGGGTTTTTAAATTATCAGGGGATAACTGTTCCTTTGCTTCTTTAGATTCAGGGTCCATACCCATCTCTATCATCCTTTGCATCATCTCCCTTTCTGCTTCACCCAATAATGTTTCTTCTATCTCAGCTTTCTTTTGCTCAAGCATTTCATTATAAGACTTGTCATCTACTGCTCTAAATTGTACTTTGTTATACCTTTTAGAAAATTCTCCACTTAATACATTTATGACGTTAGGTACAATTGGATAAAATTTAAGTTCTAACGCAGAATCATTCTCCTTTGTTAAAACATCCATTAATTCTGTATAGTCATTATCCTCTTCAACAATATAATCTGATTTGTCAATTATACCTTTAGCAAGTTTATAATTTTTTAATAGTCTACGTGCATTGGTTTTTAAAAACTCAACACCTTGTAATTCTAACCAATCTAAATTCCATGCTGCCCAATCATCAGTTTTTTCTGAAGTAGGTAAAAACTGTATTGGCTGAGTTAAACTAGAATATGTAGGACCTCCTTCAGCCTTAGCTCCTTTCTTTAACTGCATTGCATTTAATACTCTCATTCTGAATTTGTTTAGTTATGTCTATTTATAATTTTTAAAACCGGACCTTTTAGGTCTATTACTATTAGATGTATTGGAACGGCCAAGATTTTTGAACGGACTATACTTTAATTTACCAATTTTTTCTGAATTTACCAAAGATTTACCCTCTGATTCACGTCTTTTTGAATATCCTCTGTTTGACTGCTGTATTTTAACAAATGCAACCAATGCCCCAAATGCTACTAACCTATCCACATTTAGCCCAGGATAATATGCTAACATTTCTTTTATTAACATTGGATCTGGTACTCTTGATACACCTAAAGTTTGATTTGTTACAACACCATTGATATCAGTTTCCTCATCAATAACCTCTCTTAAGAATTCTATTGCATAAGAAATCAAATGGCTTTTAAATAATGTACCTGTATTCTTCCATCCATATTCTTGATATACAGTTCTATTAGATCCAAGATCTTTTAAGAATAATATTTGTTGTTTAGGTACTAGATATCTTTGTTTTTTTCTAGCAATCATATGTTGAATAAATAAAGAAATGTTGTTCTCTACTATTGTCCAAGCATTAAACCATTCTATAATTAATTCTAACCTTTCATGTGTTTTATTGATGTCATCAAATCTTCCACACCATGCTGCAACAACTTTATCTTTTTCTAAGAATTGTTCTACATCTCCTGCTGCAGTAGTTCTAGTAACTTCTGTTGCATTTTTATACACAAATATACTACATAATGAATCTGACGTTGTTGTTTTACCTTCTGATACTGGATCAATAGAAGCGTAGTATGCTCCAAACTCTGGATTCTTTATTGGTCTTTCCCATACAACAATTGTACCTGTTTTATCTTGTTGTTTTTTGTCAACAGGAAATTTAGTTATAGGTAACTTATTAGTTCTTTTTGCAAAAATACCTTTTTCATCTCTATCTAATTCTAGTAGTTCATACGGGTATTCTTTTTCTTCTATTCTTTTTTGTTGTCTGGTTAATATTCCTTGTGGAAATATAGAAGCTTTTCTATATGCAAATGCTTCAGCAATATTCATTGGTTTCTGAGAAATTCTTAATTGAAATTGTTCCCCATTCAATTCATTTTTCCAGCCAGCTCTTTCTTGTATAATTGCTTCTACTGCTTCTTCTACTTTTGAATTACCAAACTCATCAATAAAAGGTGGCATAGAATGTTGTTCAGGAATAAATAATCCTGCCATACCTATTGTACCATCTGCATCCATAAGATTAGTTTCCACAGCATATATATCATTTGCTTTAGGATTTAAGATCATTTCTTTCAATGGATTACATTGTTGTAAATCTCCCACTGATCCTGCAGCAATAAACATACCTGTAGTCATCATACCTGAAGACATTGCAGGACGTAAGTATTCATATGTGTCTGACATCTTTGGAGCAATACCTGCTTCCTCATGAAAGAAATATGTACATGGACCCCCTACCCCTGTTGTAGCATTCTTCTCAAAAGAACCCCCTTGTATTTTAGATTTAAGACCTCTTGCTGTTTTTCTGTTATCTATTTTAACTTCAATTTGTTGTTGCCATAGTAAAACCTTTTCTGGGTTACTTGGTCTATACCAAGCAGTATGTTCATTAAGGAAAGTTTTATATTCATCTAAAAACTTCCATGATCCTTTATCATTAATAAAATCTTTTAATGATGCTCCAATTTTACATATACTTCCTTCTTCAAACCAATAGGTATTAATAATTTTACCCATATGAAAATATGAAGAAGCTATCTGACGTTTTTTAAGTATTGCAGAATGTTTATTGTTTAGTTCAGCTAGTAACTCATAAAGTGCCATGTGATATTGAGCATCTCTTACCTTAGCAAAACCATACTTTTTTTCTTCTTTATCAAAGATTGGTAAAAAGTTTAACCACATATAATAGTCTCTTGTAAGAAAGAAACTTTTACTACCATCTTTATATATTACACCTTCTCTACACTTAGTCTTTTGATCTTCCCAATAGTTAGTAAAATCTTTTGATCTAAATGGTTTATTACAATAGAATCCTTGTTTATTAAATGCTTTTGCTTCATCATTAAACATTATAGTTACTTTAGTAAAACCATACTCTCCTGGTTCACTAAATATACTGAGTATATAGTCTATAAAATCTTCTTTAGTTATAAACTCAGTAGTTTCCCAAATTCCATTGTTATATGTAGGAACTACTTTATACATCCGCTACATCAAACAGTATTGCAAATACATCTCCTTCTTGAATGAGTAAATGTTCTTCCCCTTCATGTTGCATTCTAGTTGGTAAACAATGTTCTGTATATTGAACAACATCTCCAATGTTTATTTCTTCAACTGATTGACCTATTCCTACTACAGTGCCCTTATACTCTTTCTTTTGTGCTACTTCAGGTAGATATAAACCAGATTTAGTTTTTGTTGCTGCTTTTTTTTGTTTTATCAGAATCTTTTTTCCTACTGGAATTACTTGTTGTGCCATTTTCTTTTATTTTTGGTTTATGATTATTAAATGTTGGTTCATCCCAATAGCAAAAATGCCAAGAGGAATCTTTACTACTCATTAAACTTGATCATAAGCAAGACCTGCTCCACCACGCACTGAACTTTCTTGTTCATTTTGCATGTCAGTAAAAGCACCCTTGTATGATTGTCTTATCTGCTCAAATTTTGCTGCTGCATTAACCATAGAGTTTATATTACCGTCTCTCCCGTGTTCTATTGCAGTAACTTCCATATACTTTGCCAATCTATCAAGCATAGATTTAATACCCACATATGCTCTGTATGTAGGTGTCTCATACATTTTCTTACACATGTCTAATGCATATCTAATTTTGTTATCTTCAGGTGACTCTTCTAATGCTACTTCCTCAATAATAATATCTTCTTTCTCATGTTCAGGAAGATTAAAAAATGGATTAAGATCAGGATTAGGACAGCTCATGTAAAAAACATATTGATAAACTTGCATATAAGTATCAGGATACTCAGTCATTATTGATTTTAAAAATGGTAACGCATAGCAATGCTCTGATGGAATTACTTTACTGTTTTGTATATCAAATAATCTAACTATCATATTGGTGGGTTTTGTGCTATTAATTCTGCAATTGATGATTTACTATTACTTACAACTAAAGCTGGTAACACAGATGTTGATAAGTATACAAGCCTAGCATTTAAGTATCTTGGAGTAGGAGCTCCTGTTTCTACATTTCTACATAAGAAATCCCAGTAATCTGTCACACCAATAATGTTTTCTCTATTTAGTGAAATTGTTGTACCTGAACCTTCAACTATATATTGTTCTGAATTTGTAGAATTATTTGCTATTTGTACTTGTACTAAAGTTACTACTGTTGCCATTATTTTTTATCTTTTAGCCAAGTCATCAGAGAACTAACTTCATCTCTTAGATATGGGAGTTCATAAATCTTTACTTCCTGTAAAACTGGTTCACCGTTAAGTATTTTACTAATAGGATAACCATTACTATCTTCACCTACTGTTTCAAACTTTACATGTTGTATTGTCAGTTTACCAATTTTTAATTTGGGGTTATGCTTCTTAATAATATACGCATAAATACTGAGTTGTAGGTTATAATGTTTAAGATTACAATCATCTAAATGATTAACCGGCTTATAAAGTTTATTAGTTATACCTTCCCAATTAGTAAACCCTTTATCTTTTATTTCTTTATTTGTTTTGTAATCATGAATGTTAATTTGCCCATTAACTACTTCAACTAAATCTGCTTGACCACAAAGCTTTACTGATTTAAGATACACCATGTGTTCTGGATATACACCTTCACTAAGCTTTTGTTCTGGAGCAAGCTTAACACCTTTTTCAGTTATTAAAGGTTTTATAATTGGAACCTCAACACCATTTCTTTCAATAGTTTTAAAGTCTAACATATCTGCTTCACGTTGATCATGATACCAGTTACCTAGCTTGATTGCTCTTTGTGTTTCATTATCCCAAGCATTTAGTATTTCTTTTTCAGTCATACCATACCATTTAGATCTTTTATTTTTAGAAGATTTTTTAGCTTGACCTTTTCTATCAAACTTTGGTTTAAACATACCTATAAAGGATGTTACACTAGTCCAATTAATTTGATCTTGGTCATTACTTTCATAAATGTGACCTTCTTCTTTAAATGATATTGCCATAATTTAAGATATTGTAGTATACCACCATTGTCCTTCTTGACCAGTTGTAATACTAGTTGTTATATTGTTAACTATATAATTAATTTGTACCATTAGCTTCAATTTGTTTGGTTATTAATTCTTCTTCTTCTTCAGTTGTTATCTTATGCCAGTGACCTTTAGGGCATTCTGAAGATAATGATCTTAGTTTAAATTCTAAACTGCATCCACAATCAGAGCAACATGGTTGTGTTCCAGGAGCCAAACAACTTTTGCCATCAAGATCTAATAAAGAACATCCTGCACATATCTGCCACCTATCTGTAAATATAGCTTCAATGTGTGCTTTTTTAAACAGTTTGTTTTTTATCCCATTAGCAATTTGATCAGCATTTTTAAATGCTTGTAAATATTTAGACCAAGGTTTACTCATTCTTGTTTTTTTTAAATGTTATTCTATTTAATCTGTCTTTCTCAATTTGTTCAAGAGCATTACTCATTTCTCTTATGTTTTCAGATATACCTTCACTTTTAGCATAACCATTATATGTTCTTTTAGCTATATTGCCCAACATACTTTTGTTCTTTTTTATTGCTGTTTCAAGTTTACCTTTTCTTAATTCAAACATACCTAAACCTTCTACATTAATTCTTGGGAAGTCCAAGTGAGAAAGTTTACTTCTGATCTTAGCATAATAAAAAGTAATAAAATCATCCACTACTTGTTGATGTACTCCTACTTCTTCTGCTATACCATCTTTAAACTCTCTATGCTTCTTTGGATTCACTTCCTAAAATTTTATAGTCTAATAATACTAACCCATCCTTTTGAACATTTATAGCATTGTTTAATACTATAGTCTTTTTATTATTACCAGTTTTAGTAACTAAGTTTTTCTTTTCTGCTTTAGAAATTGCATTTCTAGCTGACTGAGAACTTTTAAATATATTTAGTTCTGTTAGCATAATACAAAATTTAGATATTTCTATTTGAGGATTTTTAGCTAATACAGTTAAAAACTCTAAATCAGAATTACTTATTAATGTATCATTAAAGAAACAATATGTAACTATTTGATACTTTATTGAAACATTAATATCAACTTTCATTTTTATATCAACTTTATTTACTATTGCCATATCTATAAACTTAAAATCATATCTACAAAGTTAGGGTCTGGGTAACAATCAGATTTATCTGTCCTAACATTAGTATGAGTTAATAATCCTTTTACATTTCCTAGAGTAGCATCCATTTGAAATCCAAAACCTTTAATGGGTCCATGTTTTTGAATAAATTGTTTCAAACCTATTCTTACATCTATACCATCTCTTTCTCCTACATACCTAATCCACTTTTCAGTTTCTTTGATTTGTTTATCTGAATACTTATGATAATATAGACTTCCTTTAAATGGTTCCTTTAATGTTGCTATCTCTTCTTCACATGGAGTTGTTCCTATATAAGTTTTCTTGTTACTATCCAACTTACCAAAAGAACAAATTTCTAAACCTACTGAGTGTCTGTTCATCCATCCTGATTGTGTCCTACCTAAATGCCAACCATAACCTCCTTCTGGAAATGCTTGTACCATGACACCATCAAATTCATCAGAACCATCTTTATGGTTTCTACCACCTAATACAAATTCAGTAGCTACACGCCCTCTACTATCTCTACCCCAATGATCAATACAGTTATATGGATTATGCCATCCTGCTGTGTGATGCAAGAACATATATTCATTTTCTATTGGTCCAGCAATATATTCTCCTTTAGGTAAATAATGTTTATGGATTAACTGATCATATTCAGTTCTAAAATACTGGCCTTCTATATCAGTGTCTTCATCTATAGCTTCTATAGGACCTGGCTTAGCATTAAAAAGTAAAACCCACATTTCACTATCTACTATACCTGTGACTCTTAAGGACTTAGATAGTTGATATCTTATAACAGCCTTCTCAGTATTTCTACCAAAAATGCCGTCTTCTTTTAAACCAAGCTTTTGTTGTAAATGCTTTACGTTAAGATTGTTATCTCCTTTCTTGATTAACATAGTCTTAAGGTTTGCTTGCGTTTTCCATTGCTTGTTTAAAAGCAGTTGCTTCCTCTGAGTCTACTTCACCTGAACCTTCTTTCTGGTCAGCATAAGCTTGAGACATAAACATTTGGGCTTGCATTCTTTCTGCTCTAGCCTTCTCAATAGTAGACAATAGCATTTCATACTCAGCTTGAATTTCTAAGTGTTTGATGTTGTCTTTGTAAAATGCGGTGATTTCTTCTCTTCTAGCTGCAAGTTCTTCCTTACTTAATTCAGGTTCTTTTTGATCTAGGCTAGGATTGGTTTTTTGATTTGACATTATAAATTTTTTAAGTTAAACATTAGACAAATATATGTATAAAGTTTAAATAAAAAAAGTTTATGGCAGACTTTAAAAGATTTTATTGTATTCCAACAAGTCTATTACGGTTTTAAGTTCCGTAGAACTATGAAATCTTATACCACTTTCAAACAGATCCGTGTACCACGATCCATCTAACACTTCATTACGTGCATTGGTAGTAAATTCTATATTGCCAACTTTCTTAAAGTAATAGTAGTTGGGCTCTTCTGCATGGACTTTTTCAAATCCTAATTTGGTTATTGCTTCTTCAGTCATTATTTCCTTGATTTAGCTCCTGAACACTTCCACCGTTTTCTAGATAGATTGTTTGGTGTGTTAGGATCATTTCTTTTTTTAGCTGAGACTCTTTTCTTGATACCTAAGCTTCTAGCACAATAGCTATCACCTTTAGAGGTGCCAGGTTTTACCCGTGGCCCTCCTCCTTTAGCTTGTCCTGCTTGTCCGTAACTAACTTTCTTACCGCTAGCTGTTACTTTGACTTTAGCTTTTCCCTTTCTAGGTGTTGCCATTATACTACTTGTGTATATATTGGAACTCCAGTTGGAGATATTGTTTGCTTCCATCTTGTGCTATCTGAAGCAGTAAATATAACACCTTCTAAAACCGTTGTTAAATCTAAAGCCCCTGTAACTTCTAAGTCACCTGCAGGTATTCCACTTGCTGCATCAATAGTAACTACTCCTGCTGCTTCTGAAAGTGTAATGTTTGTTCCAGCTACGATTGAAACCGTATCAGTTGTAGCATCAGAACCTCTTAAATTAAGGTTAATATTTGCTCCACTTGCTATAGCTGCTAAGTCGTAAGTAGTATCTGTCAGCGTTGAAGAAACTGTTACATTTCCTGTTGCTTGATCTACTGAAATTCCTGTTCCAGCTATAATAGAAGTTACTCCTGCAGATCCTCCACTTGGTATTACTACTGATCCTCCATTTGTAAGAGATAGTATTTGACCGTCTATAGATAATTGTTGAGAGTCTGAACCACCCGCATTGACAAACGTCTTAATAGCACCCATTGTAACGAGTTCAGTTTCCACTTTTGGAAAAGGTTTTAGTATTTCTTGTGCAGATGTATATCTTGCTACTGTAACATAATCATCTGTTTTGGGTGTTGCTACTTTCTTTCTAGAAAGCATTCCCATCATATTTTGTAATATTGTTCCCATAATTTATTTTTTATTTTTTGGTAATGATTTTATTTTACCATTTTCCGTTCTTGCATATCTATGCGTCTTAGTTTCTTTACTAGGAATTAGTGTACCACTATATGATTTACCACCAAACTTCCAACTTACTTTTCTACCTGCCATTTTTAGTTTTTATATTTAATCTATTCAGTTAATACGCTATCAGGATACTTGTTATTCATTAGTGCTTTTATCTTTGCACACTTCTCATAATCTTCACACTCAATAAACCAACTGATCATGTTTTCTAAGTCACGTAATTTAGGGCCCACTTCAGGATCAAATGCTAATACTGCTTCTATTTTATAATCTTCAGCATTGTCTAGAACATCATTGAAAGTTAACTCCTTCATTAGGATCATATATGAATTATTAAAAGCGTCCTCTAGTAAAATATCATCTAACTCCTTTTGTCTTATTTCCTCCATTGGATCTAATTCTTCTTTATCATCATTAAAATTACTCATCTAGTTTTTTTTAGTGATACCTCTTTAAGTCAATATACAAAATTTTACCAATACTTAAAAGTAACGGGACACAAAAAAAATTTTGCCTACCAAAAAAATGTGTGTTTTAAGTGCTTGAGAGGTCCTATGATTTTGCTCCCCAGCTAATTTTTGAGGCAGGGTGACCCCCCGTAAGTGATTCCTCATCTAACTTAATTTATATTATTATTATGAGTGTATTCTTTAGAAAAGTAAACATCAACAAGAGTAGAAACAGTGCAACAGTGATTGTATCATCTGCTCCTCTGGCAAACAAAAAATCTTCACTGGCTGGAATGCCAGTGGCAACAAGATCTCAATCTAATATTGTATTTGGCGTGCTATCATTGATAGACCCTGAAACAAATGAGACTATGAGAGCTGATCATCCAACTATTGCTGCTATACAGCAAACGTATGATGTGGGTGCTGAGCTTGAAGGATTCCAAATGACTGAGAACTATGTTCTTGATATGGAAACTAAAGAGCCAACAACTCTAGTATGGGTGGAGGCTGTGTAAATCTATATGGAGGAGGGTGTAACAACTCTCCTCTTTATTGTTACTCGTTGTCATACTAACTTAAATATGGGGGATAAACCCTTAGTCCTTTGGTCTGCTCTGTCAGCTTCTCTCCCTGCGGTCGTTCTCTTTCTCTGCTCCCCAGCCATTAATTGCACTATTGCATTAATATAAAACAATTAACATGGTATACTTCAGAAAAGTTAACATCAACAAATCTACTAACTCTGCTACAGTAATAGTAAGTAGTCAACCAATGATTGCCAAACAAGCTACATTAGCCGGCATCAAGGTAGCAACAAGAAGCCAAAACAATATGACATTTGGTGTATTAAGCCTCAATGACCCTGATACAGGATTAGTAATGAGGGCAGACCATCCTACTATTGCACAATTGCAACAAGCACTTAATGTAGGAGATGAGATGCCAGGCTTCAGACTTAGTACTAATGCAGTACTAGACATGCAAACCAAAGAACCAACCACACTAATGTGGGTAGAAGCAGAGTAATCTGCAAAAGAAAGGGGATATCAGTTACTTATCCTCTTTCTTAGTATTAAAAAACATTTTATATTCATTTGTGTGTGAAGTTATGAAGATGACATCTCATACACCACATATAGGTGGTTATTACCACACTAATTATTATTCACACTATAATAGTTAAATATAGCTAACGCTAGCAACAATACAATAAATATACTCATGACAATAACATAATAGTTTGTTGTCTCTCTCTCTATAGGAATAGTATAACATTACCCGCAATATTGCAATCACCACTTAAATTAATCATTCATGAGAAATACTAAAACAATGGTACTAAGCATATGTACTTTTATACTTACAGTAATTTTAATTAACACACTTACCTGGTATCTAGAAGATACTTGGACATTCAAAGAGTCTTTTGCACATGGTGCTACAATAGGTCTATCCTTAATATTTGGATGGATACCTGCAGCAGTTATAGCCAGAGACTTCTATCATCGTATCTAATCACCACTAAAACTTAAAATCATGCAAAGAACCGTTTTCCTTAAACCACAATTCATCATGCAATACAAGTCTATGATAGGCGTAGTATTATATAATGAAGATGACATACTAACATTTAGTACAGGTCATAAAATATATCGTATTAAACAATCAGACTTAACACATCCATTAAATGAAGAAATAGTAAAGACATTTAAAAGTAATGATGAGCTAAGGCATATTGCACTTGAACATGATATAATTGAAATTCAAGAAAGAGATAGTATGGAGTCATACATATCTTACATAAATACTTATAATTAAATCCACTAACTTAAACCGTAAAAAGAAATGAAAAATGTAATCAAGTACTCAATCAAACTACTATTCGTAATCATACTGCCAGTTGCAGTGTGTGTAACCATAGTAACGCTAATGATCAAAAGTCCTAAGACGGATCTAATAGCAAATGACTTCCCATTATTCTGCATTACAGCAGGAATATTATTACTACTAACTATTGTTAATGCATTGTTCTATCCTACAGTTATGTCAAAGACAAAGCTGGTACCAGACATAGATATAGAGTTTATCCCTGTAATAGGATTTGCTATAGGTTATGAAACCAACAAGATCAGACCGGAGATACTAATACTATTACCGTGTATGGCAATTACAATAAAAGTAAACAAGAAGTTTAATAAATAATAACGCCATCAGTGGCGCACTAACAACACCAGTAATTATATACTATAATAACACTAGTGTTGAGGCTATGACTTTGGTTAAGATAAGTGGTAACCAGGATAGGGTGGTTCTAATCGTAATAGGTTAGGCCACCATATCTTAATTTAATAACACAGCATGAAAAAAAAACTATTATACCTAATGGTATCCCTCTTCATAGGAGGACCAATGTTACAATCTTGTGGATCATCACGTGGTTGTAAGAAAATGAGAAAGTATAGAAAGTATACATTAATCACTAACCCTATAAAACAACAACAATGGCAAAACCAAATTACGTGATAGCAGAAACAGCTGTCAAAGATCTCCTAAGCAATCTTATTAATAAAGATAAGTTAGGTGACAAGAGAAACCTTAAACATGTCTTAGACCTGTTAGCTACTCTTCCAGAGCATTCAATAAGTGCTCTACTATCAATCATTTTAATAAAGGAGGAACATGTGCCTATTAAATTAGGAGATACAGTTAAGCATCAACCATCACCCTATT
>Ga0115003_10002321_pt1 | contig 15933 bp, 13 predicted proteins | sample ArcticOcean_MG_C_7_FD_88736 | JGI IMG/M metagenome (GOLD analysis project Ga0115003, IMG submission 88736) | Marine microbial communities from western Arctic Ocean - ArcticOcean_MG_CB11_88 | ecosystem: Environmental > Aquatic > Marine > Oceanic | place: Arctic Ocean: Canada Basin | collected... | reverse complement strand
ACAAGAATTGCAAAAAAAACGCCAGGAGATTTAAATAAAATTTTTTATACTATTTGTGGATCTACAGCAGTTGAAACGGCAATTAAAATAGCAGTAGCATATCACAGAGCAAAAGGTAACGGGCACAGATTTAAATTTGTAGGACGTGAGAGAGGTTATCACGGTATGAATATTGGAGCCACAACAGTAGGTGGAATGATTAATAACGTAAAAGCTTTCGCAAGTATACTTATGCCGGGAGTTCAACATATGAGACACACTCATTTACCGGAGCATAAATTTGTAAAAGGACAACCTGAAACAGGTGCAGACATGGCTGAAGATTTAGAGAGATTAGCAACAAATTTTGGTGGAGAAAATATTGCAGCTTGCATAGTTGAACCTATTGCAGGATCTACCGGAACTTTAGTACCACCAAAAGGATATTTAAAACGTTTAAGAGAAATTTGCGACAAACATGGAATACTTCTTATCTTTGATGAAGTTATAACTGGTTGGGGTAGAACAGGCTCAGCTTTCGGAGCTCAAGAATTTGGTGTTACACCTGATATAATGACAATGGCAAAAGCAACAACTAACGGAGTTGTACCAATGGGTGTAGTTGCTGTTAGAGACGGAATTTATGATGCTGTAACTGAAGCTTCATCAGCTCCCGAAGGAGCGCCGGAACTATTTCATGGTTATACTTACTCAGGAATTCCTTGCGCTGTCGCTGCAGCCTTAGCCGTACAAGATATTTTTGATAAAGAAGATATATTTAAAAGAGCAAAAGAAATGTCACCGTATTTTCAAGATGGTCTTCATTCATTAAAAGATCTTGATGTCGTAACTGGTATTAGAGGGTATGGAATGATGGGCGGTATTGACATTAAAATGAAAGACAAACCTGGCAAAGCTGGTTTTCAAACTTTTAAACATTGTTATGATGTGGGTGTTAACTTTAAATCCACAGGTGATACATTAATTATAGCTCCACAATTTATATGTGAAAAGAAACATATAGATGAAATTATAGAAAAATTAAGAACAGGTATTTCTAATTACAGCAAATCATAAATGATTATTGGAGTCCCCAAAGAGATCAAGCTTCAAGAGCACAGAATTGGCTTAACACCAGAAAGCGTAAAAGCTTTAACAAACAAACAACATGAAGTTTTAGTTCAAGATAATGGTGGCTTTGAAGCTGGATTCACTAATGAAGATTATTTAAAAGTTGGAGCTAAAATAATTAAAACTGCTGAAGAAATTTTTAAAAAAGCAGAATTAATTGTTAAAGTTAAAGAACCTCAAATGAATGAGGTTAAAATGATTAGAGAAGGTCAAATTATTTACACTTACTTACATTTAGCTGCTGCAAAAGAATTAACTTTAGGATTAATGGATTCTAAATCAATTTGCATAGCTTATGAAACAGTAACTGACGATGATGGGCGGTTACCACTATTGGCACCAATGAGTGCTGTTGCAGGTAGAATGTCTATTCAAGCTGGCGCGCATGCTTTAGAAAAAAACCAAAAAGGAAGAGGGCTATTAATAGGTGGAGCACCAGGCGTTGAATCTGCAAATGTAGTAATACTTGGAGGCGGAGTGGTAGGAGAAAATGCAGCAATTATAGCAACTGGCATGAGAGGGAATGTTTATGTAGTTGATAAATCACATAAAAGATTAGAAGAATTACATAAGCAATTTGGTGATAAAATTATTCCTACACAAAGTGATAAAGTAGATTTAAGTAAATTAATCTCTAAATGTGATTTATTAATAGGCGGTGTTTTAATTCCTGGAGCCGAGGCACCGAAATTAGTTACAAGAGAAATGATTAAATCAATGAGAAGAGGTTCGGTAATAGTAGATGTAGCTATAGACCAAGGTGGTTGTGTAGAAACAAGTAAACCAACAACGCATGCAAACCCAACTTTCTTAGTTGATGATGTTGTACATTATTGTGTAGCTAATATGCCAGGAGGTGTTCCAAGAACTTCTACAATGGCTTTAAATAAAGCAACATTACCTTTATTATTAAAACTAGCTGATCAAGGTTATAAAAGAACACTTCAAGAAAATAAAAATTATTTGGCAGGATTAAATGTTTATAAAGGGCACATTACTTTCAAAGGTGTTTCTGATGCACTTAATTTAAAATATTCTTCAGCATCAGAACTAATATCAGGATAAAGATCATCACTAAGTCCAAATTAACTATAAATTAAATCCATAATGGGTTAATTTTTTTTTTTAACCCAAAATGCTCAAAGAGACTATTTTATATAAATAATATTAAGTGTAATTTTAACTATGAGCACACAGTTTAAATTAGATAATTCTTTAATTGAAGAAGTAGATATTGAAAGTAAAGTTAATGTTAGTGATTTAATTTCTAGAATGAAAAAAGATGAAAAGATTGAAAAGAAAAGAAATTTAGCTCTAGGTATTGCTGCTTTTTCAGCAGTAACTGTGTTTGGAATTATATTAACAATATAATCTTTATAAAATCTCTTTTAAATCAGACTCCATCATTTCACTGACTAAGTTTTTAAAACTTGTCTTAGGTTTCCAATTAAGTTCACGCTTAGCTTTCGATGAATCACCTCTAAGTTCATCAACATCTGTTGGTCTAAAATATACTGAATCTACTTTGACGTAAATTTGACCCGTTTTATCATTCACGCCAACCTCTTTTAGACCTTTTCCTTTCCAAACAATTTTAATTTTTATATATTTAAATGCTTCTTCAACGAAATTTTTAACTGTATAACTTTTACCAGTTGATATTACATAGTCAGATGGTTTTTTTGCTCTCAACATTAACCACATGCTTTCAACATAATCTTTTGCAGATCCCCAATCTCTTTTTGCATTTAAATTACCAAGAGTAAAAAATTTTCTTTTATTCTTATAAATTTCAGCAACAGCTCGCGTAATTTTTCTTGAAACAAAAGTTTCTCCTCTACGCGGACCTTCATGGTTAAACAATATACCATTCACAGCAAAGATATTGTATGCCTCTCTATAATTAACTGTTGTCCAATATGCATACAATTTAGAAACTGCATAAGGACTACGTGGTCTAAAAGGAGTATTTTCATTTTGAGGTATTTGAGTATTACCAAAAATTTCTGAAGTTGACGCCTGATAAAATTTAGTTTTTTTTTGAAGTTTTAATATTCTTATTGCTTCTAAAATTCGTAATGCTCCCAATGCGTCAGCATTTGCTGAGTACTCTGGAATTTCAAAACTTGTATGTACATGTGATTGAGCACCTAAATTGTAAATTTCATCTGGTTTTGTAGACTGAACTATTCTTAAAATATTACTAGAATCAGTTAAATCACCATAAAATGGTATAAAGTTTTTTGTCTGTTTAATATCATTGTAGATGTGATCTATTCTTTTTGTATTAAAACTTGAAGACCTTCTTTTTACACCAATTATTTTGTAACCCTTTTTAAGTAAAAAGTCTGTTAAGTAAGAACCATCTTGTCCCGTTACACCAGTTATTAATGCAGTTTTTCTCGGCATAGATATATTATAAATTGATATATTATTAGTTTATACTTAACAAATTATTAGTTAATTTAATTAATTCTTTTTTTTCAATATTTTTAGTATGTAAACCAATAAAAAAACCCCTATTTTCTATTTCTTGAGCGACTGGAAATTCTTCCTTGGATTTGTTTAATTTGTATAAATCAACACTAGGCTGATTTAAAAAATTACCACTTATAATTGGTCGTGTTTCTATACCATTTCTGTTTAATTTATTTAAAAATTCCTTTTTATTTTTTAAAAATTTTTTATTTAAAAGTATAGGTATTCCAAACCAGCTTGGTTTAAGTTTTTTTTCAGGTTCCAAAAACTTAAATTGATCTTTCCATTTTGGAGATTTTAATATCGAATTTACTATTTTGTTTCTATTATTAGTTCTTATATTTATTGTTTTTTTTAGACGTTTTAACTGATTATAACCTATTGCTGCGGTCAAATCTAATGGCCTTAAATTAAAACCAGAATTAATAAAATTAAACTCAGTATTTTGTTTTTTCTTTAAACCTCTGTCCCATCCGTGAGCTCTTAAACTATGTGCTATTTTGTAATCATTATAATCGTTACAAACAAGCATTCCACCTTCCCCAGCTATAAGTTGATGTGAAACATAAAATGAGTAAGTACCAAATTTTCCAAATGTCCCTAAATATTTATTATTAAATTTAGATCCTAGTGATTCACAAGTATCCTCTATTAAAGTGAGTTTATATTTTTTCACAAGTTTCATTAGTCCCAACATTTTAGTTGAATTACCTAATACGTGAACAGCCATTATCGCCTTTGTTTTTGACGTAATTTTTTTTTCAAGTTTTTTTAAATCAATATTAAAGTTATTCAAGTCCACATCAACAAACTTAGGCTTTAAACCAGCTTGCACTATCGGCCATAAAGAAGTGGACCAACAAATAGCAGGAATCAAGCATTCATCATTGAGTTTTAGTTGATTTTTATTTTTTGGATTAGTTGAAGCAAAAATTGCAAGAAGATTTGCAGAAGAACCTGAATTTACCATTAAAGCGTATCTAGAGCCAATAAATTTAGCAAAGCTCTGTTCAAATTTCTTAGTTATAGATGACATTGTAATTCTACCGCTTAATAGCGTTTCTATGCCAGCAATAATATCTTCTTTTATAAAAGGTTCACCAACTAAAGAATAAAATTTTTTATCTTTAGATTTATTATATTTTTCAATTAACTTTGTTAAAAATTTATACTCTGTGGTTTTCATTTTCTTAAAGTTTTATTTCACCTTTATTAGTAACAATATGAGGGTAGGGCATTACAAACATTAATTTACCACCTTTTTTTAAATATTCTTTTTCTCTTTCAACTATTTCTTTTTTAAAATTCCAGGGTAAAACAATAAATGCCTCAGGGTTAATTTCTCTAGCTTTTTCTTCAGAAATCAATTCTATATCTGAACCTAGGCATTTTAAACCTACTTTTTCGGAATTTCTTTCACTTATAAAAGGAATTTTTTCTTTATCTAATCCAAAATGTTGTAAAATTACATTTCCTTTAGTACTTGCTCCTAAAGCTAACACTGTTTTTTTATTTTCTATTATTTCTTCAACAAATTTAACAGTTTTTATTTTTAATTCAGTAACTATTTTTTCATAATTTAGAAAAGTTTCTACAAGCGTAAGTTTAAGTTTTTTTTCTTCATTTCTAAGCTTATTAAGCTTACTAGCTAAATCTGGTTTATCAAATTTATTTGAGATTTTTTTACAAATATAAAGCCTTACACTACCACCATTAACAGCGTTAGTTTCAGCATAAAATAATTTTAAATTTAATTTATTTATAAGGTATTCGAAACTTTCTAAAGAGTAATAAGAAAGATGTTCATGACATATATCATAGAAATTATTAAATCTAATCATGGAGTCAAGGTAACTTATTTGACAACACCAAACACCATTGTCGTCTAAAATTTCTTCTATATTTTTTACAAACTGTATTGGATTTTCAAGATCATAAAACATTGCACACGAAGTTATAATTTTTGCTTTTTTTTCTTGAAAGTTTTCTTTGAAGTTTTTTGAATTAAAATAATTATTAATTATTTTTATGTTTTTTCCTTTATCTATAAATTTTATATTTTTTGCTGGTTCAAAACCAACAAGTTGAAATTTATTTTCATAAAAGTTTAGCATTGTGCAATCATTGGAACCAATATCTACAACAATGTCTTTCTCATTTGGATTTACAATCTTTAAAACTTGATCGACGAGATTATTAAGATCTTTTCTCATTGTATCATTTGTTGCCGTTCTATAAAAATATTGTTTATAAAGTAGATCCGGCTCAGTAATTTCTCTCAATTGCAAAAGGCCGCAATTTTTATTGTTCTTCTCTTTGTCGCAAAGAACTAAAGTCAGAGGAGATTTAATTTCTGCTAATTTGTTATCTTTATTAGTCTTTACAAATGTAGGAGAAAGAAATTGTTCATTTAAAGTTAATACTTTTGTAAGATCATTACTCCCACAAACCTTACATTTTTCTAATAATTTAATTTTATCATTCATATAAATCTTAAATAATAATTAAAGCTTGTGTTGTTTTATTTCTTTAATATTTGATTCTAAAATATTGTTAATCTTAGATTTAATATTAGCCCGCTTGTCATTTGCCTTATATTCATCTCTTGAGATTTTTATAAATTTATCATCAAAAATATTTTCTTTTTCAAAGTTTCTTTTAATATTTTCTATATCCCAAATTTCTTTATTAACAAGCTTTAGTTCGTTAAAAAGATCATCAATAACATGATTCTTATTAATATTTTTGTTTTTGATAATTGATAATATTTTGTATTCTTTTTCCACTTCTTTTAAAAGTAACTGATTTTTTATTTCTTCTAATTTTATTTCTAGTATAGTTATCTTGTCTAATAACTCACCTTCTGAAATTTCTGTTAAAATTTTACCCATAAACTGATATTGTAATTATTAAGCTGTAATATATATATCAAAGTAATTAAAAATATAACAAAAGAATTAATTGTAAAATTATATGATACCTTGGGCTAAACCAGATTTTTATGGATATGAAGAAAAATACTTAAAACAAGCTCTAAAATCTACGTGGATTTCAGATGGAAGTTTTATTAAAAAATTAGAAAAAAATTTTTCGAATTATTTAAAAACAAAAGAATCTATAGCAGTAAGCAATGGTACTGCAGCAATACATCTAGTTTATATGGCGTTAGATTTAAAAAAAAATGATGAAATTATTATTCCTGGTTTTGGATATATGGCAGCAGCGAACCTTGCTATTCTAATGGGCTTAAAACCTATTTTTGCTGATGTAGAACTAGATACTTTTTGTGTTACTGCTGAAAATATAAAAAAAAAAATTACCAAAAAAACAAAGTTAATTGTAGTAACCCATACTTACGGTAATGTTTGCGAATTAAAACCGATAATAGATTTATCAAAAAAAAAAAAAATAGCAGTTTTAGAAGATTCTGCTGAATCTTTTGGGTCTAAATATAAAAATAAAAATTCAGGAACTTTTGCTGATTTTAGCACCTTTAGTTTTCAAGCTACAAAAACTATTACTACTGGAGAGGGAGGTATGGTTGTAACAAAAAAAAGTAAAAATTTTATCAATAAGCTGAGATCGTTAAGAAGTCATGGTGTTCTTAAAAAGAGATATCTGCATGTATACCCAGGTCATAATTTTAGATTAACTAATTTACAAGCAGCAATTGGCTGTGCCCAACTTAAAAAGTTTAACCAAATAAAGAAAGAAAGAAAAAGAATATATAATTTGTACACAAATTTATTTAGAAATTTTAATGGAGTAAAGATACAAAAATTTAATAGTAATATTTCTCCAGTTGTATGGACTTTTGCATTAGTGATAAACGAAAAATTTTTTCCAAAAAGAGATAAATTAATAAAAATTCTTTATAAGAAAGGTATTGAAACAAGAAACGGTTTTTATTCACCTTGTAGGATGAAGTTGTATGATAAATATAAAACTTCTCACTTAAAAAATTCTAATTATTTATCCAGAAAAATAATTTGCTTACCTTTTTATACCAGTTTAAAAAATAATCAAATTAGAAATATCTATAAAGAAATAAAAAAAATAAGATTCATTTAAAGATTTAATTCATTTAGCTTTTTACATATCTTTTCAAAATGTACTTGAAAATAAATATCATACCCATGACCACCATTTGGATATATCACAGGAAAATCTGGATAAGACTCCATAATTCGAGGAATTTTTAAACCTTCTGCAATTGTAAAACCAAACGATGAGTTTCCAATAAAAAATTTTGATGATTTAATTATTTCAGCTGCTTCTAAAAAATCTTTACAATCGTAGAACTCAAGTTTTGTAATATCTTTTTTTAAATCATTGAACTCATCTTTTAAACCTAAAAAAATAACATTATTATAATCATTTAAAAAATTATAGTTTATAAATGCATTTTTTCTTCTAGTACTTCTCATTATAACTATTTTTTTTTTTAAAATTTTATGTTCATTAGCAAAAAGATATTGTTTACTTAAGTCAACATGCACCCCAGTTAAATGAAAATACCACCTTACTTCATCTAGATTAAAATTCATCGGTATCTTTCTAAAAAGATTTAGGTCAACATCAATTTTCTGGCCATCAAATTTTTCAACAGAAGTAATATAATTTTGATTCTTTAATAATGGAATAACCATATCAACCATGCGATTAGTCATGTAAATTTTGTCATCAGCGTGTTTATACCCAAGAGCATCTTTTTCCAAATCTTTTCCTACCTGAAGATACAAATTGCATTTTGATTTTTTTGATAGTTCCTTTAAAATTGGAAGGGCATTTATCACATCTCCTAAATGACCAGAATGTAAGAACGAAATTTCTTTTTGATCTAATTTGCTACTAATTTTATTAATTTCCTGCTCAAATCCTGACTTTAAAATTTTGATTTTTTTTTCTAAAAACAAGTCATTCTTGAGTTTTATGTATTTTTCTTTATTAGTAATTTTATAAAATAATTTTTTTACAATCATCAAAGTTTAATAATTAGTCAAACATTATAGAATCTTATATATTAAGTTTGTTTTATTTAAAATGTTAAATAACAAAAAAAATTTACAAAAATATTTTAAGTCAGTTGCACACAAGATTTTTAAAATTATTTATGGGAACATTGAGGGTAAAATAACTCATTTAGACCATGATGACATTAGTTTGGCTAAAGTAAAAGTAGGTAATGTTTTTTATGAAATATTTAATTGTATTAAATGTTCCTATTATACAGATAGAATCCATGACTCTGCGGTAATAAAAAATAATAAAATAGTAGAAGGACCTTCTTTTCAACTAAGAGAAAATACAAATGCCGATTGTTTAGAAAATTCAGTTATTAAAATAGGCACGCCAAGAATTAGAAAAAAAATAAAAGGAACAGTGATTACTTTCTTAACAGGTGGAGGTGGTAATACTAATTATTGGCATTGGATGTTTGATGTTTTACCAAGAATTAAAATTTATCAAGATTCAATTTTTTCTAAAAAAAAAATAGATTATTATTTATTTCCAAATTTAAGTACTAATTTTCAAAAAGAAACATTAGATCTTCTTGATATAAGTATAAATAAAAGATTATCTAGCGAATTTTATAGGCATTTCTATGCAAATCAAATAATTGTACCTTCGCATCCATATACGTTGCAGAATGATCCTGAACTAGACTCATTAAAAATACCAATTTGGTTATCTGATTTTTTAAAATTAAATTTTTTAAATAAAAGTCTACAAGAATCAAAGATTAAAAAATTTCCAAAAAAGATTTATATTAGTAGAAAAGATGCAACTTCTTTAAGATATATTATAAATGAAAAGGAAGTCGACAATGCTCTCAAAAATAAAGGTTTTTCAAATCTAACTATGAGTGATTACAGTTTCAAGGATCAAGTAGCTTTATTTCATAACGCTGAAGTAGTGATTGGTTTACATGGAGCAGGTTTTGCTAATATAGTTTTTTGTAAAACAGGAACAAAAATTATTGAAATGCGATCTAATACAGCTGGCGATGTTATTAAAAATTTGGCCATAAGCAATAAATTAATTTATCATGATATAAGTTGTATTCCGAAAACTATAAATTATAATAATCAATTAGGTGATATCCAAATCAATTTAGAAAATTTAAAAGGTATTATATAACACTTACTTAAAATTTAATATTATAGCGATGATCAAATCAAAAAAAAAAATTCTAACATCATTAATTATTTTATTAATTTTTTTTTCAGGTATTTTGACTGAAAGATTTCAAATTGATAATAAAATAGAATTTGCTCTAAAAAATTCCTACGATAAAATTTCTAGACTTATTTATACTTTTCTTCCACGCAAGGAAATATCCATCTTAATTGAACCTAAAGAATATCAAAAGATTGTAGAGATAAGAAAAAAAAGTTTAAAACAAAAAAAACTTACTAAAGATTTGGAAAGATGGTCAGAAGCTAAATTAGTTTCTAAAAATGAAACAGATCGAAATATTCAAATAAGACTTAAAGGGGTTTTTGCAGATCACTGGTCAGATAAAAAACAATGGTCATTTAAAGTTAAAATTAAAAATAATTCTAAACCATATAATGATTTAAAAAGATTTGCTTTACAGTCTCCAAGAACTACGAGCTATTTATATGAATGGTTATTTATGAAAGCACTTGAAAAAGAAAATTTATTTAGCCTTGGAGTCGATTTTGTAGATTTAAAAATTAATGATAGTAACATCGGAGCTTATACTGTTGTAGGACAGCTTTCAGATGAATTATTAAAAAAAAACAATAAACAAATTGCTCCTATTATAGGCTTTGACTCTGAGCTTTGGATAGAAGAACAAATGAGATCTACTGAAATTGACTCAAAAGGTGTTGTTAAAAAAGAAAATGGCACAGAAGACGTTTATTTTAGAGTTAAAATAAACCCAATCCAATTTACAGAAGACGATAATAAAACGAATTTAGCATATTTAAAAGAAGCAATGAGTCTTTTAGAATCTTTTAGACAAGGAAACAAAACAACTACAGAAGTTTTCAACACTGATCATTTAGCAAAAATAATGGCTTTGAGAGCGTTGCTCGGTTCTTCTCAATTTGACTGGCTTGATACAAAATTTTACTACAATCCAGGAACTAAATTACTTGAGCCAATATCAAAAGAAATACATGTTGATCTAGATATAAATTATAAAATCTATTACCCTACTTGGTGGATAGATAGTCACAAACCAAGAGATGACTATGAAAAAAATAAAGATTTTTTTGTACATAATATTTATAAAGATAAAATTTTTTATGAAAAATATTTAAAACAATTAAATAATTTTTCTAAAAAAAATTATTTTGAAAATTTAATTAAAGAAAATAAGAAAGAATTTGACCATTATTTAAAAATGTTAAAAATGAATTATCCTACAAAGAAAGTCTTTTCAAAAAATCACTTAGATATAACTAGAATAAGAATTCAAGATTTTTTAAATCCTGTACAGGGTTTAAATGTTTATTTTTCTGAATATGAGAATGGCTTATTAAAATTAAATATTTCAAACCTTCAGCGCCTACCGATAGTCTTAAAAGGGATCAAATTCGAGGATGGCCGTTATTTAAAATTAAAAAATGATTATTATTTAGATGGAAGAAAACCTTTTGTGCCAGTTAAAATAGAAGATTTTGAATTTAATTGTAATTTTTTGAGTAATTGTAAAAAAGACAAAATAGAGAAACAAAAAATAGTATTCAAAATCACAGGACAAGATGAAGAAAAACTAGCTAGTATTTCACCTTATTACAAATAAGAAATTGTTTTGTTGCTATTTGATAAAAAAAAAGTATAAAAATCAATATCGTGGATGAATTAGAACCAATCATATTACTAACTTTAAGTGGAATTTTAATAAGATTCGCTTTGACTTATACTGGTCAAGCCTGGGCTAAATCTCACTCTCAGACAGTAACTTTTATGTTGTTACCAATTATAACTTACATAATTACAAAAACTATTTCTGGAAACATTGCTTTATCTCTTGGAATGATTGGAGCTTTATCAATTGTTAGATTTAGACATCCTGTTAAAAGTGCTCTTGAATTAGTAATTTATTTTGCCTTAATAACCATTGGTATTGCTGCGAGTGTAAGAACAAAATGGGCAATACAATTAGTTGTATGTACTATTTTGATTATTTTAATTGTAAAAATTATACAAACTTTATCTAAAAAATTTGGAAAATCATTTTATAACATTTCTTTTAACGAAGGTAGTGCCAGCAACACGTTAGAAATAGTTTCAAAAAAAAGGATCGATGCAATTGAAAAAAATGAAAATCTAGTAAATTACTTAAGTGATTTTGAAAAAAACCAATATATCTACAGATTAAGTTTTATAAATAAGAATTCGTTAGAAAATTTTAGAGATAGCCTTTCAAATGAAAAAGATATTGAAAAAGTTAATGTAGTTTTTAACTAATTTATAACATGAAAAAAGTTTCTGTTTTTTTTCTTTTCTCATTTCTCTTTTTAACACTAAGCAATCATCAAACTTTATTTGCAAAAAACAAAGATAAAATAAATTCTTTTGGATGCAACAATGAATTATCAAAAAAATTTTTTTTAAATTATGAAAATTTAAAAATTAAGAATATAGAAATTGATATTAATAATTATAGAAATTGGACAGTAAACAACATTAGAATAATTACTAGTAACACTAGATTCATCCCTAATTATCTTAAAAAAAAATTTAAAGCATCAATTCAAGTAAATTATGAAGATGGAACTTTTTGTAATTTAAGTGGTAGAATAAGACATAGTGGTGATGCTAAAGATCATATTGGATTAAAAGATAATTCAATAATTCAAAGCCTTGATATCAGTCTTGACCACGGCAATATAAAAGGAATAACAAAGTTTAAACTATTTAAACCAGACGCAAGAGGTGTATTAGAAGACGTTGTAATACAAACGCAAATTCTAAGAGATTTCGGATATCTAGCTCCAAGATCAGCAAAAGTTAATGTTAGAGTTAATGAAACTGAATCTATAATGTTATTTCAGGAAAAAGCAGCAAAAGAATTATTGGAATTCAACAATAGAAGAGAAGGGCCTATACTAGAAGGTGACCAAAAGTATTTTTTTAAACTTGTTCAAGATATCCCGGATAATAATTTAAGCAACTGGTCTGTAGGCACACCGATTCTAAGAAATAAAAGTATGAAAGTAATGTTAACAAAATCAACTAATTCAAGAGTAGTAAATAGAGGCAATGTACAAAAAGAAATTTATTTGAAATCTCTAAATAAATTAAATCTAATATATCTTTATTGGGCAAACAGATTTCAAGATGAAAAAAATAATTATTTTTTCTTTGATTACGATTTAGACAACGAACTTTTAGGTTTTTTTGATAAAAAAAACATTATCAAATTAGATAAATATAATCTTTTAATGCAAGCCACAAATAGCCATCATGCTTTAGGTCCAGACGCTAGAAAATTTTACTGGAATGCAATTGAAAATTATTATGAGCCTATCAATTATGACGCTAATCCAAATATCAACAGGGAAACACCAACCACAACATCTGTTAATCTCCGTCTTCCTACTTCAAAATTTTACGAGCAGTCATTTGATGAATTAGAGAAAAATTTAAAGAATATCAATATAAAAAGTTTAAATAAAAAAATCACTATTAATGGTCTCAATCTTCCAGAAATAGAATTAAAAAATAAAGTTGAAAAAATATCAAAAAATCTAAAAAAAATACAAATTAACTATTTTGATACAATCAACGATGAAATTATATTCCACAATAAATTTAAACCTATTAAAAATATATTATCAAAGTTTAATAATGTTCTAAATGATATCGATCCCAATGCCCTTTTAATTAAACATGATGAAAAAGAAAATAGTTTACAGAAATGCAAAGTATTTTTAAAAGAATGTAAAAATTTGTTAATTAATGATGATCAATTAACATCATTACTAGAAGGAGAACTTAAAATAGATGATATCAATTATCAGTTTCTGGGTCAAAATTTTGATATAAAATATTTGACAGAAAATCAAGGTTATGAAAATAAACTAAATTTAGGTAATACTTCTATTTTTTATGAAGAAGGTATCGATGTTCAATTAAATGAAGCTTCAAAAGTTATTAAAATTAATCAAAATCAAGCCGGAGCAAAAATATATTTTATAAATGGAGAATTGCAAAATTACTCAATCATATATCAAGGTCTAGATATTACTAAAGGAAAAAATAATTTTAATTTAGTGGAGTTTCCTAAAAATTATCCAATTGATAATCTTGGATTGACAGGATGTCTTTCTTTCATAAATTTAGAAGTTAATAAAGTTAATATTCAAGCAAATAATTCTAGCTGTGAAGATACTGTAAACTTCATTAATTCAAAAGGGCAAGTTAATAACATTACAATTCAAAACTCTTTTAGCGATGCACTTGATGTAGATTTTTCTGAAATGACTTTTAATAATGTAAACATAACAAACGCATCTAATGATTGCGTTGACTTTTCTTCAGGAAATTACAATTTAAAAAATTTAAAATTAGAAAATTGTGGTGACAAAGGTCTATCAATTGGCGAGAAATCAAAAATTAATCTAGGATCTATTGATGTTAAAAATGCTAACGTGGGGGTAGCTACAAAAGACAGTTCAGTTTTATATTTAAAGAATGCCACTATGAATAATTTAAAGACGTGTGTTTCAGCTTATAATAAGAAACAAGAATTTTTTGGTGGATATGTAGAAATGGAAAATTTTAGTTGTAAAAACTATTTTAGCAAGGTTGATCTTGACGGCCTTTCTAAAATATTTTTAAAAAAAGTATCCTTAAAAAAATCAAAGCAAAGTGACTACTATAATCTCAATGATTTAGAAGTGTTGAATGTTAAAAATGAAGAAATTACAAAACATTTTATTAAAGATTACAAAGCATTAAAGAAAGATGGAAGCGTAAATGTTGTTGTAGAAATTCCTTCGGGTACAACTGAAAAATGGGAAGTTTCTAAATTAAGTGGAGTTTTATCTAGAGAGTTTTATATGGGCTCACCAAGAGTTATTAATCATACAGCTTATCCTGTAAATTACGGGATGATTCCTCAAACAGTTTTACCTGTTTCAAGAGGAGGTGACGGGGATCCTCTTGATGCAATTATTTTAGGTGATGCTTTAGTAAAAGGAGAGGTTATACAAGCAAAAATTTTAGGTGTTATGAGAATGACAGATGGAGGAGAACAAGACGATAAAATTATTTCAGTTCCACTAAATAGTATTTTAAGTAATTATAATAATATTGAACATTTAAACAACGAAAGACCTGAAATATTAGAAAATATAAAAGATTGGTTTATACAATACAAAGGAGATAACGTTGTAAAATTTATAAAATTTGAATCTGAAGAAAAAGGTAATTCTTTAGTAAAAGAATCAAATAAATATTATAAAAGATTTGGTTTAAAGGAACGAAGCTAATATGAGTTTTAGAATTGAGGAAAAACTTTATATAAACAGTGAAAATCTTTTTGATTTTAAAGATTTTTTAAATAAAAAAAAAGCAAATAAAATACATGAACCTAGAGTAATTGAGAGCTTGTATTTTGATAATCAAAATTTTCAAATTTATAACGACTCAATAGAAGGTTTAGTACCTAGAAAAAAATTGAGAATAAGAAATTATCCCAACAACAAAGATAGTAAGATCTATTTTGAGATTAAAAATTCATCAGTTGAAGGTAGATTTAAAACAAGAAAAATAATTAATATTAAAGAATTAAATGAAAAAAAAATTCAGGGTATTTTTGATGAACAATACGGCTTATGTTTTCCCAAACTATATGTAAAATATGATAGGGAATATATGTCTTTAAAAGATGTGAGAATTTCAATAGATACAAATATTACCTATCGAAATTTTAATACTAATTATGAAACAAGTGACAACAGAGTTATAGCAGAATTAAAAACTTCAATAAATAAAGATTTAGACGAGTTAACGGAAGATTTCCCAATTCAGCGCATAAGATTTTCAAAGTACTGTTTTGGTGCAGAAAAGCTCTATAATTTTTAAATTATGTTATTAAAAATATTTTTTTTTAGAGTTATTGTAAATAATAATTATACAGATATATTAATTTTTAATTGAAATTTATATGGCGAGGTAGCTCAGTTGGTTAGAGCACAGGACTCATAAGCCTGGGGTCGGCGGTTCGAATCCGCCTCTCGCTACCAAACAAATCAACGTTAATTGATTTTAAAATAAATTAATTAATGCGTTTCGATCCAAATCCGACACACTGATATCAGAGTTAAAAAAGAAACTTTAGTATGCGGGTAAATTATT
>Ga0115003_10002320_pt1 | contig 15937 bp, 12 predicted proteins | sample ArcticOcean_MG_C_7_FD_88736 | JGI IMG/M metagenome (GOLD analysis project Ga0115003, IMG submission 88736) | Marine microbial communities from western Arctic Ocean - ArcticOcean_MG_CB11_88 | ecosystem: Environmental > Aquatic > Marine > Oceanic | place: Arctic Ocean: Canada Basin | collected... | reverse complement strand
CTATGGCGCATCGTCAATTTGGATTTGCTTTACAGAACTCAATGGGTATGTTAAGTGGTATGGCAGGTGGAACACTGGGTGCCAGTCTGTCTTTAGGATTTATGATAAGCAACTTAACGAGGTCGGGGTCAATGGCTCTATCCGCCGCCGCTGACATGATTAAATTACAGTATGCTCAAACCAAAGCATCATTTGCCGCTAAGGAACATACAGGAACACTCAAGTTCTTGCGGTGGGAGATAAACGCCACTACTTATGCCGCTGGGAGTGCGACGGTGGCTCTCGGTATGATGCTGGCTCCGTTCCTATTGATTGGTGGGGCACTATACCTGTTTCAAAAGAATAGTGAAGATGCGGCGGAGGCAATGAAGGATTTGAATGAGGAGATGATGGTATTTGAGAGTATAATAAATACCTTGGCGGCGGATAAGAAGATTCTTGAAGACGATTTTCTCGCTCAAGCAATAGGTATTGATAATTCCGAAACCAGTGTAATGTTGAAAAATGTGGATTTGATAGATACTGCCCTTACTAAATTAGAAAAAGCACAAGGAAAATACTCAGACACTCAAAATATACAAATAGAAAATGCTATGGATTACTTGAACTTAGTAAAATCTGTTCATAATGATGGCATTAGTATGAACCTTGGGGCTTCCAAGGACTCATGGTCGGGGGCACGGGACCAGTTCACTGCGATGGATGTATTCATTCAGCGAACAGGGTCGCAATTGGAGGCTGGTCAAGAACTATTTGATAACATAGATAACGCCCAACTTGCTTTCGTAGACACCACTCACGCACTATCGACTATGACCTCATTAGACAATGTTCAAGACGGACAGTTAAATCAAATGGCTAATCTCAACCAACTTATTGCTTTACAACAGGCTGGAATAAAGTTAACAGAAGAACAAATAGATTTGGCGGCGGAGTATTTTAATGATGACGAGATAATTAGACACCTTGAAGCGGCGAATCAATTGGTGTTGACGCAAGAGGTAAGAAATGACCTTCAAATCCGATTAAACGGCGAGTTGGAGGACACGAATAACCTTATGGAAATAGGTGTCAGTGACATTAAGAATCTAAGTGATGAGATTTACAACTTTGCCGGTGCTCGTGAAGAATTATTCTTTGGCGGTAAGTATGGCAATGTGACCGGTTCGCTTTATCGACAGGTAGTGAATCAAGGGGTCGGCACTTTATACCATAAGAACGAGGTCATAATGACGACGAACTTTCACGGCTTCTTCAACGAGCAAGAAGCGGCGCACAAAATAACAGCAATAGTAAATCAAGTATTAGCAAATCAGTAATAGTAATAGGTGAAGTAAATGCGAGCAGTGGATAGAAAATTAACATTTTGGATGGCGGGCTACTACGATGACTTCATCGGTGCCCGTGCTATACCCGACGACCTAAATATACAAGGTCAAAATTGGAAATCTTCTGTCACACACCACGGCAATCCCCTCAATGGATGGGCTAATCTAAATCCCCGATACACCTACGCATGGTGTGAGAGAGGAGATGGACAAAGTGGACGATTCAATAACGATGCTATCACCACTGACAATCAATACAAGCATAATAACAGTATCAATGAGTGGTTGGGCTACGACCAAAATCGACGCAATGCTGGTAAATACGAAGGTGTTGCTCGACCGCAATACCTCGACTCATTAACAAATGCAAACCGTCAACGATTCGATGGCGGCACAGGTATTCTTGGCGAGGCTTACAAATCCACAGATGCCCAAGACGCCTTTCTTCTTTTCTCTTACGGCTACAACAGTAGTAGTCGCTATTACTCCGCCATTGGAACCAACGATAGTTCTTTTGGTAGAGCAGTGTCTTATGCACCGGATTACGACTTTGGAATCAATAACCTTAACGGGTTTGCCGGAATGCCGGTCACTGGTAGCACCTCCTCCTTTTCTCCTACCGCTCTTATTACTCCACCTACTACATTTGTCCATACGCATACTGCGGGAGTCTATATGGGTGAGGTTCCAGTCAGCACTGCGTTAAAAATCTCACTGACGCAAAGAATTATGGCAAAAGCATATCTCTATCCTATTCAATCACCTGCTGGTAAGCCATTCCTAATTAGTGAAGTGTATACTACTTCGGCTACTTATGTGCCGATTCTATCATTCGATGGTAGCCTTAACTCAAAAGGCGACGGGGACATATTCACTATCCGTATGCTTTCTCAAGCAGTTGACCCTTCACTTACTCGATTCAAGTTGAGTATTGGATGCGAAGGTTCCGCATTTACAAGTTCATCAAGTGGAGACACTGGTTATACAGGGGCGGCAATAACTTTAGAGATTACACCCACTGCTTATTTAGAACACCAAGACCAATTGTTTGAAGGCCAACCAACCATGGAATCCCTTTGGGATGACTACGACTTTGTAATCGACTACACCGCTTACACTTACACGCTCTACAAAAACGGTAGTGCTGTGGTGACAAATCAAGCCATGAATGCAAAGGCTGGCTCAATCAACTTTACACCCGCCGATATGTATGGTTGGATGATAGAAGGAAAGGAGTGCTCTAAGAAGGCCGCAGTGCTCATTGACCGTGTGGGGCTGGTTAGACCCCTCAACGACTATCCAAGCGGCTTAGAGATGCCTCCAGCGGTCTCTATGGCCTATACTTCCACAGTCAACAGTGTGTCCACGCTAAATCTCACTCTTGTTGATGATGACGCCCAGTTAAAATTGCTGGACTTCTTTAGTTCAACATCATATGCCGACTGGTCTCTCTTGATGTTCCGTGATAATGTTGACCGCCCGCTATGGCGAGGTTCTGTGAACTCACTTGATTACTCAATGAACGCAAGCGAACGAACACCTACTATTAAATTAAGTGCAAATGATTATTTTGCCACACTCGACCAACAAATCCCCACATGGGAACTTGGTAATTCGGGAGATGCTGACAGCACAGAAATTGTAGCATACAACAGAAGTGAGGCACAGAACAATCTTAACACCTATTACTTCGGTGCAACAGCCTTAGTGTCAGCAAACGCCACCCTTGGATTCAATGAAATAGATGATAGTGTATTCGTCGGACACAGAGACTCACGAATGACTAATCGTTCAGCCCACCCTATTCAAATGTATGGTAATGAGGATGCTATCGGCCCTAATACACCCTACGCCGATTGGGATGCGGCTATGGTTGCCGGTGCCGGTGCCAATCCAATCTATGATGCCCAGTATCGGGCACTTCATTCTCGATGGATGCAGGATTTCAAGAACTCACTTTGGTTCAAGCACATGTTCGGTCGAATTGAATATAATGCAACAACTACAACTCTATCATCAGCCTTCTCCGTAGGTGATACTACGATTGCTTTGACGGATTATTGCGGAGAAATAGCGAATGGAGGTAGTATTGAAATTATTAGTGCCGATGGAGTAGTAGACTCCGGCGTAGTCACAGGAGGATTTTCTACTGTCAGCGATAGTATTGTCGCAGTTGATTGGACTGGTCAAGGAGTAAGCGCCGCCGCCGCCATAGCCTCTTTTTACACCACTCCCGCATTGATTTATCATTGGTTCCCAATACTATACATACCGAATAACACAGCCAACTATAATGCAGTGAATAATAAATCAATTACACTTGAGGGCTTTACTGGTAATTCGGCTCAATTAAATGGTAATTGGAGAAGTCAAACGCAACAATCATACCACTCCACCTCTGCCAGTCCACCTTCTACTTTCCCAACAAACAATGCAATAAGAAACGGAGTAAATTGTATACGAGTTGTCTTGAGTCCAGTAGGCTCTACTTCAAGCACTATGTCACCCCTCCATAAATGGAATTATACTGGCTATAATTATAAGCAAAAAGTAAAGACTGGGACTCGATACTATACTAATCCAACTGGCGTGACAGGGGCTAATATACCAACAGGTCCAACAGGACAGCAACTTGATAATCTATTCCAAGGTGACATATGGGCTACTGAACCTACCTCGCAACTCGGCACATTCTCCTCTGGAGGTATGGGGTGCACGGCACCAGCGACCAACTTCTTTCAACGGGCGCACAGTGCAGGAACTACTGTTAAAATACGAAGACATACTGATGACTACAAGCATGTGTGGGTCCAGTGGGCCGACATGCGTAATGATGGTTCAGCCAATGCTGACGCAGGGCTTCGCAAAAACAAGTTCGGTTTAATGGCACCCTATGCAAGCAATTACCAAGTGGCAATGGTTCTTGCTGACTCAACCGTTTCAAATGACACTGAGCGACAGGAGTTCGTAGACTTATCAATTGGAACTGATATTGAACTATGGGAGATGGATGCAACGAAAGACCCAATCACAGGCAACACTTGGTCCTCCGTTAACTCCGACTCATTTACCCCTACCTCATTCCATTCCAGCGACAATACTCGTTATCAACAGTGGCAAAATAAGGCTGGGGCATTCATATTCCTTGACGCCTCTAAGTTCTTTAACCTTAATACCGAATCAAACGGTGGTAGGACTGGTCAATCATCCGGTGGTCGTAAAGAGGTTGGAGACTACCTCGTGGAAACAGAAGGGTTCCCTGTTCTAATTGACAATTATTGGGAAAAGGCACCAACCGGCCCATACAATCTTCACGGTGGTAGTTCAGCATATTGGAATACTAATTACAAGTCTTTCAATAGTAGAACTACTTCTCTTTTGGTTGGTATCGAAAGCGGCAATACACTCATACAATTAACTGAGGATATTATTAACTTTCCTGCCAGTGGTTCAGTAGTAGGAATGATTCGTAGTCAGTCCCGAGAAAAAGTATTTCACTTTAATGCAACAAGCCAAGTAGGGTCAGTCAGTGGAATGACAATAACAGCAGGTGCACAGGGCTTTGTAAAAATTACTGGGACCAGTAGCACGGTTGCTCGATACCAACAGGGACAGAAAATTATTATTAGTAATTCTACCTGCACCCCTACCATTGATGGTCAATATGAAATCATAGCGGATAATGGCACTCATACCCCGAGCGGTTGGGAACTTCAAATCCCAATTGATAGTTCGGTGACGCTGAGTTCCGGTGGAACGGCAACAGTTGCTCCTTCGGGTGCTACTTATGTAGTTGATTCAGTTGTGGATTTAGGTGTTCCGGTAGCCGGAACTTCGGCAAGAGGAGAGTGGAACGGTTTTGGTTATGGAACTGGTGCAAATGACGCTGAGTATTTGATGACGGTATATTCTCCGTATCGACTTGGTGGTTCCGGTGTTGATATACCGATTGATGAAGACAGCACAGGTGATACTTATTCCGATGCAAGTGTGCATGTGGGACTGGCTAATGTGTTCCCTATGCGATTGATGATGCAGGTTGATGGGTTCATTGAGAATAAAGCGAGTTATACATTCAATGAAAATGATAAGTTCCGAGTCACATGGCTTGATTCTTTGACGCAAAATTGGTTAACTCAATCCGCTCTCTATGGAACTCCGTCTATTGCATCTATCCCAGTCACAGGTAATATGACTACAACTCAAAAGGGTGCTGACGACGGACAATTAAGTGGTAGAATACTCGGTAATACAGCAACCCTTACTATTGGTTCATATGCGGGCAAAGTCCAGATTTCAAATGGTGCTGGTATGAGACCACTCGGTCTTACGAATGGAGATACTGTTGAAATTATTGATTGTTTTGGGTTGAGTCTTGCGGCTGATTCATACAGAACGCAGTATGTGGTGTCGGGAGTAGGCGACCCCCTTAGTAATGTATTTTATGTAGAAAAAGCAGGAGTGACATCTCAAACCAATAAGGGTTGGTGGCGTAAGGTTGGGTCCGAAGACACATTCGGTTCAACAAATGATTGCCGTAATACTACTATTGCGAACATCTTCTCTACTACTCAAACCGGTAGTGGTATCGGAGACACGCATGGTAGTAGGTCTGTGATGTCATGGCTTATGGGTAGAGATTCACAGCCTTCATTCCGACCTACATACAGCAGTGGGTTTGTATTTGATACTACCAATCTAAGAGTGTCTAATATCAGCACTGAATCAAGTAGTCAAATCTCAAATGTCCGAGTCTTTTACAATGGCTCAACATCATATGTGGATTATCCGGCAGTCAGCCTTGGACAACGCCCTCGATGGGATATTATCAATGTTGACAATGTGACAAACGCAAACGAGGCACTCATTATTGCCAAGCAAGAATATGAGAAGAATAAAATGGCACCGTTTGCAGTGACCGCTGAGATTATTAGATTCAGTGACAGTCACACTATGAACGGACTCAACGATACCATGCTTTACGATGCCCGATACGGGTATATTGCCGATGTATCGCGAACAATCCCCCGCTCTAAGACTGTTGACTTTACCAGTTCCGACTACGAAGAAAACCGTGGATGGGCGTGGGGTTCTTTGTGGGGTGGAAACATATTCGCAGGTGCTCAAAACGCATTAGATGCGGGTAGTGCTTCATGCAATAGTGTAAAAGACACTTCTCCCGCAACCGCAAGGTTGGGTTATGGTGATAATCATTATTGGTATGGTTCTAATTCAATATCCAATGCAATGCAGGTAGTCCATATTCCTCAAGGGATGCCTAAATCAAGTGGGACACCTGCCTCGTCGGAGAAGTTCAATGGTGACGGGCATTTGAGAATTGTCATCGACATTGATGACCAACAAGGCGGTGCTTATGTGAATGAGAATGCCGTATTCCGTATACATCTCCTCGATTATGAGTTCGGCTCTACAACTTTTGGTCTACCTTTGCATGACCGAGCGTCATATGTTGAAACGCCAGTCCTCAAGAGTAATACTTCAATATCAGTAGCATCGAATGGTCTCTATGAAATACCAATTCCTTCTACATATTGGACTGCTCAAAGTGGTGATGAGCGAATGATAGTCTCAGTAGACTACGATTACTTGGTCGCACTTTTACGCAATCGTTGCGGTAGTGTTGATACACACCTCAATGGTAATGACTTTAGTGGGGTCACATACACCACGGGTCATAACACCAATAGTATTTTCCCGCTTGGTATGCGTAAGTTCGGAGGAACAAACAACCATGCCAGTCCTCCTGCTGGATTTTATCTCTCAAGGGATTATATGGATAAGAATGCTGAATGGTATGCGCCTCGTCTACATATTGTTGATGATTGGAACTTCGCCGCGGCAACAACTGTGAAATATACTGATGCCCAAATGGGATTGGTAGATGAGCAATTGAGCATCCGAAGTATCAGTTGGAATATAGATGGTCGCAACACCGAATCACTAAACCTTGGTCTTGAGCGAGATGTTTCCCGTGCGGCCAAGAACTTCACTTCTTATATCCTACCTAAAGTGGCACGAGGTGGTGTTCAATCATCCGGTCAAGGAAACCAAGGCGGCGGCGGTAGCAATACTGGCGACTCAACCGGTGGTGGGAACACGACTGGTGGTAGAGAGGGTGATACTGGTGGACTACCTGCCGCTGGAGGATGGAACGATAAAAATAATGGTGACGAGCGGGCAGGGACTAAGACAACTGAGGAATTGAACCCGATTACCGACCCTAATCGGACCGGAACACCGGACAATCTAAATCAATCTACGAAAAGCACTCGCAAATTAACCTCGTCTCAAATGAACAGTAATACGCTTGGACGAATTAAAGGTGTAATGGATTTCAATAATGACAGTGTGACCGGTGGAGCGTTTGCTGTTCTCGGTCAAACCAAACCAAGTGCCGCCCCAAGAGATGGTGCTGGTGTATCGGGTATCGACTCATTCATCGCACCATCCTCCGGTGATGCAATCATGGGTGAGGACGGAATGGTCTTCGCTGGTGGAGGAGATTGGGTAGCCCCACCTACTTCATTCGTTGCTGTGGCTCGAATCCCACCCAACTCTCAATCGAAAAGCCTTCGGGTTTTCGGTAGAGTGAGTATGGGTGCCGCAACAGGCAACGCAGTTCTATTAGTGACAGTTCAGTGTGTAGAGACTGGGACTACTTATACTAATACTGTGACTGTTGAGTCAGTTGAGCGAGGCAGTATAATGTTATTCAGTGGACTTGTTGATGGTGCTGAGGTTTCCAACAATACTATCCGAGTGACAATTGAGCGTAATGCAGGTCAAGGAGATGACACTGCTACGCACTCATCACTACAATTGCATAACATACAGGTCGCCACAGATAATCGTGCAGTAGGCGGAAAGTCCCAAGCAGGTTCTTTTTCTTACTCCGATTGAGTATCGAGGTAAGTCTCTCGCAGGGATAGGATAGCCTTGGCTCTCTTTCTACCGATGCCATCAATACCCATAAGCATACGCTGGCTCGTTCTTGAGCGTAATATGCGGGGGATAGAACCGAACTGTATGAGTAGGTCATGTGCCGCTCTCTCGGACACCCCTTCAATGGCCGATAGAACTGCAACCCTCGGGTCGAGATTACTATTACTCTTCTTTGCGAGTTGGAGTGGTTCAGCAGTGGTTATTTTACGAATGCGTAGCCCGTGGTGCATAGCGTTGAGCCAGTCCACGAACTCATCCATGCTGGATAACTCCATGTATTGAATGTTGGGGAATTGAATGGCGAAGGTCTGTTTGAACTTTTTGATGACAGCGTGCATTTTTCTCATCTCTCTTGCGATTGCCGACCGGTCCCCACCACGGACATATGGCTTCAACTTAGTGTTGTATACAACAAGCATAGGTCGCTCGAAGGATTCGTTAAGGTCATGTAGTTGTCCGACAATAGTGCGACTCCTACCGTGTCCCATGATTGAGTGATACAGGTCATTTATCTCTTTGGCCTCGATGCCAATTTCACCGATGATGTAATCGGCTGAGATGAGTCGTTTGACCTTGACATGCTCGCCCATAGCGACCAGTAATTTATGTTTCAACAGGTCATTTTCTCGGTCATCAACTATCAGCATTGTATAAGCGTTGGCCTAAATGCTTTAAGAAGACGGTGGTTCGGGGACTTCGGCGGTGCCATCGTATCGCCAACACTTACCCATGCACATGTTTCTTGCTACGAACCACGCACAGGAGGGCACTCTCCGGTATTTCATCGTGCTTTTAATCCCTTTGCGGGAGTTGGTAGCATTCCAGTTGGACCAGTTGAGTCCCTTAATGTAGTCAAAAATCTCATCCTCAATTGCGACCCGTTGTTCCTTGGTTAAGGCGTCGGGGTCAGCAAAATCTCGCAGGGTATCAGCCATATGTTGCACGAGTGCTACACGGACATGGTGATTAGGCTTGTTTTGATGCACCCCACGGGCCAAGCAGGGCATTAGAGGCACCGACCCAGCAGTGAGAGCATCGGAGTCCAGTGAGACCCCTTCAACGGGGGTATAGTCTTCTTGCTCGGGAGCGTAGTTCTCCGCCCACTTTTTGAAATTGAATCCATTTTCAGTAGATACACCGAAAGGATGTAGTGTTCGGGCAGTAGGTGAGGGGGATTTAGGAATAGGAAAGTTGTCGGGGTCTTGGGCGAACTTGCGACCATCAATAACAACACACCATCGCCCACGCTTGGGATTGTATGTATTAGGAATACGGGTCATTTTCTCGGGAAAGCCCACTCCATCGAGCGTAGCAAGTCCCTTTGCCTTGCGGCGTTGGTAGTGTTCAAGTGTTAAGCGGAACTCCGGTCCACACACTGTATCGTTGAACAGTTGGTGCACATGAAAACCTCGACCGGTGGCGACGACACGAACATCCCCGTCCAACCGTCGGATGAGTTCAGCGACATCCCGCTTGACAAGTTCAATTCCACCTCGTTCTCCCGCATCAAAATCCCACCATGCTCTATCAATAATTGCGAATCTATAATCGGGTTTCCCTTCATCAGTCATTTGATTGAATGAGTAGAGGCTCGTATAGCACGAGGTCTTGCTTCTCATTTTATTGAGGTAGTGGGAGTATTGATGTTGCTTACTGACAACGGCACGCTTCAATCCTATTTCACGAGGGAATGATAGGAGGGTCAATCGTGACCCCTCCACTTATGGTCGCACCCTTTGCAGGTGTGGACGATAAGCATTTTCTGTTCACCATCAATTTGCCCAGTCACGAGCATCATGGCATCAGTCTCAAAGTCTTTCAGTTGGCACTCGGGGCACTTTATTTTGGTTTCCATGTTAATCCCATTCCTCGTCGGCACTATATAAGACCGTAGGGTCATCATCAATACCGAGTAATTGGCTCTCACAGGACATATTGAACTCACACCACTCCGAACAGAAGTAGTCGTTCCATTTGATGTTCCATAGAGAGTTGTCGATACCATCAAAAGTCTTTTCGAGAGACTTGTGCATAGCGGTCATTGAACGCTTACCTACCTTTTCCAAGACAGCCATGCCTTGTAGGTCGCCAAGCCACACTTCGGTGTTTTTCTTGCCGTCAAGTTCGTGATACAACTTGGTATTCATCGCCTCGGGGAACAAGTAGTAAAAATACACTGCCTCATCCCATCCCAAAAGGGACAGCATATAGAGATAATAGCACAGTTCCTTGCGAGTCTTACTCAACTTACCACTGGTAGCCTTACCGGTCTTCAATTCAGTGATAACAAGGCCACCATCGGGGTGACGATGAACACCGTCAATCATACCAACAAGAATAAAATTATGGTCGGGTGCTTTGGTAGCGTGTTTAACCTCGAACTCCTCGGGTGCGAATGAATCAACACCCCACCGGTCCAAGCGTTCTTTCTCAAGTTGAGCGAGAGCCTCCACTGAACCAGTATAGATTTGCTTTTGCATATCATCCCACTCAAGGTGGGGTTGGTGCGAGGATTGGTCTTCGTAATCAATCGCCATGAGTCCCTCAAAGTTCTTATCTGTATCAACAGACCAATTACCATAGAGATTCTCAAGAGCACGATGCACCGCTGTCCCATGAACCATAAAGTGGTTCGCCGGACCTCGGATTTCAGCGACATTACCCCACCAATACTTGCGTGGGCAACCTAAGTAGGTCATAAATGCTGATTTAGATAGTCGCACAGGCCAATCGTTATTCTTTGCTTTGAATGGATTAGCGTGTCCGTGTTCGGGACCGTGGATTTCAAACCACTCTTTTGAATACTTACTCGGTTGTTGGTTCATCCTTCTTCGCCTCTACTTTCTTAAGTTTTAATGCCTTCTTAGCAGGGACGGGGGTAGGAGTAGGCTTAGGTGTGATACATTCACATGCGTCAAACATCAAAGGGTCAGCGTCTTTGCCAACCAGTGCGTGAGTATCAAGACCGACCTTAACAGCCATCATAGTGTTGAGAACCGTGACATCCATAGCAACATACACATCTCGCTTACCGTGATGTGCGACTGCCTTAGCCACTAATTCTTCGTCCATGCTCGTCAATAATACTTTCGCCATACTTACTCCACATCCCGTGTGCTTTTTAATCATTCTTCTTCATTCAGTCCTAAATCGCTGTCACAGTGAGGACAATTAGTGGGTGCAGGGACACCTTCTAATTTAGGATGCTTTAGGTCACTACCGCAGGAGGGACAGATGATTGTCTCCAACAAGTCCATGTGAATAAGAATACCCGAAAGAACAGCCATCACTTGCGAGATGTCATTTGACAACGCATGTGCGAGGTTGTTAAGAGACGAACCAATGTTATGCACTGCACCGGTCAGTTCTTTCGTAGTCATTTTGCGGGGGGGTTGTTCTTCGGACATAATAATACATCTACCTACGCCACTATATAAGTCATACCCATTGGATGCGACCTAAGCCACGGTGAGCATTGGTTAATTCTACCGTGTCCCACCCCACGAGGTCATAAATGTCGGATGCTTTCTTGACAATGAACTTCTCAGTCATCTCGTCCCAATCAATCTCAGCGTGACCCTCAATGGACTCGATGGTATCGAACGCCATATGTTGGCCTCGGGTATTAACTGCGGTCAAGAAAGACTCATCCACAGCGTAGACCTTGCCGAGCGTATCTCTCGCCCACACTACACCAGCCACAGCACCACTAATAGTGCGATATTCAGTCAAACGCTTCTTCAATTTACCAACCATCAACAAGTCTTCACCGAGTTCACCAGCAATCCCTTTAGTGATTAACTCACTAAGGCTCTTATCCACTGTGTCTCGCTCATCCCCGTCGAGGATAGCACGGAGAGTAGAGTCCATGGCCGACTTCATGGCCTTGGGCATACGAGCCTGTTTCAATTCCAACCCCTTGTAGTAATACTCCGGTTCATGATACTCACCATCAGTCCATGTGACCTTACCAGCGTAGCGATTCTTACGCTTGAGAATCATAGACTCACACCACTTCTCGAACTCAGTCTCAATGGGTGCCATGGCCTTGTTGATTTCATCAACCAACTTCATACCTTCTTCGGGAGTAGGGACTTCACAGAATATAGAATCAGTGTGCCCGTATCGGACAGGGTAGCCTCTCTCATTACACTCATCCCGTAGCCGGAATAAGGTCTGTCGAGAGGTGTAGGTGATAGCGGCGGCAATATCGGGGTGATACATACCGTATTTGGAGTCACCACAGATGCCGTATAGGGATGCAATCATGGACTTTGTAGCGAATTGCGCCCCATCCCACTTCTTGTAGGAGATTTCATCACCGGCGACATGAGCCTCTTTCATTAGGGTCTTGTATTCATTACGCTTGATGGTCAACTTGTCCATGGTGCGACCCAACAGACCCTCATTTTGAATGAACTTAACACCATTGCCACAGTCCACTCCCTCGTCACTGAGGTTGGTCCAGCATATCCTATGCAACTTTACATTGCTGTGATACATGGCCTTAATATCCATGATGGCAATTTTTTCATATCGGTTCGGCTCCGGCTCTTGAATATCAGCACCGGTGTAGTCTACCTTCTCGAATTGAGGAGCGTCGGGGATGCGTAAGTCGAACTCATTGTCTTGTAGGAATAGGCTCGTTGCACACGCAGTAATCAATGGAGTAGTTCCTAATTGACATTGCACGACATGTTGCATGGAGGTATAATAACCAATAGCATTTACTGCCTCATCGAGACGAGGTAAGAGTCGCACATCCTGTCGATTGTAGTCGAGGTATGTGCCTACATCGGAGTAGTATGTGTCGTGACCATCGGCCAACTCCACCTTCTTTTCCTTGAGCACATGCCACGCTATGTCATCCAACTTTTGGCTTGCCAATTGTCCGTTCTTGAGAGTCCATAACTTCTTAAATCCAATCATCAAATCAAAACACAGCCGACCAGCAATAGGTTGAGACCAATGCTTATCACTCCAATTGTATTTGAAGTCATGTCGATTGTAGGGAGAGAGACTCTTGGGGTCTAAGCCAACAGCCCTCATACGGTCACAGATTTGCTTTATGTCAGCATCCACAACATACCAACCCGCAATAATATCGGGGTCATGTTTAGCCATATGTGATGCAAAGTCGGCAAGGAGTTGCCGCTCATTAGCAAATGCTTTCACCGGAGTATCAAACGAGATAGACTCCAACCCATCGGGATGATTGAGACACTCGATGCTCTTATGTATACCCGCTTCGATGTCGGGATGACATACCCACGAATACATTCGACCAGTGTATGAATCCTTCACAGACAGCATAGTGATTTCACCCGATTGGGTTTTCCACTCACCGTCGAGATACCATATACGGTGCTCATAGTTGGGGATTGCTTGGTCGCCCTTGCCCAGTCTATCAATCAATACTTGATTGGCGAATGTGACATTAGACTCCCATGTGCGCTTACCCTTGGACCACAGCCGCCGGTCATACTCGGTGCGAAAATACACCTTGTTCAACTTCTGTCCGTATAGTCCAGTATAACCTTCTTCGATTCGGACCATACCGTAGGAATCCCCTACATTATCTGTAAAACAATAAGGGTATGCCTTGAGAGTAATGTCTTGACGCTCAAGGGTTTCGGGGTTCCTACTTCTAATGCGTATGTCCCTACCGCCAACCTGTGTCACAATCATATATACTCATCTGTCATCGGCACTACTTAATCTATGAGGTCAAGAAAGGATGCCTCTTCGTCGTCACGGTAAGTGTAATGTGGTTCACATTTACACCACCCATGCTGTATGAGTAGCGTAGTGATTACCTTACTGGTATTACTCGGGGGAGTCATCTTGGCAGTAATCAAAGCGTCACACTTAGGACACACGGTAGCCGTGAATACCTGTAAAATATCAACTCTACTCATTGGTCAACAGCCCTATATCCACGACGGCGAGTCTCAATGTCATGGCGGCGTAGCCAGTTCTGTATCGTCATTGGAGTCACAGAACACATGTTGGCAATAGCCATCATCGACAGACCATTATCCTCATACTGTTCTCTTAGCCAACGAGGGTCACGGTAGTCGTCACTCAGTGATTTAAGAGTGAGACATAACTTAGATACTGCTGAACAATGAATGCAAGCAATCATCTGTTCGGCAATTATACCGGTCTGTATCATGGGCGGGGCTTCATTTACTATCTGTTCTCTATTACAATTGTTGCATTTCATTCTCATTTATTTCACCTTTCCTATATTCTCTTTTTCCTCGAACGACTCGATATTCAATCAAATCCTTCGCAATCAACACCCTAAGTAGAGTGCCAACCCTTACATTACTGATAATCATGGCTGATGTTCCCCTTGCGTCGTGAGAGAGACAAAGGTTCTTCACCTCCTCGGTAGTATACCACTCATCGGGTATCATATCATAATACCAAACGAGTGATAGTATAATTCGCATTCGTCTACGCCGAGACGACCCACGGAAAATCCATCGGTGGGTAGGGGGATATTCACACACCGTCGCCACTTGGGTATTTGTATAACCCGTAATGGTGTCATACTTAGACATCAAATGACCCCTGCTTGAAAGACCCAATCCCCATTATCCATCGTGAGGATTAGGCGTGTGCCCTGTCCGTGTTCACTAAAGTCCAAGAAGGACAACTTGATGTCGTTTGAGTAGTGTTTGACTATGTGGTCTAAGCCACCCTCGAAGGTAGCCTCGAAGTCCTTGCAGGTATGCGCTCCAAAGTCAATAGTAGTCTGTCCTTTGAAGACATCACCTACTGTTAATTTCAGTGACCCTTCTTTGACCTCGAAGGTGTATCTGTTTAACTTCTGTCCGTTGACCCCATCACACTTAAGTGCATCATATAGGTCATTGGCCGGTAGTTCAGCGACGAAGAACGGCGTGATAGCCTCCTTGTCCTTAGTCATGTAGACATTGCCTTTGATTTGTTCAGCCCTTGTAAGGGCTTCTTTTTGCCATTGTTTCAGCGTGTGTTGACTGTTGGAGAATGCCTTGGCATCAAAGCCACCAACAAGAGTAGTCTGTTTGTTTGTTGACTTGATTAACACCTTACCCTTATCGGACTGATAGGACAGTGTGACATAATCACCGTGATACTTTAGGACTCCGAGCATTCTTTCGATGTCGGGCACAGGGACAGTTGCATCCCCTTCGGAATCAGTAGTGATTGAGAAGCGTGAGAGTGATGTCTTACCATCCTTGACAATAGAGGTAGTCGATACTACCTTGTCGGCCAAGAGTAGGACGCACCCACTCACTTGCTTCTGTGGTTTGCCGTTGATATGTTGCTCCCTACTGGTAGCGGAGAGCAATTGCTCAAGGGCTTTACGACCAACTTTCATTGCCATGCTCTATATCCTCCAATGTAGTGTAGGAACTTGGAGGCGGGAGCGTCGTGTTGCTCCTGTAATTCTTGCACTGCGGCAAAGAGTGCGCCCAAGTTGGGGATTTCATCAATGATGGTCTCAAGGTCGGCTATCCTTGAGCGTAGAGAGATTATCTCCTTACCCATCTCAAATAACTTAGCCTCAAACGCCATCAGTCCTCACTCCAACCAAACGGCATACCATGCATTTCACCTTTTCCACCAAGAACGGTCATCAAATCATATTGCTT
>Ga0115003_10002319_pt1 | contig 15938 bp, 18 predicted proteins | sample ArcticOcean_MG_C_7_FD_88736 | JGI IMG/M metagenome (GOLD analysis project Ga0115003, IMG submission 88736) | Marine microbial communities from western Arctic Ocean - ArcticOcean_MG_CB11_88 | ecosystem: Environmental > Aquatic > Marine > Oceanic | place: Arctic Ocean: Canada Basin | collected... | reverse complement strand
CCCCTAACGCAGAACCAGATCCAACTGAGCCATCATTGGCATTGGGCAAAATATTGACACCAGCAAACCAAGTATCACCACACCGTAGCCATTTTGCGTTATCGGGATCGATAACTAGTGACTGAGCAACAGGCAGGGCCGATTCAATCCAATTTAATAGAGAGGGATCAGATTCGAATTGACACCAACCTTGGGTAAAAAAATCAGCCTTTTTTTGGGCCAGATTATCCAAACTCATACTGCGATTTCTCATATTGCATTTCTAATACTGCACTTTAAAATATACACAACCATTTTCACACGATGTGGCTGATGCTATCATGATTTAACATTATATAAATTGACTAGAACTGGTTTTAAAAAAGTTAAACAATGGTTGAATATTACGCCGTTAAATACCGCTAAAATGTGTGTCATTGTAATCAGTAAGTTCAGTCTGACCTTGACGGCACATTTTAAGGTTATAAACACCAAAATATACTCACTTTGAACGAATTTTTAGCTTTTTAAACATCAGATATAAGTCGCTCTTTAACATTTAGCTTTAAAGGCCTGACATGCAACTTGACCTTGAATTTGTTCGCCAACAGTTTTCTCAACTAAACGATAATCCAGAGATCGTTTTCGCCTCAAACGCTGGGGGCAGTTTAGTTTGCAATCAGGTCAACGATTTAATGGACCATTACAACCGCCATACGCGTGTTCAGCCCTACTCTCGCTTTACGCCATCTCAGGAAGCTGGGCAAGCAATGGATAGAGCCAAACAAGCTTGGGCCGATGCGCTAAACATTAGTCTGTCAGAGTTGACGATGGGGCCATCGACGTCAATGAACACTTACGTAATGGCTCAAGCTATAGGTGCAACATGGAACGAAGGTGACGAAATCATAGTCACTAATCAGGACCACGAAGCTAACAGTGGGTCCTGGCGTCGTAAAGCGCTCGAAAAAGGGGTCACCATTAAACAATGGGCGGTGGATAAAGAAACTGGCCTGCTCGACCCGAACCAATTATTTGCACTACTCTCCAGTAAAACACGCTGGGTTTTCTTCACGCATTGTTCGAATATTGTTGGTACTGAAAACCCCGTAGCCGACATTACTAAACAGATCAAGGCGCAATCGAACGCTAAGGTTTTTGTCGACGCCGTCGCGCATGCACCTCATCATATTGCCGATTTAAAACAACTGGGTGTCGATGCTTACACCTTTAGTTTGTACAAAGTCTTTGGGCCCCATCAGAGCATTTTATATGTCAGTCAGATAGTTCATGCAGAACTGAAATCACAGGCACATTATTTTAATAGCGGTCATCCAGAATATGACTTTAATCCCGCTGGTCCTCAGCATGCACAAGTAGCCGCTTGCGCCGGTGTTATTGACTATTTCGATGCTTTACACCAGCATCATTTTGGAGAAACCAGTGTCAGTCAATCGCAAAAAATGGCCGACATTCACCCTTTAATCCAAGCGCATGAAAATGACTTATCACAACCCATCCTTAGCTATTTAGACAATCACAGCCAGGTCCATTTAATTGGCAAAACTCATATAGAAGACAACGATCGCGCACCTACAATTGCGTTCAAACCATTAAAACAAAGCTCTGCATCACTGGCAGCCAGTTTACAAAAAGCCGGCATAGGAACAGAAAATGGAAACTTTTATGCACACCGGTTGATAACTGATCTTGGTTTTGATGCAGATGACGGCGTAGTTAGAATATCACTGCTCCACTATGATAGAGCTCAAGACGTTGAAAAAATTATTCTCGAGTTAGATAAAGCTTTAGGATGAAATAGTTGCGCCTAATCCTCTGCGCTAAACTGGACTTTAGCCAATAGCCAATCACTCAAGACGAAATCCATTATTCAAAAAACTATTTAAAAACAGACCTGATCGGATCAATTACTAGCGTTTTAAAGCTTCAAGCCTTTTAAAGCGCTTGTTTTAGTCTGGCCAAACTATCATCTTTCGTTATCTAACTTGACGTAATTTCACTAGTATTACTGCTTATTTTTTGAAACGCTACCTCTATTGCGCTGTGAGAAAAACCAAAAAATCAAACAGAGAAAGCTTAATCGAGCCGTAATTCAGGCAGTGCCTTAATGACATCATCTACCGCTTTCATCTCAGTTAAAAAAGCTTCCAAAGACGATAATGGTAATGCTGAAGGTCCGTCACATTTCGCATTATCAGGATCGGGGTGAGCCTCTAAAAATAATCCAGCGACTCCAACCGCCATGCCAGCACGTCCAAGCTCAGCTACTTGATGACGTCGACCACCAGAGGCCGCCCCCATTGGATTACGACATCGGAGTGCGTGGGTAACATCAAAGATAAGTGGTGCGCCACTACTGACCTCCTTCATGGTTCGAAAGCCAAGCATATCGACTACTAAATTGTCATAACCCATGCAACTACCGCGTTCGCATAACATCACCTGATCATTCCCACATTCAGCAAATTTTGCCACGATATTACCCATTTGAGCGGGGCTTAAAAACTGAGGTTTTTTAATATTGATGACCGCGTTTGTTTCAGCCATTGCCTGTATCAAATCAGTTTGGCGAGCAAGGAAAGCGGGTAACTGAATAATGTCACACACCTCGGCAACCGATGCACATTGCGACACTTCATGTACATCGGTTATCACCGGAATATTGAAGCTCTGTTTAATTTCCTGCAAAATTCTTAAGCCTTCATCCATGCCAGGCCCACGATAGGAGTGGATTGATGAGCGATTCGCCTTATCAAAAGAGGCTTTAAACACGTAGGGGATTCCAAGTTTCTGCGTTACCTCGACATAATGTTCAGCAATTTGCATAGCTAGGTCGCGAGACTCAAGCACGTTCATGCCGCCCATTAAAACGAAAGGATTATTGTTAGCAACGTCAATATTGGTGACTTTGATTGTTTTAATCATAGAGTAAAATACCCTTCGTTATGCCAGATTTAGGCGAAAATGGCCAGGTTATACAAGATGCACGCAAGCTTTATTGGATCACAGGATGCAAATGCACTAAAACGACGTCGATAGCGTGCATGCCATGAGCTACTATAAAGGTTTTTTGACTTGCTCATCAAGTGGCATCTCAGGTGAATATCGAAACGATTTAGCGACCATCGCCTGGTATGAAAACCAAAGCAAACTAACCAGCCCCCAACCCAAACCAACCGAGACCCCTACATCTAATATACCACGCCAGGGTTGGCCAAGTTGTTGATAGATTAAAATCAAAACCATAACACCCAAAAGCAGTCCATAAGCCACTATAATGCGCTTTCGGGTGGTATGGAAATATCCCATACAAAATAATGGTGCCAAAAGCACATGTAATAGCTTTGGGTGATTAAGCAAGTGCCTTGCCCTGGCGGCAACTCTCGGCGCAAAAGCTAATTGGAAACCTCGGTAACCCTCGCTGTAAGCCATAAATAGCGTGTTAGCAATCAATACCAACCAATGATACCAATGAAGATCCGTCTCAAATGCCGTCATTGCCATACCGAAAAGTCGGTACACCGCAAACAAAATCAACAGGCAGACCCCACTAATACCCCAAGCTGCACCAAAGCGCCCCAGCAGTTTCATACTTTCCATCCAATTATCATTTGGTTATACATTAACGAATATACATTGGTCGAAGTTCTAGACTATAAAATGAAGTTAATTTATAGATTATACAGTGACTCTAACAATACCTGATAGTCTCTTCACGAGGCTATTAACAGTTTTTTATAGATAGGAAGTTTGCTATTGCGCTATGGTGATAGTTAATCCGATATCACGACTTTTTCATCTGATAACTTTGCCTGTTTTCGAACAAAAATAAATAAACCGCTGGATGCAATCACAGCCGCTCCGATCCAGGTCGTCAAAACGGGAATTTCACCCCAGAACAAATAGCCAACAATAGCGGCAAATATCATTGCCATATACTCAAACGGTGCCAGCAAGCTAGCTTCAGCATAACGAAACGAGATAGTCAGTAACCATTGCTGTGCCGCACAGATCACCCCAAAAACACAGAAAAACAGTAAATCCTCACCGCGAGGTAAAACTCCACCAATGACCAAAACCCAAATAACGCAGACTACAGCGCCTGTACTATTATAATAGAGCCCAATTGTGACTGACTTTTCAGTTTGGCTTAAGCGGCGCAGCCAAATAGCCACTAGAGCACCCGTTATCGCCGAAGCAATACCTGCAGCGACACCAATACTCCATCCTGAGCCACCAGGTTGAGCAATCAGACACACACCGACAAAGCCAACAAAGATAGCTAACCAACGGCGCAGACCAATGGTCTCTTTAAGTAAAAATACTGACAATAGTGCTATAAAAATGGGCGCTGAGTAAGACAAGGCAGTAGCATCGGCTATTGGAATTGTAGACACTGAAAAAAACATTAATGACAGACTTGTTATACCGCTAACGGTCCGAATCGCATGTCCCAAGGGCCGGCTTGTTGATAACCCAGACAGCCCAATAGTCGACAGTAGCAACACCCAAAAAAACAGTGCCGCAAACATAAATCGGAACATGAGTATTTCACCCAACGGATAATTATTAGACAAAGCTTTAACCGATGCGCTGATTAAGGCCATTAATATCATACTGCCTATAAACGTCACAATGCCAAGTATAGGATGATCTTGTCGTTGAGATAATACGGGTGGTTCGTTTGTCATTGGATGTCAGTCGTCACTGTTAATTCAAGTAAAGTAACAAAACTAGGTAAGACTAGTGCAATCAATATTTATTGGCAAATCAATTAAAGCACCATACTATTGAAATCTACCTTACCTAAAAAACACCCTATTGGTGTTGGAGTTGGATCAATGCTTAAAATTAAAACCACTTGTGTCGGGGCTTATCCAAAACCTGAATATGTACCCATTATCGACTGGTTTGATAAGAGTGAAGGCGACCAGGATATGACGTCAACTCGAGCGACTCAAAGCTATGAAGAGCGCTTGGCTGAAGCGGGTGAAGAAGCAGAAGCGCTGTTTGTTTGCGCAGCTAAAGAAGTCATTGCCGATCAAATTGAATGTGGTATCGACATTCCGACCGATGGTGAGGTACGCCGTGAAAATTACATTCACTATCACACCCGACATTTTGATGGCATCGAATTTGATACCTCACTCGTGTACTGGCACGTGATGGCGCTGCTTATATGGAATTACCCACCATAACGGACGATATTAAGGCCCAACCAGAGCATTTCTTACCACATGACTTCAAAACCGCACAAGCTAACTCTGACCACCCAATTAAAATTACCATACCTGGCCCAATCACGATCGCAGACACCACTGCTAATCAGCACTATGGCGACAAAAAAGCACTGTGTATGGACCTTGCAAAAGCGATTAATTATGAGGTCCGTGCATTGTCTGATGCAGGTTGTCGTTATATCCAAATCGACGAACCCTTATTTGCTCGGAACCCTAATGACGCCCTTTCTTATGGCATTGAAAATCTTGAACGTTGCTTTCACGGTATAGGTAAACACACAACCGCAGTTATGCACATGTGTTGTGGATACCCAAACTTTCTTGATGAAGAGGATTATCAAAAGGCTGAAAGAACAACCTATTTTGACTTGGCTGACAATCTAGATGACTCAATTATTCAACAGATATCAATCGAAGATGCCCATCAACACAACGACCTAAAACTACTTGAACGCTTTGCTAAAAGCACCATCATATTTGGCAGTTTCGCTGTAGCCAATAGTCAGGTAGAAAGTGCCGAAGAAATCCGTGATCGGCTTCGAGCCGCTCTCAATCATATTGACATTGAGCGTTTGATAGCGGCCCCAGATTGTGGGTTGGGGTTATTAGGAAGAGACCTTGCTATGTTAAAACTAAAAAATATGTGCGAAGCAGCGAAAAATCTTTAGCCGAATAAATACTAATCCAATAAAACCCTCGAATGGTGGACTTGCCATTCGTGGATATTTTAAGTGCAAACTCTGAAATAGAACCCAAGTCAGATGAACCTTAGCTCCAAGGAAATGGGCTACTTGATACGGGATGTAATTTACCCTCGGCATAACGTGAGTAACGGAAAGGCTCAAGCAAAGTGCTTTTCTTACCACAAATTTCTTCCGCGACCAGTTTACCAACACCCAGCATTTTATAACCGTGATTTGAATCGGCAATCATATAACAGTTTTCACGGAACACGTCGAATACAGGAAAGCTATCAGGGGTAAATGACCCAATACCGCCAGAGGCTTCATTTTTATAGAATTCAAATTGGCCTTCGAAACGCTTTTGGCAATGAGCTAAAGCCGACGTCCACATGTGAGCAAAATCTTCACCCACGATAAAATCAGGAGAGTCAACACCATAAGGGTCCACTGCCACTTTATCAGCATCAGTCTCGATTGCATAAGGTGCAGCACCGCCCTGAATACCACCAAAATGAAAGTCTGGTTTATAGTAAATACCCCACATTTTATCAGTAATGAGTGAACCATCATGATTTGAATACAAAGGCTCGTTACTATCAACGTGAATAACGGGCGGGAATTTACCGTTATTGGTTTTTTGCAAATCGGGATCAACACCCAACGTCCCTTCTTGTAACGACCAGTAAACCCACATTGGAATATCTCTATGAATTTGACCATCTGCCGCTTTGATATTAACGTTCTTCGGCAGTTCAAGCATATCCCAAATAGTTTTAGCCCAGGGACCTGCACCTATAACAACCATTTCACAGTCGATATCACCTTTATCAGTTTCAACGGTTTTAATCGCCCCCCCCGCTGAGTCACTCTTGAAGCCTGTGACCATGCATCCTGATAAAATTTGAACACCTTCGTTTTCGGCTTTTGTTGCCAGTGCATAAATAGCTTTGGTGTTATTAGCATAACCACCACGTTTTTCGTGCAGTACTGAGGTAATGCCTGTTGCCTGCCAGTCATGGAATAACGCTTTCATATAGTCAGAGGATTCTTTTTCGCCTTCAATAAAAGTCGACTCATAACCAATATCTTTTTGTTGCTGCGCTATCGTGGCAACGTCAGCATGCATACTTTCAGGACTAATTTGCATATAACCAACCGGATGGTAGCTATAGGCCTCTGGATCCGTTTCCCAAACACCGACACTATGTGCCATTAATTCACGCATGGCGGGCTGAAAATAATTATTCCGTACAACACCGCAGGCAATGCCAGACGCACCAGCAGCAATACCCCCTTTATCTATTACTAGAATGTGGCGCCCGTCTCCCTTGCCTTCAGATTTCAGTTGCAGTGCCAAATGGTAGGCAGTGCTGAGTCCATGAATTCCGGCGCCTACAATAAGATATTTAACGTGCGATGGTATAGCCAATTCAATTCACCTAATTAATTTTTTAAAAGCTGTCCTTACTTAACTCAAAATGTAAAAAATATTAAAACAATCAAATTAGAATATCTGACATTGATAACATCAACTCAAGTCTAGAACGACCAATAGAAGGAAAATTTCGACTTACTTCATGGGGTGGTGATCGTTAGAGCTGAACTCTTTCTTTTTAATTAGATTCTTTGAGTAATAAATAATAAAACTCAATTTGATGGAGCTAAATCAATGTCTATTTATACTAACATTAGCTTTGCATTAAAAATGGATAAGCAATATCTCTAGAATTTCAAATGCTATTAAAGAATAGTGCTCTCCATTAACTTAGCCTTTTAATTCTTTTTCCATAAACAGACTCAGCGGATCAGGTTGATAATCTCCATATAAGTCACAGGGTTGATAACCCAGTCGATGATACAGCCCGATCGATTCTAATTGACTTGGACCTGTTTCTAGCCGACAGAGATTCGCACCTTGAACTTTTAATCGGTCTTCCAAGGCTGACATTATTACCTTTGCTGCACCCTTACCTCGATGTTCTGGGGGTACAAACAAATTTTTAATTTCCCCATAGGCTGGCATGACATCCATGAATTTTACCGCACCAATGCCCAATAGCTGATCAACTTCTTGCCCATTAAGATGACTTTTTTGAAAGGCTCCAATGAAATAAACCTGTTCAGAAAGCAGGCTAGTCGTGTCGTCCTGATGCACACTCTCTGGCGGGTAGAGCTCGTTTTGATAATCACGCGATTGTCGCAATAATGAATCAATAGCGTCAGTGAGTGTCCTAATACGTTTTATTTGCATAGCCTATTTATCTTGCCTTGTTTTGCTCGACTTATTTCTAAAAGCGCAGCGATAGGCAACTTAGGCCGCCATCTAACTTACGAAATTCAGACACATCCAACTCAATCACCTGATAACCTAAGTTAGTAATCAGTTGACTGGTCTTTGGATAACCTGACGCAACCAAAACTCGATCATTTATCCAAACACAATTGGCAGCATAGGCTTCATCCGCATCAATTTCAATCCGATCAAAATCGGCAAATATTGCCTTGTTACACAGCTCTCCAGTAATCACTAACCGATTGTTTTCGAGATAAGAAACGGATGACTTTAAATGCAGTGCCTCACTAAATGCGACCGTTGACCCACTGTAGCCATGCACTTTGAGTATTTCGATTAACTGCTCAGCACCCGCCTTATTGCTTCGCTCAGACAGGCCAATGTAAAAATGCTGTCCAACCATCATGATATCACCAGCATCCAGTGTGCCCGGCGCTTCAACTGCGTCAACTTGCTCATAAAAAGCTTGCAGCTCAATGGCCACCTTGTCAACTTCACCACGTCGTGCCGGTGCGCCTGGCCTCGTGGAGATTGCACAACTAGGCATCACAAGCGCTGCATCCTCTATAAATAATCCATCGGGATAATCTTCGTCAGCAGACATCACGGTCACATCTAGCCCACATAGTTCGAGGGCTTTTATATACTGGCCATGTTGTTTTAACGCCAGCTCGTAATCAGGGGTACCCAATCCTGAGGTTGTAATACCGCCAACTAGACTTTTGCCCGGCTGACGAACTATTGCTCTGCTAAACATATTTGTTCTCCTTTAAGTTATTTTTAAAGATCCTTATTAAGGATCTGACCAGTGAACGTCTACCGCAATTTCAATTCTTTTTACAGCCTCTTCAAGGAGGGACCGTGGGCAGCCAAAATTAAGCCTCAAGTAGTTATTATCTCCAAACTCATCACCCGCTGATAAACCAACTCCAGCTGCTTCAAAGAAAGCCTTCGGGTCAATTAGCTTCAACTCTGAGACGTCTATCCACGCGAGATAAGTGGCTTCTATTGGGTCAAGCTTCAAACCCCGTATTCGATTTATCTCAATGCTTAGATAATCCCTATTGGCACGCAAATAATCAATCTGCTGGTTATTCCAATCATCACCATATTCATAAGCGGCTTGAGCCGCTGTCATACCCAACAAATTGAGATACGGTATTATGCCTTTGCTGGCCTGACTAAACTTAAGCCGCATAGCTTCATCAGGGATAATTGCAAAAGAGCACGACAGACCCGCAATATTAAAAGTTTTACTTGGTGCCATTAACGTTATGCTTCGTTTCTCTATTGCTTTATTAAGAGACGCAATTGGTATATGCGGCATACCCGCTTCAAGTACTAAATCACAATGAATTTCATCCGAACAAACAATCAGGTCATTCGACACCATTAATTCAGCCAACGCTGATAATTCACTGACTGTATACACCGCACCGCCAGGATTATGCGGATTACAAAACAACATCAATTGACTACTATTATCAATTTGTAACGCCAACTTTTCTAAGTCAATTACCCATCGCCGGTTGCTGCGAGTCATTACCATCAATTGGCTGTTACACCCACTTAAGCCAGGCGCAGAATGGAAATAGGGGTAAGCAACAGATGGAATTAATACCGAATGAGTCGCATCACATAAACTACGGCAGGCAACGTGCATACTACCCACAACGCCTGGCATCCATACTAGCCAACTCGGGTCTATCGCCCAATTATAAAGACGCTGCATTCGCTCAACAATTAATTCATTTAACCGAGTGGGGGTATTGGTATAACCAAAAATACCGTGTGCAACCCGTCGCTGCAGCGCGTCGGTAATGGCTGGTGCAACCATAAAGTCAGTATCCGCAACCCAAAGAGGCAACACATCAACTTCACTATACAATGACCACTTACAACTATCGCTGTCTCGGCGGTCAACTAATAAATCAAAGTTAAAGAGTTGATTGTTCATATCGATCACAATTGAATGATGAGAGGGATAACGCCACGATTAGAGGCTTGAAGCGACAAGCCAAAACCAAAGCCAAAGCCAAAGCCAAACTGTTGTAAATTCTGCTTGGTATTGTATAGTCGATCAAGACAAAAGGCAGCACAGTTTTCTTGCTAGCCGATTGCTTGGTAGATACAGACATCTAAAAATCCTAGAGGAATACTTCAAATGAGACTATTAAAACCCGTATTGGGTGCAGTGCTAGTCGGCTTGCTCTTAGTTAGTAATGCAAATGCTGGTGCCGTGCTCGATAAAATCATGTCCAGTAAAACTATTAAAATAGCAACTGATGCCAACTGGCCACCACAGTCATTTATCAATGATAAAAACGAAATGGATGGTTTTGACGTAGACGTTGCACGTGAAATTGCTAAACGTCTGGATGCTAAGGTTGAATTTATTACGCCAAGCTGGGATATCATTACTGCAGGCAACTGGAATGGCCGTTGGGACATGCATGTTGGGTCAATGACACCAACCAAACAACGAGCTGAAGTTTTAGCTTTCCCTGCTGTTTATTATTACACTCCCGCTGCAGTAGCAGTGCATAAAAGCTCTAAAATCTCTAATGTTTCTGGCTTAAATGGAAAGAAGGTAGGAACTGGCACAGGTACAACGTTTGAACTTTATCTTCAACAATCATTAACAATAGATGCAGAAGGCGCACCTAAATTCGATTTTCAGATCGATAAGCCAACCATCAAATCATATGAAACTTCAGTTGTCGCTCTAGATGACCTTCGTCTTGGCGATGGTGTTCGTCTCGATGGTGTAGTTAGTAGCTTACCTGTTTTTCTTGAAGCAATAGAAAACGGCTACCCAATCAAGGTCATTGGTGATCCAATTTTCTATGAGCCACTGGCGGTTACTATCGATCTTGGCGATAGCGAACTTAACTCAAAAGTTGCCAGCATCGTTTCTGCAATGAGCTCTGATGGCGTATTGAAAAAATTATCAGTCAAGTGGTATGGAGTTGACTACGCCACTGTCAAGTAACTGAAAGACTTACCTGTTTAGCTTTTCTCTGAACCCGGATATTACAATAATATCCGGGTCTATTTGAGGCAACCTGAATAGTCACTAAAACTATTTTAAGGTAGGAGAAAATTTTGATTCAGGACACAGTAACTGACGAAGTACTGCTCAGAAAACCAAAATTTATAGCTTTTCTTTTCTCCATTATATTACTTTGCTTTTTTATAATCGATCCGTCCCAGTCCATCATGGGAGAGCTGCTTGAACCAGCCCTGGGTGATCCCGAAAAAAGTGGCATCTATGGCCATTTTATCACTTCATTTATGTTGTCCGCCCTTTTAGTATTAAACTTATTGGCAATCAGTTTTATACCCCGCTTTCGCTTTCAAGTTATTGTTGTCTGGGTACAACTATTAATTCTGTTTTTATCCTTCTTTTACAGCTTTGATCTTAGCTTCGTCTTTATTAGAAGTAAAATTTGGTTCATGATCACGCAAGGTATTTTCACCACCTTGTATGTTTCTGCTATCTCGATAGTCATCGCTTCTTTCATTGCCATCATCGGTGCCATTGCGAAAATGTCATCTAATGGTTTCGCTTTCGCCATTGCTAGTTTCTATACTTCTTTTTTCCGCGGATTGCCTCTTTTGATGCAGGTTTACCTTATTTACCTAGGCCTGCCTCAAATTGGCTACGTAATTGACGCAGTTCCCGCTGGTATCATTGCATTGTCACTTTGTTACGGTGCCTATATGACCGAAATTTTCCGGGCAGGAATCATGAGCATTGATGCAGGTCAATGGGAAGGTTCACGTGCGCTTGGTTTCAAGTTTAGCCTCATTATGCGCAAAATAATTTTGCCACAATCTATTCCATTAATTATTCCTCCAACTGGAAATCAATTTATTGCAATGCTCAAGGATAGTTCATTGGTATCCGTTATCGGTGTATGGGAATTGATGTTTCTTGCCAGAACATTAGGCAATAAAACTTTTAACCATATGGAAATGCTCATCACCGCAGCCATGCTTTATTGGATGATGACTATGGTATTAGAGTTAATTCAGTCACGTATCGAACGTAAATACCAAAAACGACAGTCGAGATAAGTCATGTCTGAAGATAACCAAAATACCATTGGGCCAATTATTTCCATTAAGGACATGAATAAGTTTTATGATGATTTTCAAGCTTTAACTGACATTAACCTTGATGTTAACGTTGGTGAACGTATCGTTATTTGTGGACCATCTGGGTCAGGAAAGTCGACACTGATTAGATGTCTAAATCGTCTTGAGGCGCACCAATCGGGTTCGGTCAATGTGAACGGTGTTGAGTTACATCAGCACATGAAAAATATCGATAAGGTTCGTTCTGAAGTTGGTATGGTCTTTCAGCACTTTAATCTTTTTCCCCATATGACTATCCTCGAGAATTGCACTGCAGGCCCAATGTGGGTTAAAAACATGCCACCCTCAGATGCCCATGAAATGGCTATGAGTTATTTAAATCGGGTTAAAATTCCCGAACAGGCCAATAAATATCCGGCACAGCTTTCTGGTGGGCAACAACAACGTGTCGCCATTGCACGTAGCCTATGCATGAATCCAAAAGTTATGTTGTTCGATGAGCCAACTTCTGCACTTGATCCAGAAATGGTATCCGAAGTGCTTGACACAATGACCGACCTAGCCGAAAGTGGAATGACCATGATTTGCGTCACACACGAAATGGGCTTCGCTAAACGAGTGGCTGACAGGGTTATATTTATGGATGAAGGAAAAATTATCGAGTCGAACGATCCGATAGCATTTTTCGAAAACCCTCAATCAGATAGAACCAAAAAATTTCTCAGCCAGGTTCTCGTCCATTAACATTATTTATACTGCACCAAATAACTATCAGCCAATCGTTGATTTTCGGGAATCCTACCCAATATCTTACTTTTGAACTTTTAACCTGTCGCCCACGACATCTAGAGGCATAATTTTGGAACAATATAGAGGTACAACCATTCTATCCGTTAGGCGAGGTAATCGCGTCGTAATCGGTGGTGACGGTCAAGTCAGTATGGGTAACACGGTAATGAAGGGAAATGCCAAGAAAGTTCGTCGACTCTATAAAGAACAAGTAATTGCTGGTTTTGCTGGTGGTACTGCCGATGCATTTTTGCTATTCGAACTTTTCGAAGGCAAACTCGAAAAACATGGTGGTCAAATGATCCGCTCAGCCGTTGAGTTAGCCAAAGAATGGCGATCGAGTAGAACACTGCGACGTTTGGAAGCTTTATTATGTGTTGCAAACCATGAAGCCTCTTTAATTATTTCGGGTAATGGCGATGTAATCGAGCCAGAAGATAGCTTGATGGCCATAGGCTCAGGTGGCCCTTACGCACAATCAGCGGCAAGAGCCATGCTTGATAATACCGAACTCAGTGCGCATGACATTGTTAGCAAAGGTCTACAGATTGCGGGTGACATCTGTATTTACACCAATCAAAACCATAGCTTTGAAGAGCTAGACTACAACGAGACCTAAGCATGGACAGCAAATTATTAACTCAGTCTCCAATGACCCCCCGTGAAATTACACAAGAACTAGACAAACACATTATTGGCCAGGATAACGCCAAAAGAGCGGTTTCTATTGCACTGCGAAATCGTTGGCGTCGACAGCAGGTGAATGAATCTTTGCGTAACGAAATCACTCCCAAAAACATTTTAATGATGGGCCCTACAGGGGTTGGTAAAACCGAAATTGCTCGTCGGCTAGCTCGACTTGCCAATGCCCCCTTCATAAAAGTTGAAGCCACAAAATTTACCGAAGTCGGTTATGTTGGACGCGATGTGGAATCTATTATTCGTGATCTAGTGGAAGTATCCATTAAAGAAACACGTGAATCAGAGGTCAATCGAGTTCGCCACTTGGCTGAGGATTCCGCTGAAGAAAAAGTGCTTGATATTCTATTACCCCGTCCTGCTCAGGTTGATGCAGAAGCCACTGATGCAACTACTGGTAATACGCGTCAAAAATTTCGCAAAATGTTGCGCGAAGGCAAACTTAACGATAAAGAAATTGAAGTTGATCTTAAGGTACAGTCAGTGGGAGTAGATATAATGGCTCCCCCAGGCATGGAAGATATGACCAATCAATTACAAGGCCTTTTTCAAAACATGGCCAATCAAAAGACTAAAACTCGCAAACTAAGAGTTGAAGATGCTTTAAAAATAATCACTGATGAAGAAGCCACAAAAATGATTAATGAGGACGAGTTAAAGCTGACTGCCCTCGAAAATGCTGAACAAAATGGCATTGTTTTTATTGATGAAATCGACAAAGTGGCTAAGCGTCAAGAATCTTCCAGCGGCGGTGATGTTTCTCGCGAAGGCGTGCAACGAGACTTACTCCCATTGGTTGAAGGCTGTACCGTTGTTACTAAGGCAGGGGCGATCAAAACTGACCATATTTTATTTATTGCATCGGGTGCCTTCCACATCTCAAAACCGAGCGATTTAATTCCCGAATTACAGGGTCGCTTACCCATTCGAGTTGAGTTATCAGCTTTGACGGTCAAAGACTTCGTCCGCATATTACGTGAGCCAGATGCATCACTGACCGAACAATATATGGCACTAATGGGAACCGAAGGCGTCACCTTAAAATTTACAGAAAACAGCTTGGAACGCATCGCCGAAGTTGCCTGGCAAGTAAACGAAAAACAAGAAAATATTGGTGCTAGACGGTTACACACTGTGATGGAGCGTCTACTCGAATCCATTAGTTTCGAAGCTTCAGACATGCCTGATCAAACCATTAACATCGATGCTGATTATGTCAATGAACATTTAGGCGAACTTTCACTCGAAGAAGACTTAAGCCAGTACATACTGTAGGAATGACACTTGAAACCAACTGAAATCAATTTCCATAAAATCTCTCGCGTCCTCGAACTCAGTTTTGAAGACGGCTTGAACTTTAAGTTCACGGCCGAATTCCTAAGAGTTCACTCGCCTTCAGCTGAAGTGAAAGGGCACGGCCCTGGACAAGAAACACTGCAACTAGGCAAACATGATGTCAATATCGCCAACATAGAACCCATTGGGCATTATGCGATAAAAATACACTTTGACGACGGTCATGACACTGGACTTTTTAGCTGGACTTATCTTCATGACTTGGGACAAAACTACGAGACCAAATGGCAGCAATACCTTGACCTTCTCGATGAAGCAGGGCACAAGCATCCATCACTTTCATAATAATTTTTCACTATGCTTGAAGAACAACATGTAATTAAACTGGCATCTATGCCAATGCCCTTCGGCAAATATGCGGGGGAAACACTTATTGATCTGCCCGAGACCTATCTCATCTGGTTTGCCAATAAAGGCTTCCCTGAAGGAGAGCTGGGCCAATTACTGGGACTATGCTTAGAAATAAAAACGCAGGGCGTTGATGGCGTGGTTCAAGGGCTTAAGCACAGAATCAATAATCAGCAAAAAATCTAAGCCCTAATCTTATGATATAAAGCTGACCGAGCTCCATTTAATTACTGGAAGACCGCTACCGTTGCTGACCATATAGTTCACTTCTGTTATCGTTAGCATATTGTTAATTGAACGATTTATTTCGACGACAGATACCGTGCAAAAAGAATCTACTACCCACTTTGGCTTTGACCAAGTTCCAACCAATGAAAAGCAACGACGTGTTGCATCAGTTTTTGATTCGGTTGCCAGTAAATACGATTT
>Ga0115003_10002315_pt1 | contig 15952 bp, 18 predicted proteins | sample ArcticOcean_MG_C_7_FD_88736 | JGI IMG/M metagenome (GOLD analysis project Ga0115003, IMG submission 88736) | Marine microbial communities from western Arctic Ocean - ArcticOcean_MG_CB11_88 | ecosystem: Environmental > Aquatic > Marine > Oceanic | place: Arctic Ocean: Canada Basin | collected... | reverse complement strand
AGGCCGCAACATGGTTCCACTATCGCCTAACCGTCGATATGCAACCAACCAAGATGCTGAAGTGCAAATTCTTGCATGGGCTGGCAACTTGACTTGTAGCGGAGCGCAGTTCCAAGGCCGATTGACAATGATTACGCCTTAACTGTTCGCCTGAATGGGAGGGGGCATCTGCCCTTTCCTGTTCTTTAGGGGGTAAAATCCCCTCTTTTTGGAGAAATATATGGCCTATAACGCAAGCCCGACATTTTTTACTGATTTAACTGCCGATGGATTAAGACGAACAGAAACAGAAATTGCCACAATTGGCTGGGAATCAGGTGGTAACGCAGGAGCTTCAAATGCTCATGGCGTTGGAATTAATATAGATGGCGGTGAATTGCCCGCAGAAACAAATTTTAATAGCGTTGGCATGAATTGGACGCTATTAGATCAAAAGGAAGTAACTAGAACTCCTCAAGTATCACAAGTAATTGGTGGATTTGGCTTTGTGCCAAGAAGCGGAGATGTAGCAACAACATGGGATACCACTCAACCTTCTTACACGCCTGAAGGTGCAGCAAGTTCTGGCGGTGTTTCTGGAAATGGACAAGTTGCTTCGCCCGAAACTATTGCTACTGCTACCAATCAAGCTGATTCAGGCAATGCTCCTGTTTATGATGCCTATCCCACTATTGATGGACAAGCATCTTTGCCAGCTCTTACGGGCTGGGTAAGCGTAACTTAAGAGGTATTTATGACTGACATGACTTATTTTTTTCCTTCTGCCGCTCAAGGTTGGCTCGCTGCTAAATTAAGAGTGCCTAGTGCTAGCTTTGAAAATGGCGCAAATGCAAATGCAGGTAACAATTCTGGCTTAGGCATTAACATTGGCGGTGGTTCTTTGCCTGAAATTACAGGCGAAAATAATATTGGTTCTAATTGGACTTTAAAACAACAAATGAACTCGTTTACTTCTGGTTTTACTCTACCTACGCTTAGAACTCCTCAAGGAGCGTGTCCTATAGGGTGTAGTGCAAATGTTGCAAGGACAGGAGATGTAGCAACAACATGGGATACATCTCAGCCTTCTTATAGCCCTAATGGTGCAGCAAATTCTGGCGGTCTTAGTAATTTATTTTCAGAATTTTCACCAATTAGTACAGGCACTAATCAAGCAAATGAGTCAGACGGAACGCCAGCATATGATAGCACCCCTGTTAACACAGGTAGTGCTTATCTTAATACTTTACAGGAAGGCTGGGTAACAACGACTTAACGCAGTTATTAAGTTGCTACGCGCTTTTAATTTATAAGGAAAAATAAAATGGCTACAAACAAACCTCAAATTTTTATTGGTAAAAACAAGCAAGATGAGTTTTATCCTGGTTTTGGTTTGGCAGGAGGGCAATCTCTTTGTTTAGTTGGCGATAGCATTCTTGACAATTATACCCAAACTTTTAAAAATGACACTTCAGGTTATAAAATGTCAAGCGGTATTGCTTGGGCAAATGCTCGACTAGGCTGGCCGTTTAATATTATACCGCCTAATACAGACTCAGGAGGTAATATTCAAAATGTAACTGCAAAAGTTCCTTATTACGCTAACAGTATTAATGCCGAATGGGTAATGGTTAATGCTGGCGCAAATAGTGTTGATCAATCTACTCGTAATTTAATTGAAGATTGGAATAGTTTGTTTGGAGCTTTAGAGCAAGGCAACCATAAAATTATTGCTATGAATATTTTGCCTCAAGGAAGTGTCCTTCCAGTAGGGGCGGCTTGGAACATATATTTACAACCAGCAGAAATTGCCGATTTAGTGGCGTGTAATGAATTTATTAAAAACTATTGCGAAGCAAATGGACACGTATATATTGACGCTTATTCTGCATTAGTTGCAAAAAGTGGATTAAGTGCGCGTGATTATACTTTAGGTGATTATAAACATCCTAGCAATATAGCAGGATATATAATTGGTGAAGTAATTTATGAAGCATTAAAAGACCGCACTGACCTTAAACCTTTAAAACATGGAATATATCCAGAATACAACAATATTGGTTTGCCAGGTTATACAGGTGAAATTCACGAATTAGCAGGACGACAAAATGCAAACCCTACGTTTCAGGGTACTGGTGGAAGCTCAGACGCTAATGTGAACGGCGAAGTTGCTAATAACTGGAGAATTACTCGAAACAGCGGCACAGGATCAGCACAGGCAAGCAAGGTGCTAGCTGATCCTGAAGATATTGACCAAACAAATTGGCAGCGCGTAAAAACTAACGGAACTGGCACTGTCGGAGTAAAGCAAGGTTTTGAGATTATAAATCAACATACAACGGCTCTTTTTACTCCTCTTGATTATGTAGAAGGTTATTGTGAGTTGCGAGTTGATATTGGCGAAAAACAACTGCCCTTTAATGTAAAAGCTGTTTTTACTGGTGGAACACCTAGTCCTGCCAAAACAGAGTTTGTTGTATCTAGCGTAAACCCGCCAAATGGAACTCCGTGGATATTTCCTGGAGGCGGAGTTGATGGTTTGCCACTTACTATAAAACTTGCGCCTATTCAAATTCCAGTTGATTCAACTGGTGTATATTTGCAAGTAGCTTTTAATTGCAATGGAGAAGAAGTAAAAACAATTGATGTTAGAAATTTTAGCGTTTACAGAATAAACCCGCCAACTCGCGAAATCTATCGTGGTGAACGAACTATTGCTTTAACAGGCGATCAAGATTTAGAGGGCTATGAAACTAGATACGAAAGTTATGTTTTTACTGGCGCTTTAGCAGGTGCAGCAACAATTACTTTGCCAATGCGTAATAGTCGTTTGTATACAATTACAAACCAAACAGATCAGAATTTAAACTTTACAACTGAAAACGGGAATATTACAGGTGGAATAGCTAGTCCTGTTGTTCTAGCAGCAACAAAAACAGCAATTCTTAAATGTGACGGCACTAACATTGTGCGAGTTACTAATGATGCTTAAATAGCGGGGCATTTGCCCATTAACCAAACCCCAAAGAGGGTATAACTAAAAGGCGAAAATTATGATTACAGAAGCAGATTACGGTGCAACAGATCAAGCAATGAATCGAAATGCTCAAGCAGGAGATGAAACATTGTTAGTAAAGTTTGAAAATCAAGCTCAAACTAACGAAGCCAAATCTAAAGAAGCTGGACTGCCTATTCAAGAAATGGTGACATTTATAAGCATTAAGTTTCCTGGACAAAGAAACCAAGCAATATATCGAGAGGTTCGACCAAAAGATAAACTTAGATTTCCTCGACATTGGGAGGCATTTAACCAAAGAGAAACTATGCCTCAAGCAGAGGGAACTGCTTTAAGCGAATGGGCGGGAGTTAACGCAGCGCAAGTAGAGGAATTTAAGTATTTTCATATTACTACTGTTCAGGAACTTGTTTCTGTAAACGACACTAACGCTAAAAATATTAGAGGATTTTATGCACTTAAAGAAAAAGCTCAAGCTTATCTTAAAAGCGCAGAAGAAGGTTTGGCAATTGAGGCTCTTGAAGAACAACGCACTATTAACGCAGAGTTGTTAGCTCGCTTAAAAGCTCTTGAAGAAGATTTAGAAAAAAAAGAAAAGCCGTCAAAACGTGGCCGACCTAAAAAAGCAGAAAAACCAATAGAGGAATAAAAATGGCCCGATATTTGAATGTAAATACTATTATCAATCGTGCTGCGGTTGAAATTGGTTTATTGCCTTCCGTTAATGCAGTAGCAGATTTGGGCGATACTTTTGTTCAATTACAAGGTTTATTGAATTCATCTGGGCAAGAATTGTGCGAATTAAATGATTGGCCTGTTTTAACAAAAACTCATTCTATTGTTACAACGCCTTCTGATACTGGTTCTTATGATTTGCCTGACGATTTTAATTACATGATAGATCAAACAGGTTGGGATAAAAGCAGAAGGCTGCCACTTGGCGGCCCTTTGTCTGCTCAAGAATGGACATATTTAAAAGGTCGAAATTTAACTAATCAACTTATTTATGCTTCTTTTCGACAGTTAGATGGAAAACTAGATTTGTTTCCTAACCCTCCTCCTGACGGAATGGAGATTAGTTTTGAGTATATTAGTAGAAGTTGGCTTGTTGAAGAAGGGCAAACTGACGCCACTTTGGACACAATTATTTCTGGCACTAACATTTGCATATTAAATCCTTTATTGTCTATAAAATTTTTAAAATTAAAATTCTTGCAGGCCAAAGGATTTGATTATGCTGCCGCAGCAATGGAGTTTGATACACTATTTTCATCAAGTATTGGCAAAGCTACTGGCGCACAAGTATTAAGTGCCTCCAGAGATAGGTCAAGTATGCGGTATATTACTCCTTATGGAAATACTACTGATACTGGATTTGGGATATAGATGAAAGTTTTGTGGGAATGGCTGTAAATGAGTTATCAAAGAAAAAATAATCTAAGCCGATATGGAGTGCAGCTTTCTGCTCCAACAGTTAATAGTTATACTTTTCCTGCTTCAGTTGGAGGAATTAATACGGCTTCTTCTTTAATGATGATGCCGCCAGAAGATGCTATATACGCTTATAACTTGATGCCCAGTGAATATGGCATGAGATTGCGTAAAGGCTATCGTGAATGGGCTATAAATTGTGTTGTTGATTCTACTCTTAACAATGATGTAAAAACTATTCTTCCTTTTGAATCTAACTCACGAAACTTATCTTTTAACAGGCTGTTTGCAGTTACATCAGAAGGAATATGGGATGTAACAAACTCAGGAGAGTTAAATCCTACTTTAGCTATCCTACCAAATGCTGCTGCTTGGACTTTAAATGATGACCCCGCAGGGTATGGGGTGTCTTGTGAGTTTACAAACGATGCTAATGAACATTATATGTTTTATGCGGATGGCTTAAATGGTCTGTGGCAATATGTTCAAAATACTTCAGGCTGGGTACAACCAGTAAGCGGGACAGCAGATACTGAATGGTATACTGCTGATAGTTCTGATAATAGAACTGCTTTTCCTGTTCAAGACATTGTTTTTGTCATGGTCTTTAAGCAGCGCATTTGGGTTATTTTAGAAAATGACAGTGATGCGTATTACCTGCCAATTGCTTCAGTATCTGGTCAGTTAACTAAATTTGTTTTTGGCGCAAAAATGCCTCATGGCGGCAATTTGCAAGGATTGTATAACTGGACATTAGATAGTGGCATTGGCGTTGACGATATGCTTGTTGCTATTAGCCGTGGCGGTGACGTTATTATTTATCAAGGAGCTGACCCTGAAGCAGCCGCGCCAAATGTGCCTTTTGGTGCTAGAGGAATATTTTTTATTGGAGAAACTCCCGCAAGCCGCAGAATTGCTATTGATTATGGCCCTGATCTTTATATTCTTTCAACTTATGGCCTTGTTTCTTTAAATACTTTATTAAGAGGCGAGTTTATAACAGGAGAAAGTCCTTCTAAAAAAATAAGCAGACTTTTAAGAGAAGATGTTAAATCAGGGAAGAATTTTTCTTCTTGGCAACTTGTTGTTAACCCTTCAGATGGATTTCTTCAAATTATTACTCCTAATTCGGGATCAGGAGTATATCTACAATACAATATGAACACGCAGACTCAAGCGTGGGGATTTTGGGAAGGCGTACCTATATTGGGTGCTAATTCATTTGCTGGCGAATATTACATGGGAGGAAAAAACGGAGTTGTATACATTTATGATGGAGCTGTTGATGGTTTAACTCTTGATGGCCTTAATGTTTTTCAAGACAGTCCTGCTGTGCCTGAAGGCCCAGAATGGTTTGCATTCGATGATGAGTTTATATGCGATGGAACACAGACAGCCAAAACTGAATATTTAGTTGATTTAATAACTCCTCTTGTAATAAATACTTTATACACTGTTGTATATTCAATAAAAGCAAATACCCCAATTAATTTATGGGAAAATAATCTTTTTGATGCACAGCCTTCTTCTGCTTGGACTGTTTTATTTAATACTGATTTTCTTTGCGATGGAACTCAAACAGATGTAGCTAAATATGAAATACTTACACCTCTTGTTGGCGGGGGCTTGCGTCTACAATTTAAAACAGGGTTTTTGTACACAATTACATTTGACGCTCTTTCTGGAAATGGCCTTTATAAATTAGCTGTAGGCAATGAAGATGTTAGCGAGTGGAATTCAGGCGATGATTCGTATTCGTTTGCTTTTACTCCTACTGTTGACTCAGATAAAATGAGTATTATTGGAGATGAGTTTTTTTCTGGCAATATTTCAAATATTAGTGCGACTATTTTTGATGGAAGTGGATTTCATTCCGTTTCTATAGGACTAGAAGTAATGGAAAATCCAAGCTCTGGAAGCGGAATTTATAGTCATAATTTTATTGCAACAGCAGCTAATACGCAGATGGCTCTTGTAGGTAACATAGATTTTCGAGGAACATTTTATAATGTAAGTTTAAAAATAGCTGGCCTTCCTGGAAGTCCTATTAACTTTAGATCACTTACTAGTTTTCAAGCACCTGTTGGGCATTCTAATTTTAACAAAGTAGGTTTTATTAGAACTATCGGTTTGTTGTCGGGTTCTTCTGCTATAACTGTAAAAGCAATTTACGATTACAATATTTCTGAATATATTTCTTCTAATTCGCCAGTAACTACAACATCGCTTTCTAGCTGGAATAGTGCTGTTTGGGATTTTTCTCAATGGGATGGTGCTTTACAAGGGCAGTCTATTACAAGCGGGGCTTCTGGCCTTGGCCGATCTTTTGCTGTTGGTATGCAAGGTAATGCAAATACAAGAATTAACATATTAGGCTGGGATGTTCTTTTTAATACTGGAGGTTTTTTATAATGATAAAATTTAAACCTTTAACAGAACAAAAAGAATGGGACTGGATTTCAAAAAGAGCAAAACAAGCTCAAGTTGAAGATTCACAAGGGTTAGTTGCTTACAAAGATGATTCTGGAGAAATTTTAGGAATTGTTGTTATGGACAGCTGGACTAAATCAGGCTGTCAGGCTCATATAGCTATTGATAACCCTATGTGTATACGGGCTGGACTGTTGAGTGAGGCTTTTTTTCATATCCATGTAACGTGTGATCGCAAATATGCGTTTGGAGCAATTCCTGCTAACAATAAAAAAGCTTACAATTTTGATTTAAAAATAGGTTTTAAAGAAGTTGCTAGGATTCCTGATGGTCATGCAGAAGGTGTAGACTACATAATAATACGTATGTCGAGAGAAAATAATCCTTGGCTTCTTAAGAAGTCGTCAGAAAAAAGGAAAGCAGCGTAATGGCTATTAATGTAACTGAAGATATGACAGAAGAAGAAAAAGCTTTGTATTTTAAAAACTTTGCGCCTTTAAAAGATGAAAGTGCGTGGAGCTGGGGAGATATGATAAATGGCGGAAATCCACAAGTAAATCAATGGGATGCTTTTAACACAAATGCTTTGCAAGATTTTAACAATCAAAATAGCGTTAACAGCTTTGATGAAAGTCAGCTTCAAGGACTTATAAGCCAAGAATCTAATTATCAAAATAAAGCTAATGAAGCTAGGGATATACGAACAGCGGCAGCAAATGCGCCTAAAAAACCTTTTGTTCCTAGTATGGACAATTGGAATTGGGCTTATGGAGGGCAAGGAATTCCAGAAGTAGAAGTAACCCCTTTTGATTCGCCAGAAGGAGAAACATCATCTTCATATAATTTAGGGTATGGGCTTACGCCAGAATCAAGCAATATGGACATAATGAGTGCAGTAAGAGGTTTAGATAAGTTTGATAATCAACCCGACCAAGATAAATTTAATGCTTGGATGGCAACGACAAGTGGAGGAAACCCTAGCGAAAGTTTTAATTGGGCAAATATAACAAATCCTGAAGAATATACGCTTAATATTTCAGATGTCGATTTAGCACCAGATAACAAAATTTGGTTTAACAAAATATTAAATTCAATTTACACTAGCGATGCTTTGCCTAGTGCCGCGCCTGCTGGTTATGCAAATCCCTCACCAAGCGGGTACGCTAATCCCAATCCATCTAACAATACAAGGGCAAATTAAAATGGGCAAAAAAGATGATACTAATTATGAAGAAGTTGCATTAATTCAAGGCGAAGCAAACAAAGAATCAATTCGTGACCAGAATTATGCTAATAGGCCAACTCAGTACACTCCGTATGGAAGCACAAACTGGAATACTGAACAAGTAATTGATCCCACAACTGGTGAGCCTGTTACTGCATGGACTCAAACCACATCTTTATCGCCTGAGCTTCAGTACATATTAAATCAACAACAAGGTATTGCCTCTGGAAAAGGCGATATTGCTGGAATGCTTGTAGATAGAATGGGCAGTGAATTTAGCACAGAAATGGACTGGAATAGTCTTAGTCCTATGGGTGAGGTGCCTATGGCGCAATATACCCGCCCTGAAAATCAAGTTCAGTCGCAATTTACTAGTGCAAATCCAAATATTGAAAGTCCTTATGCTACTCGACAGGCTGCTGAAAATGCTGTGTACAGTCAGGCGCAATCAAGAATTGCCCCCCAACAAGAGGGCCAAAGAGAAGCCTTAGAACTAAAAATGAGGAATCAAGGATTGAATCCAGAAGATGCTGCTTGGCAATCTCAAATGCAAGGTCAAGCTCAAGGATTTAACGATCAAAACAATCAAGCTCTTTGGAGTGCGAATCAGGCTGGAAGGCAAGAATCTGACTCTATGTATGGTCAATTAATGGGCCAAAATCAAAATGCTTTTAATCAAAATTTGGGCGCTAATAACCAAAATTTTAATCAAATGATGGGCATTAACCAAAATACTTTTAATCAGAACTTAGGGGCTAATGCTCAAAACTACGGTCAAGCTATGGGCAATAGTCAGTATGCTAATCAGATTCGTCAGCAACAAATGACAGAAGCTATGACTCAGCGTGGATTTAGCTTAAACGAGATTAACGCATTAATGTCAGGGGGTCAGGTTGGACTTCCACAAATGCCTAATTTTTCTCAAGCAGAGGCAGCGCAACCTGCTGATTTTCAAGGGGCGGCAGCTCAACAGGCCAGTGCTAATGCAGCTAACAATCCTGGTGCTGCTTTGCTTGGTGTTGGAGCTGATTTAGGTGCGGCTTATCTTGGAAACTCAAACGTCTTTAAATAAAAATTAGCAGGAGATTAAAGTGACACCTGAAGAATTAAGAAAACAACAATTAAGGGCGGGTATTGCAAGAGCAATGAATGGCCCACCGCCTAGTACCCTTAAAAGCATTGGAGAAGATGTTGCAAGGGCAGGGATGACTGCTGGCACAACTTCTGCGTTTACTAACGATCTTGATGCAAGAATAAATGCTGAAGCTATGGCTAAAACTTTTGCGGGGCAAGAATCTAATATTATTGCTCAAAGAGCTAGGGCTAAAAGATTAAGAGACAAAGGTATGCCTGAAGCTAGGATGGTAGGGCAAGGCGAATGGGCTACGCTTATGCAGCCTAACTGGGGCGAACAGCTAAGGGGTGTAACTAACACTTTATTGGGAGGCTATTTAGAAGGTCAGGCAGGGAGAGATGCTGAACAGCTAGACGTAGATCAGACTGAGCAAGCTAGCTTGGTAAAATCAGCAGAAGAAGAAATTCGATTAGAAGGGTTAGCTTTAGATGCTGAAAACAGAAAAGAAGATAACGATTATAGAGAAAAAGGATTACAAATTCAAAAAGATGAGGCGGCAGCCAGAACTTTACGAGAAAACGCACGTATTGCTGAAGCAAATGCTAGAAGGATAGAAAGTCTTAGACGATATAACGAACAACTTGGGTTAGATGAAAATAAAACAGAGTCTGCTAATGAAAAACTAACTAGAACAGGAGTTATGGCTTATGGAAAAGAAGTTATAAAATCAGGAATACCAAAAGCCAATTCTAACATGGGTTATTTAAAAGATTTGCTAGGCGATTATGCAGAACAAGATAGTTCGGGGCAATGGATATTAAAAGAAGGCGTTACTGAGATTCCAGGAATAGGCGGTTTTTCTAATGCGCCAGCATATATAGGAGATGCAATAACATGGGCTGCTGACTTAACTCGTAATACATCTGAAATTGACGGAATTGGAAAAGCTATTAGGCAAGGAGCGCAAAAAGTTTATAACACAGAAATTAAAGATTTATCAGGATCGGCTGTTTCTGCACACGAAATGTTAAGAAACCTAAAAGCCCAAGGCGTTGATATTTGGTCTAGCCCTGAAAATTTCCTTTTAGGAATAAATGCAATTTCAGATGGATATGTTTCTGTGCAAAATACTATTGACGCAATGACTGATCCAGAATATGTGGCTGTTTATAACCAAAGACTTAACCCTCCTTCTGAAGAAGTTACAGAAAAAACTGTTATCAGAACGGGTATAGACAAAGCTACAAATGAAAGAGTTACTGAATGGTCAGACCGATCAGTAACAAGGGAGCCATTGTAATGACTATAGTGTGGGATGATGAGACTGTTACAAATAACATTATATGGGATGATCCTGTTGTTGCTCCAGCGCCAAATATTCCTCCAGCCGTTGTTAAAACAAAAGAAAAAATAATTCCTAAAGAACAAGGGATATTTGGACGCTCTAAAGATAGATTAACTCTTGGCGTTTCTGATGCAATGTCTACTATGGCTGGAGACACTTACGGAAGGTCAGGCGATCCTACACAAATAGATTCTATGCTTCCAGAAGAAAGAATTTTAAAAGTTGTAGGTGGCGATATTATTCCTGCGGTTGCCGATGTCAGTATGGACGCTTTAATTACAGCAGGAAAAGAAGTTCTTACTCAAGAAGAAGAAGATGCTATAGCGGCTAACTTGTCTGATTTAACGCAATCTAAACCAGCACAATTATTGGGAACAGGATTAGAAAAAACAAAAGAATTTCTTGGGCCTAGAGGCTCCGCTGTTGCTGGAGAATTATTTAATGTTGGCTCCGCAGTATTGCCAGTGCCAAAAATAAAACCTAAATTTGGCATTAATTCTAGGGCTAAATTAGAAAAATCTATAGCAAATCAAAAGCGTATTGAAACTGAGCGACTTCTTCAGCCAGATAATTTAGAAGGGCCTGGAAAAGTAATAGAAAAAGAAAATTTTATGCAAACTCGCGATTATATTCCTTCTGAAAGAGAAGCAAAAATAGCTAAATCAGTTTCTGAAATACCAGAGATTAACCCAAGAAAAAGCAATAATTACAATACAAATGTTATAGAAAAAGAATTAGCAAAACTAGATGCTGATTTAATAAAGTCACTAGATGCGTCTAATAATCCAGCGGTATCTGTTGTAACTGTTGAAAATGCTATTGATGATGCTATTGATATAGCGAGACAAACACCTAATTTAGTTGGAACCGCAGGAGAAAAAGCAGAAGCGTTATCTAAACATATAGATTCTCTCCTTAAAAAATATAAAGATGTTGACGGGGATATTACTCCTAACAATATTTTAAGAATTAGACGAGATTTAGATCAATGGACTAAAAAGTATTCACCAAAAGATTTATATGGAGATTCCGCTTCCGCTTTAAGTGATGCAAATGATGCTATTAGAAAAGCACTTAATGAAACATTAGCGCAAAGCGCACCAAACGTAGCTGTAAGAGACAGATTATTTCATATGTCAGATTTGTATACTGCCAAATCTACAATTTACCCAAGAGGATTGCCTAACAGGGAAGCAGGAAACAGACTTTCACGTTATGTTGACAGTTTAGAAAGAAGTCTTGGGGTTTCTCATCCTACTACTCCACTAGGGCTTCAAAGATCAATTAATCCTTTTATTGGCGCTGGCACCGCTTTAGCCGCAGGTGCGCTTGGAATTAAAAGAGGCGGGGCGGCTGCTTTAAGAAGAAATAGAACAAGTCTTGCAGAAATGACGGCAGATGCAATACGGCAAGGCAGCGCAGGATTACAACGTGCTGCTATTATTGATCTTGCTAATGATGAAGAAGAATATTAGTAACTAATTTAATACATGGCTATTAAGCCGCAGGGGAATAACGAATGTCACGCGATGCTACTGGAACATACACTTTACCCGCAGGAAATCCTGTTGAACCTGCGACCGCCATAACAACTCAGTGGGCAAACAGCACTTTAACTGACATAGCAACTGCACTAACAAATTCTTTGTCCAGAGATGGTAGGGGAGGCATGAAAGTGCCTTTGCAATTTGCAGATGGGTCAGAATCGGCGCCTTCAATAACTTTTGAAACCAATGTAACTACAGGTTTGTTTCTTGCTGGGCAAGCTAATATGCAAGCTACAGTTGCTGGCGATGCTATTATGCGATGGCGTGACGCAGGAACTGTTCTTGGAAAAATTGTAGAAATACAAGATTTGACTACTAATGTTTGGTCAAAAGTAGTTACAGGGGCAGCGGGGAATGCACTAGTTGTTGTAGGAACCGCTGTCAATCAAACTTTAAGATGGGATACTGTCGAGTGGACTCCTACTGACGCATTAAGTGTGACGGCAAATGGATTTGTAGGCATTGGAACTCTTACTCCAGTTTGTGAGCTTGATGTTCGTGTAGGCTTAAACTCTACATCCGCATTAAGTGTGACAACAAATGGATTTGTAGGCATTGGAACTGTTGCTCCAGCTTATGAGCTTGATGTTCGTGTAGGCTCTACATACGTTGATTATTATTTTCAAAATGGGTTTGAGGTTGATCGAAGCATCCCTAATGGAGCATTCTTTGATCCAAGGGCAGTAATTCGTCATATTAATAACGGAGATGAGGCAAAAGATGTAAACATTGGATTTGGCAATGTAAATCCTAATATGGTTTTTATTTCAGATTTAGATGCGACTAACATTGAGTTGTTAACTCAACCATTTGCGCGTATTGGACTAATAACTGACCCTCAATCGACAGCAGGTAATTGGTCAAGAAATGGTACAGAAGGTGAATTTATTATTGGCACTGAATTAGCTTCTATTTTTGCTGGTTCACCATTTGCTAACACTAAAGCTGTAGAAATTAGGCAAGGAAATAAAGTAGCTATTAGTGTTTTTAATAAAATTGGTACTGGCTTAGTAACAACAAGAACAGATAATGCACAGCTAATTATTGCTTCGCCACAACAACAAGCAGTTGTTAACAGTGCCAGAGTCCACTCCGTACTAGTTACAGACAATTCTGTGCCAGGAAGCATAGGTTATGGCAATAGCAATGGAGGAAGCATTGGGTTTAGTTCAGGAACTCAGAATAGAACTACCCCTGCTGCATTTGCTTGCATTAGAGGTTATGAGTTTAATACAACTGACTACACATCAGGGGCTATGGATTTTCACGCTAGAATTGATCCTACTGAGGATGATATGACTCTTGTTGCAAGATGCGATGCTAGTTTTTTTGGGATTACTAAACCTTTAATACTTTTTGACACTTTTGATGTTACAAACCCTTTGCTGGGAAGGGGTATAGTTTCGGACGCAAAACATGGATTTAATTATCAATATTTATCAGACAATATTACTGGAGCCTCATCATTCCAGGCTTTTGGGTTTACAAGACAAAGCGCTGGGTATTATGCTCATATTAACGGCGGGACTGGAGTGCAAATAGGTTCAGTATCAGATTATAGAGTTAAAGATGAAATTGGATTATTAGAAAACGCAGTAAATACAATTAAATTAATGCGTCCTATAGAATACACAGAGAAAGAAGGCACACAAACAGATAAAGTTAACCAAGGATTTATAGCACATGAAATGCAAGCTATTATTCCTAGCATCGTTAACGGAGAAAAAGATGCCGTTAATGAAGATGGAGAAATTAATCCTCAGTCTCTTTATTATGCTGGGCTTACTCCTATTCTAGTTAAAGCTGTACAAGAACTAACTGCTCGCATTGAAGCATTAGAAGCATGAGTGGAATAGTAAATTTTGATGTAGGCAGTTTAGCTGACAGTGTAATGGGCGGTTTAGACGGCCTGTTTACTTCTGATGATGAAAGAGCAGCAGCAGCATTAAAGATACAGGCACTTATGGCCCAGCCTCACATGATGCAAGCGCAAGCAAACATCGAAGCTGCCAAAAACACAAACTGGTTTGTTGCAGGAGGCAGACCTAGCCTTCTTTGGATTTGTGCTATAGCGTTATTTTACAACTGGATCATTAAAGACTTTATTGTAATAGGCATTATTACTTTGTCTGACAGGGCTGCTGAGATTGTTCCTTTACTGCCTAGTATAGACGGTGCTGAAGTAACGGGTCTGGTAACTGCGCTTCTGGGACTTGGCGCATTACGCACTTGGGAAAAAACCAAAGGCGTAAGCCGTTAAATAATTGCAATTATCAAAGGATAATAGCTGTGGAGATGGGGCGTAGGATGACTGACAAGGATGACAGCGGAGGACATTTTGATATTACTCAAAGAAACGTCAGAGATATTAGTGAGATTAGGACTGATATTGCTGGGTTGAAAGTGGGAATGGATGGCTTGGGACGCGAGCAAGTTGCAGGATTCGCTAATCAAACTGAAAATATGCAAAGATTAAGCAAGCAGCTATCTCATTTTAGTCAGCCTAAAGAAACAAACTGGGCGCAGATCGGCAGTCTTATTGTTGCCGTTATTGTTGTCTTTGGCAGCATCTTTGGCTTCTTGTTTTATGCTCAAGCGTCTAACACTCAATCTGTATCTGCTGCTTTGTTCCGATTAGAAGATAGGATGCTTGCCAACAGTGCAAATCAAGAAGATTTAAATATGCAATTTATCAGCGGAGACTGTCATTGAGTTTATCTCGTTACTTTAAACGCCCTGAGTTTGCCTGTAAGTGTGGTTGTGGCTTTGACACAGTTGACACTGTGTTGCTAGAAGCCTTGGAAGCTATCAGGGGCCATTTTGAAACTCCAGTAGTAATAACGTCAGCCTGTAGATGTATCGCCCACAACCATGCAGTGGGAGGCACTGATAAGTCTCAGCATTTAAAGGGTAGGGCGACAGACATTCAAGTGAAAGGAATAGAGCCAGCAAGGATTGCTAATTATGCAGAAGATTTGGGAATGTCAGTGGGCAGGTACAGCACCTTCACCCACATCGACTCCCGCAGTGGAACCCCAGTTACATGGGGTCAGAACTAGCAGTTTCATCTATTAGCTCTAAATTAGCGCAAGTTTCTTGACTGCGCTCTAGCTCATCATTTAGCCTTTTTATTTCTTGCATGGCCGCATCATGGTATTGCAACAAAGTTTGTTTCCAGTTGACTGTTACGCCTTCTTCTTCAGCTTTAATTGAAGCCAATATTATGTCATGTGCTGATCTTGGTTCGCTCATTGTAATGATCCTATATTTTGTGAGTGGGATAAGGACAAGGGTAGCCAGCTTGGACAACAATAATGTCACCTGTTCTGCCATTCTTGCAGTATTTAACTTCTTGTGCGGTACACATAGAAGCGGTAAATACAAAGGTCACTAGCACTGCTAGTAATGCGTTTTGTTTGCTCATGGGAATCCTGCTCCAAATGATTCGTGGTTAATAGTAAACTCATCTTTTTCACGCTGTCGGTCATTCATTTCATTAAGGGCATCAGCAATGGCTTCTAGGGCTTCAATGGCCCTATACACCAACACCTCCTCATCTTTTGTATCCATAGGCATCCTTAAAACGGTATATCATCGTCAGTAAAATCAGCTTTAGCATTCAATGCTTTGTTAACCTCGACAATACCCTGTTGATCCTGATTAGCCTCATAGGTATCGACTTCTAGCTTGCCAATGTACTTACCATTGCCAGCCTTATCCAGTACCTTTGTGCCGTCTTTGCGCTCCCAGGCCCATACTCCAGCAGTGTGTTTAACATTATTAATCAACACATCAACGCGCAATGCAGGGGCTTTAGGGTTATCACTCACTACTTTACTAATGATGACCTGTTTTTCGTTATCGTATGACATTACTGACCTCCAAATCGTTGACTACGGAATTT
>Ga0115003_10002313_pt1 | contig 15961 bp, 10 predicted proteins | sample ArcticOcean_MG_C_7_FD_88736 | JGI IMG/M metagenome (GOLD analysis project Ga0115003, IMG submission 88736) | Marine microbial communities from western Arctic Ocean - ArcticOcean_MG_CB11_88 | ecosystem: Environmental > Aquatic > Marine > Oceanic | place: Arctic Ocean: Canada Basin | collected... | reverse complement strand
GGACAGCATTCGGGTTGGTCAGCTGAAGAGCGGCGTGTCGTTGTTGTTGCTGGTGCTGTTAGATGCGGTCGCCACGCTTTGGCTGTTTTTCGGCACAGAGGGAAATTGGAACGCGCTTCTCCCCGAGTTGAGAAGGTTCACCACCGCGTCTTCGTTCAAGGGAGGCACGGGGGACCTGGTTTTCCTGCTGATTCTACGCGTGCTTATGTACGCCACCGTGGGAGGCGCGGCCGTGGCGCTGGGCAAGCAAAGGAACAAAGCCCACCCGCCGCCAGGCACAAGGTTGAGGACCCCTTCGTCGTCGGGTGTTAATCTGACAAACGACGGCGACGGCGATCTTTCCGAGCCCCTGCTCCCGGCGTCCACCGCCCCGAGCGAGGCTTTTCCAGGGTCAAACATTCAAACCGACGACCCGAGCAGTGACGGTGTCGACCTGACCGGAGTCTCGGTCGACAACCCGACTCCCGATGAAGACGCCGCCGGGAACTTCGACCCCGATCTGTTCGCGCCGAGCGAAGATGACCAAAAGTACAACGCCAACGCGAGGTTCCGGCGCGACGTTCTGGTCGAGCTTACGTTTCTGTTCTGCGTCGCGTTCCAGGCGTACGTCGCGGTGAAGAGTGTGGCGTTCTATTACCCGCAAAGAACCACGTTACGAACCGTTTTGCTGTTCGGCACCTCAATATGTTGCATCGCGGGGCAAGCCGCGTATTTCCGAAAGTGGGTCAAGGCGTGTACCGTGCGAACCGGCGTGACTCGCAAGGATTTCCACGCGCACGAGCTGCAGTTCCACGACAGAGTGGTGGGTCACGTGTGTGACATGTGCGGGCTGCGTTTAAACGCGGGAAGCAAAGGGTTGAGGTTCGGTGGGTTCCGGTGCCAAACCTGCGACTTTGATTGCTGCATGTACGTGTTTTATTTCCCAAATCCAGGCACACAGTTTGCCGATTGTCCGCCCGTAATTACTCACTCACGTTACAAAGACTGACCCTTTTTTGTTTTACACTCAGGCGTTGTTTTTGTCGCAAAAACAGAGACACGGCGGAGGGGGGCGTGCGTGGGGATAAAGGTAGTAAGGCGCACATCGAGGGAACCCCGAAGGACTACTTGTGGCGAGTCATGGGCCTGGCGAAGTTGGAGTGGCAGCTACTAACCGTGGCTATTGTCACCACGGTAGTCACCAGCGCCGCCGCGTTGTTCGTGCCCAAGGTACGGCCTTGGGCCTTTCCCAAATCCAGACACACTGTTTGCCCATGCAAAACTGACACTTTCTTTTATTTATCTCAGTTCCAAGGCGCCGCGTTCGACGCCGCGATTTCGGGGGACTCCGAATCGTTCAACAAAACCGCGGCGGCGCTTTTAATCGCCAGCGTCAGCGTGGCGGTGTTTTCCGCGGTTAAAAGAGCTTGTTTTTCACTGGTTGGCCAGCGACTAAACTACAAGGTAAGGCTTCAGCTTTACGGCACGATTTTGAAGCAAGACGTCGCGTACTTCGACGGCGTGAACACGGGGGATTTGTTGTCCCGTCTTTCTTACGACGTTAACAACCTGACCTCGCCGTGCAACACGGTTTTATCCCTGGCTTCTCAAAACGTCGTCGTGATTACGGGCGCGTTGATCATGTGCTTCTACACGTGCTGGCGCCTGGCCATGGTATCCTTCGCGGTTGTTATGCCCATCACGTACTTAATCGAGCGGTACGCGCGGTGGTCGCAGACTTTGAACCGGGAAATTAGTGCCATGCTCGGTCTTGCCGCCACCGCCGCAAACGAAGCGCTGGGGAACATCCGCACGGTTCGTGCTACTTCGTCGGAAAAAGACGAGTTACGTCAGTACGAAGAACACGCGCGCGCGGCACTCACGGCGGGTGTGAAGGATGCTTTTGGAGGAGCCCTCACCGTGATGCTGACGAACTTATTAGAGCTCGGAACCTCCGTGTTGATTCTTTGGCTCGGGGGGGGCATGGCGATGGAAAAACCGACCCCGAGGCTAACAATAGGATCCCTGATTACGTTCCAGCTTTACTTCAACTCCGTCACGTCATCCTACACCGCGTTAACCAACTGCTTGACGTCCTTGGTCCGCGCCGCGGGAAGCGCGTCGCGAGTTTTTTCGCTGAAAGATAACCTTCCCGATATCGACCCCGACGTGGGTACCGTGCTCGCGAGCAATCACTTTCACGAAAAAGGCCCTTCCGTAACGTTTGAATCTGTGAAGTTCTGGTACCAGATGCGACCTAACTCGTTAGTGCTGAACGAGTTATCCTTCACGGTTCAATCCGGGCAAACCGCGGCGTTGGTGGGAAAGAGCGGGGGCGGCAAGACGACGATCATTTCGCTTCTTTTGCGGTACTACGACGTCAAAGGCGGTTCCGTTAAAATCGACGGGATGGACTTGCGGGACCTGAATCTTGCCTCAACGCACAAACACGTGGGTTTAGTCGCGCAGGACATGCAGATCTTCAACCACACGATCGCGGGGAATATTAGTTACGGAGCGGTTACAGAAAAAGGAGAGGAACCGCCTAGCACGGAGTTGATACAATCGGCGGCGAAACAGGCGCACGCGCACGACTTCATCATGACCTTCCCTGACGGGTACGACACGCGTCTCGGCGAGCGCGGGATACGGCTGTCGGGAGGCCAACGGCAAAGGCTCGCGATCGCGCGGGTTTTTCTGAGGAACCCGCGACTGCTACTGTTGGACGAAGGTACGTCTTGAGGCTTTCCCAAATCCAGGCACACTGTTTGCCCATACAAGACTGACACTTTGTTTTTCCTATCCGTAAGCCACCTCGGCGCTTGACTTGGAAAGCGAAGCGGCGGTGCAGAAAGCGATTGACGGTTTGCTCGCGATGGGCGGCCGAACCGCGATTGTCGTGGCGCACCGTTTGAGCACGGTCCGGGACGCGGACGTGATCAACGTCGTGCAAGACGGGAAAGTCGCGGAGAGCGGAACGCACGAAGCGTTGATGGCGAAAGAAAACGGGGTCTATCGCGGGCTGCTTTCGCTGCAAGCCAAAAAGAAAGCGGAAACGGTATCGGAAGCGAGGGAAGAGGTGGAGTAGAGGGAAGAGGAAGAGAGAGGGAAACGGTGGAGTAGAGTTAACAGTGTCATATTCATTCTAGAGCACTCTAGAGCACTCTATACAGCTCCACAACCAGTCACCGCTTTGATCGCCGCGGCGAGCCGGTCGACCAGCGTCAAGACTCGCAAAAACTCTTCCCCGTCCGCTACGCTCGTGCGGTGCAACACCGCTCTCGCTTGCTCTAGTTTTTCGGTTAAAGTTTTCACCACGCTGGTTCCGGTGATCGACATGGAAACAGGCGGGCTAGTTGTGGCTTTTTCCTGGTTCGCGAACGACGACGCCGCGGAGTTGACCCGAGGCGTCTCTGCAGCCGGACTCCGCGGCGTCTCGGTACGTTCCAATGACGAAAACGAAATCTTCTGTCCGGTTCGCAACTTTTTGTAGAAATCGTCATCCAACGTGTCCGTGCTTTGGGGCTCGGGCTCTACGTAAGCCTCCTCCTTGGGTTTATAAACACTTGGTCGGCCGGGTGCAGTCTCCCCCCCCACGCCCGCGCCGCTGTGCTTCATTTTATCCGCCTGCTCAGAGGACATGACGAACATATCGTGCGCCACGCAAAACACTTTCTGGTCCCGCGATCGCATCAACGGCGTGACGCACCCCTCCACGGGACAGTACTCCGCGAGCATGGTCCACCCCTGCAACAGCTTCTCCGCGATCGCGCTCGCGTTTTCGTTGTCCCTTTTCATCTTCTCCTTGCGCGCCGCGGCGTCCATCGCGTCCCGGCGGGCGGGAACGCGCGCGTGGGTGTGACGAAACGACGCCTCCGTGGAAAGCTTCGAAACCCGTCGAAACTCGACTTCGAGATTTTGGCAAATGCGCATCTGATACGAAACCGAAAAGAACAGGTGGAGACGACGAGTCTTTCAAACAATGTATTTCAACTTTCTAGGACCAACGATACGGCGCCCCGGAATTGACGAGTTCTTCGTCAAGTCGTTCGCCTCGTGTGCGCGCGAAGTCTATAGCGTGTTTGTTGTTTTGAATCAGTCTTCAAGAACACGAAGCTCTTTCGGACGTTTCGCAAACTAAAACGACGCCAACTTCCACGGGACCTTCCACAGAACAAGAAGTTCCACCCCTAACCCCTCACATCTCGATCTTGGTTGACGTGGAGGACCTCCGCACCACCGAGCCCGAGCCGGACGCGACCGCGGTTGACATGCCCACGGCCTGGTCAGCAGTCGCGGCTCGCGACGGTAGCACGGAACCGAACGCGCGGTCGGCGGCGCCCGAGGCGCGCGCCGCGATTGCCAGCGCCGCGACGGCGACGATGGCGACGGGAAGGCCCACTTGGAACCCCACGGTTTCGTGCACGGGCTTCTTCTTGTTTGACGACGACGGCGTCGGGGTCCCGGCCGCCGTGTTGGAGGTGTCGTCCACATCCGGGCCGGCAAGGTCGACGACCTGGTCGTCCACGTCCGGGCCGGCAAGGGCGACGACCTGGTCATCTGACTGGCCCGCGACGAGGGCGTCGTCGAAGATTTCGAAATCCTGTTGCAGGCGCGCGCTGTCGTCGGTGACGGTGAAGGCGACGCCGATGTCCCGCAACGAAGCGTTCGGGGCGAAGGAGACGCCCCCGATGAGGGCCACAATTTCTGCGGCGGACAGGAAGCCGTTCGTACCCGAAGGCATGGCGTCGTCGTCAACGCCAGGCCAGGCGATGGGTTCGCCGTTCGCGTCGCGCGCGTTTTCAAGCGCCGTGGTGAAGTCCCCCCTCGCCGCCGCCAACACGGCGTGCACTCGGTCCAAAAGCGCGACTGCGGCTTCGGGTGACAGGTCGTCGCCGTCGCCGTCGTTGAAACCAAGGGTCACGAACGACGCCGCGTTAGCTTCAGCGGCCTCAACGGTCGCCGCGAGAAGCGCGTCGAGATCGGCGCCGGTCATGTTCCCATCGCGAGCGTTTTCGTCCACGATCTGGTCGCCGTCGGAGTCAAACTTTTCTTTCACGAACGAACCGGCGGCGTCAAGAGACGCGGCGAATAACGCGCGGTACGCCTCCGCGGCGAGTCGAGCCGCGGTAGTGTCCTCACCGGTGTTGTCCCCTGACGCGCCGGACGCGCCGTTCAGGATGTCGGCCATACTCAGGCCCTCGAATCCGGCGTCGAGCGCGGCGGCGAAGAGCCGTTCGACTTCCGCGGAGGACATGCCGTCCAGCGTAGCGAGGTCGAGGCGCTCCAACAGCGTGCCTTCCGTGCCGTCGTCGTCGTCGGATGAACTGACGGTGACGTTCGTGGCACCGAAGCGAGCCAGAAACGCCTCCGCCAGGAGCTCCCTCGCACGGTCATCAGCGGCATCCCTGAACGCCGCGAGAATCGCATCCGCGGCGTCACCGCCGACGGGGAACGAGGTGGCAGCCGAAGCGTCGGTTGTGGCGGGCGCCGGCGCGGCGGCGGTATCCACCGGGTTTTGCGCGGCTTCCCGTCGTGCGCGGACATCACCGATGATCTGGCCGAACAGAGTCGTTGCAGGATCCAGGTTGCGAAGCGCGCTGGTCAACGCGGCGCTCGCCACGAGGCTCTGCGCCGCGCCGGCGTCGCCCGCCACCACGGCGCGCAGACGGTTCAGAAGTAACGCGTTCGCCAGGAAACCACGGGGGGTGGGCTCCTCCTCTTCAACCGCGGCCTCCTCCACGGGGGCGGGGGCGGGGGCGGGAGTTTCCGTGGGAGTGGAACCCATAGCAGTCACCGGGGTCTCAACAGGCGCGGGCGCGGGTTCCGGGGTCGCATCGTCCGTCTCCGCGTCGCCAGTTCGCCAGCCTCCCCACAGGAGTTTGCGTTGCGCGGCGCTGAGACGCGCGTTGTCAAGGCCAGAGGCGTCGGGGTTTCGCGTGGGGAGGTGCTCGCGCGCGTCCGCGAAGACGCCGTCGAACAGGCCATCCTGTCCCTTCGCGCGCAACGCGCGCGCGAGGTCCTTCGCGTCGTTCGTCACGTCGTTCGTGGCTTTCGTCAGCTTCGAGGCGAGCAGCTTTTCGCGAAGCAACGACGCGTCCGTGGACGGGGAGACTCTGGGAAGCGACGCACCGGCTTCGGCGCCGGCGACGAGGAAGGCGGCGACGCAGAGCGCCGCGGCGACGCGAAAAGCGCGCATGGAGGGGAGAAACGGGGGGGAGGGGGTTCGGGTGTGCAACGCAGTGGTGCGTTTCGAAGTGTGCGCGACTGTGAAGACGTTTCCCTCGAAGACACCGCCCCGGAAGCCGAAGCGACGCTGATTGACTCGCCTCGACTGGAACGAAAAATCGATCGATCTCTTTTTCGTGTTGTTGTTATTTTCGTTGCCACACCTTTCGCGCGCTGACGCGGCGGACGGATGGCGTCGCTCGCCGTGCACCTGCGCTCGCCCTTCGTCGGGTCGCGACGCGGGATAGGCGGCGCACCGCAACGCTGCCGGACGTTAACGCGGACCTTCTCACAACCCCGCGCCGCCGCTGCGCATGACGTTCCCGGAGTGACCCTGCGCAAAGGCGTGTCGGCTGATTTGGAAACGATTCGCGAATCCGTGTGTCGCGAAAAGATGAACCCACTAGGTCTGGACCCTTCCCGGTTCGTAGTGGCGGTGGACTCCAACGATCCTTCGTCAATCATTGGTTTCGGGCAACTAAAGCCGTGGGAATCGCTGAGCAACCGCCCTGGCGATGACGTGTTGGGTAACGTCACCCGGCAGTTGCGTCTCACGCCAAACTGGACTGGGGAGTTGCTTGAGTTGTCCAGTTTGGTGGTGGTTCCGGAAAAAAGGGGCAAAGGCGTCGGGCGCGCGGTGGCGCGGCGGCTAGTGGAGGAAGCCGTAGTACAACTCGGTGACGGAAGTGATAGCAACGCGAACGATGCATCGCAAGGTGATACAATACGTCAAAACCTTCGTAGTCAAACCCTTCCCACGTTGTGTTTGTTGACTCTGAACTCGACGACTTCGTTTTACGAAAAACTCGGGTTCTCGAAAATCGTGTCAAACGAATACGTTCCGCGGCCGTTGCGCGCGGAACTGTTCCTGGGGGGGGTCGTCGCGCGAATTGCGGTTGGGGACGAGTGCGTCGCGATGAAGATGGACTGGGAGAGATGGGCGGGGGAGTAGGGGAGGGGTGTTGGGCGAAGAGTATCTGTAAGCTGTGAGAGTAGTACTCGTGTGTATCTCGTGCGAAGAATGAAAAAAGAATTGAATTGGGAACGCCAGACTGAAGTGGGAATTCGGCTCGCGGCACACAAAAATCTTTTTTTCGCATCGAACGCGGACCTCCAAAAAAAAGAAAAAATCGGGTGAATTCTTCGAAACGATTCAACACCGACGAACTCATCAGTGTGTCACGCCGTGGACGATGGGTCCGCGGCAGTGCTGAGACGAGTGCGTGGCGATGAAGATAGACTGGGAGGGGGCGGGGGTGGGGAGAAGATGGGACTTCGAGGAAAAAAAGTTGAGTTGGGAGACCGCCAGACTGAAGTGAACTTCGAATTCGAACCGCGTGCAAATGTCAAAAACCGCGCGACCGAAAAGCGAAAAACAACGAGTCTAAACTCATAAACGAGCGGCACCCCATTGTGTGTGTCGCGCCGTGGGACGATGGGTCCGCGGCGGTGCGTCGCGTCGTGGTTTTTCTGTTTGTGTTTCGTCACCATTCTGTCTTTCGCGACGGGCCAGGACCCCGCGGATGCGTGTTCCGAGACGGACCCGAGTGTTTGCGCCGACCGATGCACGCTGGATGGGCGCCGCGAATCGATTTGTCCGTACGAGTGCGTTCCAGGTACCGGCGCGTGTTTCAACGATTGCGACCTGTTTTTCAGCGACGGCCAGGTGGCGTACAGTACCGAAAACGCGGTGTTGTTCGACACGTACGTCCCGCACTGCGCCGCACGGCTGGCGTCCGCTTCCGCCAAGGCGTTCGTGGACGATTCGTTCACATCCGAACTTCGGTACCCCCCAAACGTCACCCAAGGGTTGTCCCCCGTACCGTTCTCCATGTTCAGGAACGGCCTATCGCACGCGGGGCGCAGTGCGTCATCAGGGCCAGTTAGCAACGTGACCGTGAGTTGGACGTTCCAAACCGGCGGGCGGATTTTTTCGTCGCCCACCTTAGCCGAGGACGGCACCGTGTACGTCGGGTGCATGGATGGGTTGGTGTACGGCGTTTCCGTGGCCGGCGTTGTTAAATGGCGGTACCCCGCGGGTGGCCCTGTGGTGGCGACCGCGGCGATTGGTAACAACATCGGAAGCGACAGCACTTTGTTTATCGGGTCCACGGACGGCACCCTACACGCCGTGAGCGCGAACTACGGAACCTCGAAGTGGTCATACGTCCGGCCGCGGTCGCACTTGAACGGCACGTGGCAGTTACGCGCCAAGAAACCAATCGTGTCGAGCGCCGCGATCGCGGTGGACGGGGTTGTGTTCGTAGGTGCGGACAACAGCCTGTTCGCGATTCACGCCGCAACAGGCGGGGGCGGGTTCGCGGGAACAACGAAGTGGAGTTTCGAAACAAGGGGGCTGGTGCTGGGGTCGCCGGCGCTGGATACAAACGACTCCGTGTTCGTCGGCTCCATGGCGGGTACCCTGTACTCCCTGCGCAGAAGCGACGGGAAATTGCAGTGGGAATTCCACGCCGCAGGCGGGTTGTACTCGTCACCGAGTCTGGACCTGAACCGAGTGGACGGAACCGCGGACCGAGTGTACATAGGAGGCGTGGATAGTTACCTCTACGCGCTAAACGCGACTAACGGAAAATTACTGTGGAAGTTCCGAGCCGCCGCCGCGATTTACGCGTCGCCCGCCACGGCGCCGCCGGCGGATCAACACGACCCTAGCGGCGGGCTGGTTTTCGTGGGGTCAACGGACTGGAAACTGTACGCCGTACGCGCGAACGACGGGGTACTGGCGTGGAACCAAACCCTGCGGAAACAAAGCACCGGTGGTGGTGCTGCCGCGAACGCGAACGGTACGGGGTACGAGAATACCGCGTCGAGTACGACGAGTGACACGACGAACACGAACGTTACGGATACATCGACTAATACTTCGAGTCGTAACTCGAGTAATACCACCAACGTTACTTCCAGTGGGCACGACGGGTACGGCGGACCTGCAAGAACTCCATACACCAGCGCTGGCGCTCGCGAAAAACTGGACGCCGCTCGAGTTTTAAAAGCCGAGGGTGTTTGCCCCCCCAACTTGGCGCAAGGCGTCGGCGAAGAGTTGTCCTTGCGCTTCGGGTCGAACATGGTTCTGACATGCGGGAGGGATACCCCGAGCGTGGGGGTGGTGGGTAGCCCGGTGTATGCATGGAACGGGACGCACGGGTTCGTGTACGTCGGAAGTAGCGACTCGGCGTTTTACGCCATCGCCGCCGAGACGGGAAAAGTGCAGTGGCAAATAGACGTCGCCGGCCCGGTTGCGTCGTCCGCCGCGATTGATTCGCAAGGCCGATTGTACTTCGCCACGGATAACGGGGTCGTTTATCAGGTGGTGGAGAACATCACGACCTACACGTAGTGGAGATGTACTTGTACTAGCAGGTGGTGGAGATTGTATTTAAAGCACCGTCTATCACACCAGCGGCGTACACCCTTCGCACATCATTTGGGTTCAGTTGCGCGGTCCGTACAAACGCCGGTTCGTTTTGTGAGGGTGTACGCGCCTTCGTAGTTTTCGTCCACGTGCGCGACGTTATCGGGCTTCGCGTTGACGTGCGTCATTGTCCCGCGCGGCGTACTGAGCTTCACCCTGAGCCTGCCCGAGCCGTCAGTATCGACGCTCTCCATCACCCCGGACTCGCCGTTGAGCTCAACCGCGCTTAAAAGGCCGTGCACGATGACTTCGTCGCCGACGTTCCAGGCGTCGACGACGTCCAAAAACTTGCGGAAGTTTAATTTGTCCAGGATTGCGTCCACGCCGCATCCCTTCGCAGCCTGCGCCGCGCGGAACCTCCGGATCGCGGCTTTCTCATGATCAGTCACGGTCTCAGGGGATCTCATGGTGAAAGTAAAGGACCACATCCCCAGGTTCTTGCGCGCTTCGCGCGCGCGATCCAGCGATGCCTCGTCATCATCCGCCATATCACTAAAGTCGGGGAGGTGAGAATACGACGGACCACTTCGTTACGTGCCTCCTGGTTAGCCTGCGTGTACCGCGCCGGGTCTACACCCAGGCCACCCAGCATCCCGGCGAGCTTGTCCATATCTCCAGACGCCTTTTGTGAAGCGAAGTCCCGCGTCCCTCACGCTTACCCTTCGCGCGTCGTCGGTCGAGATGCCGTCGTGGTGCGCTCCGTTGTGGCGGAGATGGATTGTGGCGGCAGAGTTGGATGAGCGCGTCGAGGAGTAGGCGCGCGGTCGAGGAGTAAGAGGGCGAAGTAAAGCTCTCTCCCTGGCTGCCTGGGCGACGAACGAAACCCGAAAGCTACGATTTTGAGAGGCGTACAAGTAGTTGTGTAACGCTTTCCTCGGAAGCAACGATTGCTCCCGTCACTCAAGCCTGCGCAACGACGCACCATGCCGACCTCCAACCCCAACACTCTCGACTTTAGTAACATCACGCTCCAGCGCGACGTTGGCGACGCCTTCGCGGTTCTGCCCGTCCACGTCCTCATCACGCACGTCCTCAGTTCGCGCAATCTGCCCGATCACTCCGATCTCGCACGGCTCCGAGCGGTGAGTCGTGAGATGCGCGATGCGGTGGCGGCGACGGGGCGTAAAGTGTACGAACTGGGAGCCGGGACATGAGTCGGGAAAGCCATAGAGTTCGGAGACTTAAGCGGGCTGCAGCTCTTGCATCAGCGAGGTGTCCTGACTAAACGAAGTGACCAGGAACTCGTCTCCCTCAACACGAATACTGCTTGCTTGTGCACCTTCACGGCGCAGGAAGGACAACTCGAAATACTGAAGTGGTTGCGCGCTAATGACTTCCCATGGAGCGAAAGGACGTGCGAGTATGTGGCAGAGAGCGGACATCTCGAGGTGTTGCAGTGGGCGCGCGAGAACGGATGCCCGTGGCACGAGTCGACGTGCAAGTACGCGGCGACGGGCGGGCACCTCGAGGTGCTGCAGTGGGCGCGCGCGAACGGCTGCCCGTGGAACGAGAGGACGTGCGGAGCGGCGGCGGTGCATGGACACCTCGAGGTGCTTCAGTGGGCGCGCGCGAACGGCTGTCCGTGGGACGGGCGGACGTGCGATAACGCAAAGAAGGACGGACACCTCGATATGCTGCAGTGGGCGATCGCAAACGGCTGCCCCTGGGTGGATCAGTTTGAAACCTGAATCGTACGAGACTTTGAAAATACCGGGTGATAGTGTTTTGATTCCAGGGAATTTCAGCGCGTCGACCCGCCCCCCGCCCCACAAACAAACGCAGGACACGTCGCGGCACTCGGCGCGAATCAATGTTTCCGCGCTACTCTTTCACCGTGGTCAGATGAATATTCCACCCTTCGCGGCTGCTTTCTTGTCACCGGCGGACACCGGTTTCGGGGTTGCTTTGGTGTCTGCGTTTCCTTGTGTGGTAAACGACCTCGCCACCACACCTGCTGTGCTTTTCCCACCGCCAAACCACCCCTTGCGCCCTGTCAACTCCTCGATCTGCAACGTAAGCCCATCGCGCTCCGCCGCGAACGCGATTTCCATCGTCTCGACCCGATCGTCGTGTTCCTTGCGCTGCTGCAACAGACGCACGGAGAGGGCACAGCAAAACGTCGCCATGAATATGTTCGCAAGCCCCCCCTTTTGCTTCAGGAAACGCGAAAACACACCCTCCCCGGCGAACCGCTCCCCCGAAGCCATCGCGCACGCGCGGCGGGGATTGAGATGAAGAATGCCAGGTGGCAGGGACGTCGAAATTCACGAATCGAGTCGACAAAAAATAACTCAAATAAAAACTAAAGCGTGGTCACGTTGAGTCTCACTGGCGCGAGTTGCAGGTTGGGTTTCGCCTCCAGGTCGTAATCCTTCGCGTCATCCTCCGCGACGAGCCACACGTCGTACACCGTGGTTGCGGCTAGGCCGGTAGTTACGGACAACGAGGTTTCTCGTGTCAGGGATTTGATATCCGAAATCGTACCAACCGCGAGTGCGTCGGCGCGCAAGACGCCCGCTTCCTTCACCTCCCGCGCCGTCGGCGCCCGCGCCGCGTCCGGAAGCACTACATAGTACACCACCCCCGGCTCGCTGAGCTGCACGACCAAATCAAGCGTCCCAGCCACAGCGCCCGCGGTGACTTGAGGGTAGGACGCCAGAAACGTCGGCGGCGATGTGTCCAATTTCGGGATGACGGTGAGGTCGCGAACCGTGGGGTCGGCGCCGGCGCGCGTGGTGAAGGCGTCGTGCGTTGCGAAAGACCCGCCCGCACTTGGTGGGGCGTACCCCTCGCCGTAAACCCCCGGGCCGTACCGGTCCACGGTAATGGTGTACGTCTTTTTAGTTACCCTGTCGCCAGCGGTCACGACCAGGGTTATGACGCCGCCGCCCGTTTCTTTCAGCGACGCTAAACTCACGCTCCGCGACGCGTCGTCCAAAACGGCGCCGGTGGAACTGACGCCCCCCTTGACGAAGATCTTCACAGTCGCCCCTGAGCTGGCTCGGAACGCAGTAGCCGCGATCGATATCGTGCCGATGCGCTGCGGCACGCTGGCGACGTACTTCGTCACCAAAGAGTCCATCACGCACTCCGGGTTCACGACGGAACACCGCGCGCGCGAATTTTGGTCACACCCCTTGACGCAAAACGGCCACCGCGCGCCGCCCAAGTCCGTGCTGTTCAGCACCACGCCGTCGTCCATTGTCACGTCAAGCACGGCAAGTGAGGCGTTGCGCACGGTATCGTCGAATGCTCTGGTGATTGTGTATTGGTAGGTTGACACTGCGAGCCCGTCGCCGGCGGTTACCCGAATTACGAAAACGTTTTTCCCGACGCCGACCGGCGCGACAAACGGTGCGGCTCGTTGCGTTCCGTTGACGGTAATGAGCCCATCGCTCTGCGTGTCATTCGCGGTGAGGGTTATCATGACACTTGACGTGGTGACGTTGACGAAGGTTCTGTATTCGAAAATCGTGCTGGCGAACACGGGCTGGATCGTGTGTGTCGTGGTTTGCGTTCCGACGACGGTTTTCACGGAAATTCCACTCAGACTCGCATCGACAGACGCCGCCGTGATTTCCTTTTTAGTCACGGTTGGTTGGTCGTTCCCTCCGTACGGCGCGGTGTCGTCATCCTTGGCGAGTAGGTACACGTCGTAAGTCTTCTTTGGTGTCAGCCCTGACAGTGGTACCAAAATGTCGGTCTCCCCGCTCGTCACGGCACTTACCCCCGCGAAGGACGTTTTCGTAACGGCGACGCCTGCGGAATCGGTCCCGGCTTTGACCTGCGCCGCGGACGGCGCCGTGGCTCCTTTGTCAAGCACCACCCACCAAACCTTCCCTGTTTCTGTTAGACGCGCAACTAGCGTCGCACTGACACCGGTGACGTCGACTGTTTTGGGGTACGACGCGACGAAAAACGGAGCCGTGGTGTCCGTGGTGCGCGCCGCGACCGGCCCAACCACGGATCGCGAAAACTCGCCGTAGACAACAGAAGACCCGTCCGGACCGGTGTTGTCGCTGTCCAGCGACCCCGTCGCGTGCTTGGTGACCATGTAAAAATCGTACTCGTCTGAGCTTGACAAGCCAGTGAACGTGGTAACCGTACACCCGCTTCCGTCATCGAAAATCGGAACCCCGTTGAAACCGCACTCCGTGGACCCCGCGGTGTTGGACAAACCGTTATCCGCGAAGTCGCAGTCGGCGCACGGCGGCGCGTCGCCGTGTGAGTCCTGTCCGACAATGATCTGCGTCGGCGTGGGAGCGTCCGATCCGCGCTTCAACAACACGTAGTACACCACCGCGGCAGAGGTGAGGAACACATCCGCTTGTAACGTAGTGTCGTCACTGGTGTTAGGCCACGTCACGAGTTTCTGGTACCAGTAGTTCGTGTTGTTGCTAAGCTGCGGCGCCACGCACGGCGCCAGTTTCGTGGGGTTTTCCAAAACAGTTCTCAAAACGTCGCCGTCCCCGAGGTTACCATTCGGGCCCTCCGTGGTGACGAACACCTGGTACATCAGTGTGTTACCGTCCAGGCTTGTGACGGTCTTTACGTACTCGGTGTCTGCGTCTGTGCACGGGATCGTGCCGGACGCGATCAGGGTAACGGGCGCGCCTGTCAGCGTCGGGGTGTACGGGTCCGTGCCGAGACTCACTTCTTCCATCGTCGGGTCGCTCTGCGCCGCGAGCGCCGTGGCGTTGGCGTACGCCACGACGACGTAGTGTACTTTAGAGCTCGCCTCCGCCACGGCCACGGTGAGCGTGAACTCATCCGCCGCACAGTCCGACATGAACGGGTACTTGGAGTGGTCCAGGTTGTACAGGTTGGATAAGCAGCCGTCGGTGGCGCACGGGTTGCCGGTGAACAAAACTGCGGTGCCGTCCGCCGTGGTCACCGTGGCGACGTGCACCGGCGACAGGTTATCCGAAGGCGTACTCCCAGAACGAGTCACCCTCGTCTCGCTGCCCGCGCTGTCCTTCGCGACGACGTACACGGTGTATGACGTGCTGTCCAGCACGGCGGTGACAGTGTCCGTGGTGGCGGTGGTGTCCGTCACCGCGAACGACCCGGCGACGGCGGCGGCGGTCCCGGTCGAGTCGACGCCGGCGGCGACGTTCGCTGCTGACGGCGGCGTTGACCCCGGCGCGTTTGATTCACTTAAATCGGAAGTGGGAAACGCGACGTAAAACACCGTGGCTGGTTCGTCCAGTTTCACGACGACGTCGAACTCAACGGTCAAGGCGCCCTTCCCGGTGGATGAAACAGGGTTGTTCGCGACCGGGTAGTTAGTATCGAACAGCGGCGGTTGGGTATCCAACGTTTCGGCCGTTACGCTCACAGGCGCCGCTTGTGTATTTGCGCTACGCAAACTACTCATGCCGCTCGGCTCGTTGTCCTCCGCGAATACCCACACCTTGTAACTCTCCTTTCCCCGAGCCGAGTCCAGGCCTGAAACCGTGTGCAACGTCCTGGTGTTTGCGGTTGTCACAGCGAACGACCCGTGCGTCACGGACGCGCTCGCGTCGTCGCACCCGTTTGACCCGGTCAGCACCTTGGCGTTCGTCGGGTCAACCGCGCACGCGTCGTTCTTGACCACGGAGTAAAACACCACACCGGGCTCGTTCAAGGCGACCTCGATGTTGAACCCGTCCCCGAAGAAGTTAGTCGCGTTGGGGGACCCGACCCACACAGGCGCGATGTCATCCGCGGTTTTCAAGGACGCCACGGTGGCGCTGGACGGGAAAAAAGGAGTCGACACTTTCGTCGCGGCGAGTTGCAAATTGACCGCGTCGACGTACGCGGCGCTTGGGAACGCGTGGCCTCCGTCATCCTCAGCCACGATGTACACGTCGTACTCGGTGTTTGGTGTGAGGATGGGGCACTTCTGGCACTGCGGCGCGTCGGTCATCGAGGCACCCCCGGAGACCAGCGCGGGAAGGTGGCTTTGGATCGGGTCGTTGTCGCCAATCCCGGTGAAACCGCTACACGCCGTTGTGTCGGTCAAGTCCGTCGCGATCGTCACCGTGGCGTTTGTGTTCGCGACGGCTTGTTCAAACGCACCGCACGCCACCACGGTGCGCGCCGCCCCGACAATACCGCCCCTCAGGTTCCTGACGTCGTCCGCGGTGATTCCAGACGAGTCGCCTTTCTCAACCACCACGAAGTACGTAACCCCGACTTCGCTAAGCGCCACGGTGAGGTCGAAGCTCTGCGCGTTTACGGCGGAGATGGCGCCGGCTTTGGTGTACTGCCCCACGAATTTAGGAGGCGTCGTGTCCGGCGTGGTGAAGGCGACGGAAACAATGACGCTGGCTAAGTTGG
>Ga0115003_10002306_pt1 | contig 16002 bp, 9 predicted proteins | sample ArcticOcean_MG_C_7_FD_88736 | JGI IMG/M metagenome (GOLD analysis project Ga0115003, IMG submission 88736) | Marine microbial communities from western Arctic Ocean - ArcticOcean_MG_CB11_88 | ecosystem: Environmental > Aquatic > Marine > Oceanic | place: Arctic Ocean: Canada Basin | collected... | reverse complement strand
TGCTATAAAAAGGAGCAGTCGTAGTTCTACGTTCCATCCCTTTCGAAAAAGCATCCATATAATCTAGTGTTTTGGGTAGATCTTCAAATCGAACGAATTCTGCTGCTCTAGTAAGTTGGCAGTAAATATTGTCTGGATGAATTGACTGAATCAATTTCGCTACTTTATTTTTGTTTTTTGTGCTCGTAAATAGTGCCGTTTGAAAGGGCGTTTTGGAAAAACATGCGGTAAGTAAGCTCCAGAATATTTGTAAGTATGTTCGCTTAATGAAATGCACCTCTTTACAGAATGATTCTAATTCTAATCTAGACTCCTCAGTTTTCTTAGTAAAAGGAGCTTGTAGTGCACATAAATAGAGGTCATTGTCCTTGGCTAAGGATTTTATCTGATGGTATATCCTCAGTTTATCTCCCTTGTCTAATGGGTAAGGTATCCGCGATGTAATTATAAATAACTTCATCTAAACAGGCTTTTTAACTGATCTATAATTTCAGATTTAGAGAAGTTGCTAATTGCAAATCTGCGTGCATTAGCTCCAATTTCCGCTATGCTATTTGGTTTGTTTAAGCAATAGTGCATCTGTTCAATAAATTCTTCTTTTGTATTGGCAATAAGTATGTTTTCTAAATGTGTTACATTTATTCCTTCACAGCCAATGGTAGTACTTATAATACATTTTCCAAGAGCCATACCTTCAATGATTTTTACACGAATGCCAGAGCCTGAAAAGAGGGGCACGAGCATTATTTTATGAGCGCTTATGAATTTTACTGCATCAACAACTTCTCTATGATTTGTAAGCCCAGGGAGCTTAGTGTTTATTAATTTATCAGACATCCCTCTACCTGCAATGTGTAGTTCAGCTGCTGTGTTTTTCTGTTGAAAAACGCCCCATACATTTTCTAGAAGCCAAGATATAGCTTGATGGTTGGGTTGCCAATCCATGGCTCCAAGGTGGAAAAAATCAACCTTTTCGTTTTGGTCTTTTTCTGTTAAGTAATCATCATTACAATACAAACCAATTGTACTAATTGGTTTACGGGTATGTAGGTTTATATATTCACTGTCTTTTTTAGAAATTGAGGCGATAGAATCGACTGTATTCCAAAATGCTAATTCCTCTTTTTTTAAACGTTTTATTTGAACATTTAAATAGGTTTTCCTTAGCGGGTTTCGTTCAGTCAACAAGTGGCTTTCCCAGATTTCATGTTCTATATTATGCGAACGATAAACGGTTTTGGCATTCGAATATTCCCTAACAGTATCTATATAGCTACTAACGAAAAGGCTCTCGAAAATAACTAAGTCAAAATGTTGGCTTTGGAGTGTTTTTACAAGCTCCTTTTCGAATTTTACTTGTGAAAATCGAGAGGTGAAATAGGAAGATTTAGAAAGTAAATTTCTCAAAGCTCCCCCAGAGTTTATTTCTGTGTTTACTTTAACCGTTTTATAGTTGAGTTTAGTATGTGTGATTGGGTTTTTGGATGGGTGTTTTTTTGTTTCCATTCCTAAGAAATGCACATTAACTTCAGAGTTTAGAAGAGTTTCTATCATCTGAGAAATAGCTATGCAACCTCCATCATTTTTTGGGTACGGAGGTTTGTGGGCTAGAATTAGGGCTTTTTTACCTTCCATAATCCCTTTGTTTTTTTTAATAAAATTGAAATTCTAGCACTGCTAAACACGCTAGAATCATTCGCCGCTTTATAACTAAAAAATAAACCTAAAGGGGCTAGTATAAAGGATGAAAGCCACATTCCTTGAGAAATACTTATGACCCCTTGTAAGGCGCTTTTTTCTCCCGTAATAGAAGATATATGATAGACTAAAAAGAAAATAATAGAAATTAAAACAGGCATTCCCATTCCACCTTTTCTAATAATAGCACCTAAAGGTGCACCGATTAAGAAAAGTACTAGGCAGGCAAATGCAAGTGTGAATTTCCTATGCCATTCGATATGTGTTTTTTTGAGCTTTTTATGTTTGTATTTTAATTCTCGCTGCGTATTATATACATACGATTTACTGCTTCGAATTAAGTTCGCACTCGCTTTAAAAAGTCTATTTTTTTTATGTTGACTAAACGAATGTAAGTCATTTTTAAAGTACACAACTGAGTCCTTTCTCAAGCTGTCTTTAGCCATGAAGTTATAGTAGGCTACTAGTTTTTCGTTATAGGTTTCCAATCTATGTTTTATGATGTGCTGTAGGGAGTCTGAATTCTGCTGGAGTTGTGATAAGTTCATAAACTGTGCAGCATTCGAATACCGTTCTTCATCAGATCTTTCCAGTTGGAAAGATGCCATATCGAAGCGTATTTTTTGTGCTTTAAAACTTGATCGAGCAAAGGGAAGATTTACTCTCTTTTTAGGATTCTTTATGTCTACTTCTTCGTAGCTATATCCATCAAATAGTTCTAAGTATAAATAGCGATCATTGCCGGATGTGTACATTTTACCACTCTGAGCTTTTATAACCTTAGTATTGCCCATTTTTTCGCTGTGGTCGTAAATCAATAAATCTTCAAGTAAATTTCCATCCTCACTTTTGTGATTTACTTTAATACTGTAACCTTCTATATCGTTAAAGAAGATCCCCTCACGCATGTTTAAAGACAATTTCTTGTTCATAATATCGTACAGAAGTGTTTTAAACTTCATATTGGAATACGGAATTACGTGGTTGGAAAAGAAAAAAGCAGTAATGGCAATTATACTGACCATAACAAAAAGTGGGCGCATAATTTTATAGAGCGATATACCTGAAGATTTAAGAGCTGTAAGCTCATAATTTTCTCCGAGTTTACCAAAAGTCATTAATGAGGATAGTAGTATTGCTAGAGGTAGTGCAAGTGGTACAAGTGTAGGTATGCTGTAAAAAGCTAGCTCAACAATTACAGTCCATTCTAAACCTTTACCTATTAAATCGTCAATATATTTCCATACACTTTGCATAAGTAAAACAAAGAGCATAGTAAAGAAGGTGCCAAAAAAAGGACCTAAAAATGATTTTAATACGAGTTTGTGTAGGGTTTTCAATCCAATAGTTTTGCTTTACGCAAATATACAACTAAGTGTTTTTACGAACCGATACTTTGTCTAAGCTTTTCTATTTGCTTATCCCATAATAATCTGCCCTCTTCTTCCTCTTCTTCGTCTTCAGCAAAGTCAGTTACTATCAGCGAGATGTCTTGAGTGATGTCGTCCACTTCGAGTTTTAACTCAAAATAGGTGTCAGCCGGTTCGTCTAACCATCTAAATTTCACACCTTGATTGTTCTTTTTACTCAACAGCTCAGCTTCTTGTTCGTCACCATCCCAAAAGAAAGTGTACATCTTTCCGCTAAGGTTTACATTGTCTGCAAACCATTCCGATAAACCATCTGGCGAACTTATTTGATTGTATAAAATTCGTAAAGATGAGCGAATAGGAAATTCAATTTCAAATTTATTCTTCGAAGCCATAGCTAGTATTTAATGTATTTCTGTTGCTGCAATATAGTTAAAAATTGATTTTCACAAAGGTTCTATTCTTTAATATTGCGATTATTTAGAAGGGGGATTTCAATGGATTCAAAAAAAATGAAAAAAGTACTTGTTTAAAAGAGTTTAAAACCATTATATTTGCAGCCCTTAATCGGAATGGCGAGGTAGCTCAGTTGGTTAGAGCGTCGGATTCATAACCCGGAGGTCACGAGTTCAACTCTCGTTCTCGCTACTAAAAAAAAGAGTTCTAATTTATTAGAGCTCTTTTTTTATTTGGATACTTTTTTTTAGCTGCATATTGTTTTTGAGTGCAAGTAATTATGTAATTTCATACTTGTATACGTTCAAAATAGTCTCTCCTTTTTTTTAACCTTTTTGTTTTTCATCGTAACAATTCCGATGTGTTTTTTAGCATGTATGCAGTTATTTAGTTTTGCACGTCACTATAGCTTGTCTTTAAAGTGCTGTATTTGTTGATTTTTTGGTTTTTTTGTTTAGTTTTATTTATCCCTTTGTTTAGTTTTTGTTTACATGTTAATCTTGCTGTTGATAGTGTAATTTATCATATTTACATTCTATAATTACTCAAGCTAATGAGTTTAAGTAATTGTTTATTGAAGTAAAATATCTGGGGGGGTATTTTATTTAATGAGGATGACTTAGTCATCCTCATTTTTTTTTGAACTAATTAGTCTTGTGTGTATTATTAAGATGCGAATTATGTAATTTTAGGGCTTTATTAAATCCCCTCATATGAAGACTTGTACTCAATTACTCCTTTCCTTTATTTTTATTTCAGGATTATGTTTTGCGCAAAAAAATGAAGTTACCCATTTAAATTTAGGGTTTAACGCGAAAATGAATCACCTATCTGCTTTGGTTACGGTTAAAAAAGTAAAAAAGGAACCAGAAGTAAAGAAGTCTACACGTACACTTTCCGAAATTCTTGCTAATTCTAAAAAGAAGGATGTTGATACTGCATACCATTTAATTGCCGGTTGCTTTTCGAGTTTAATAAACGCAGAGCGCTTAGTGAATCAGTTAATAAACGATTCGCATACTGCATCGGTAGTAGGTAAAGAAGACGATTTGTACTTTGTTGCATTCAAAAGTTATCAAGCTTATAATGATGCTTTAAAATGCTTAGCAGAATTTAAAACTAAAGGTATAGATAGTTGGGTAAAGAAGATGTAGTTAATTACCAGTTGATACTAAAATCTGCATTACTTTTTATTTGATATGCATTCCCATTTTCTATGTTTCCTATCCCATTGAATTCCCAATCTGGTAAATAGACGTTCCCTAGATAATCTTTTACGATTACTATATCTGTTGTCTGGTCTTCGAAAAGGACTTCTATATTTTGAAGATTGCTAGTTTGGGGTGTGAAGATAAACCAGCCTTCGGGTATGGCGCTTGATGTTGGTCCTGTATGTCCTGTTATATTTAGAGTATGTTGATTTGTAAGTTTTATCTGGTAGCCTTGTTCGATATTGAAACCACCAATATTATTAAATTCAAATTCTGGTAAGTAAACATTGCCGAGATAATCTTTTACTATTTCAACATCATTAATTATAGTTTCTAATATACTTGAAAGTTCGTTTTGTATCGGTTCTATATTTAGCCCTAATAGAAACCATCCCATAGGGAGTTCTATTGTTTGTGTCTCTAATACTGTGAATGAATTATGAATTCCTAGATTGGAAAAGTCATCTAGCTCTAAAACTATCCACTCAGAATTTGAGCTTTGTGTGCCAGCAGAAATTTGCCAATCAATATTTCCTGAGTTTATAGTTGTTTTTCTAATTAGAGTGTGATCTTTTGTGGCCTTAGGAATCCCTGCAATAGTCCATCCATCTGTCGGAGCTTCACCATCTTGACCTATTTGATCTATACGTATTCCATTGTGACTAATGGCAAGTGCGTCGTTCCCATTATGGTTTAAATTGATTTGTAAATCACATAAATCGATGATGTAATTACTCGCATTGTAATGCCCAATAATATAAGTTTGATGTGGCGCTAAGAGTCCGGTTAAATCGAAGATTTCTTCAGACCAAAAACCACCATTTGAAATTTTCAACAGTTTATATTCACTAAGATTTAGGGTGTCGTTCCCTGAATTGTATAATTCGATTGCCTTATTGTTAGCGCTCCCTTCAATGTATTCTGATATTATTAATGCAGAAGTATCATTTGTAGGTTGAACGCTATCCTCTCCCCATATTAGATTTACATATTCTGGATGATCAATAAATGGATTTCTATTGTTTTGCCACTGGTAAATAACCTCATTTCTGTTTTCTTCAAAATCATCCACTGGATCGTTTATATGCCATTCTAATAAAGTTGATAATACTCCAATTTGAGGGTTTGGATAAGTGTCTATCTCTTCAGTTAAATTAAGATCGGGTTCGTTGTTAGAACCATTATATCGAATGTCCATATAAAATAGAATTCTAGCTATATCACCTTTTACGTTGTCTGGTGCTTCCCACGAATTGTTAGTGTAATAACAATTTACTGCTTCATTATGTTGTGTTCCACCATTGTCAAACCCTTTGTTACTTCTGTCTGAGTTAATACTCATGTCAGAAGGTTTGAGATTGTGCAAATCTGTGTGCGCTGGACTATTTTCAAAACTCCCTCCAGGACCAAAATTTCCTAAAGATTTTGCCCAAATATGTTCTCTGTTCCAGTAGTTTAGATGAACAGGATTATTTATGTCGTAAGCAAAATTAGTGTTGTTTATAGAGGTGTTTTTGTAAACTAAATGAATTAAATTCGAGTTATTTACATCTTTATCAGATTGCTTTAGAGCGCTAATGCAATTAGAATAACTAATTATAGTGTGTCCATCAATTAAATTATGTAGTTGATTTCTAAGCTGATTTCCATACAAGTTTTCACTTGCCGAGTAATAATCTTGGGCAGTAATAATAAATGTAATTAGGCATAAAATAAGGGTGTATATTTTTGTCATAGTCTATTGTAAATAGTCATTAAAAATACGAATAAAATCGCTGAGTTATTGCATTGTCAAAATAGTATTAATTATTGTAAATTTTGAACAATTATTCTCATTTAGTTTTGTATATATTTGTTATTCTTAATTAACGCACCCCTTATGAAAAAAGTTATTTCGTTATTCTGTTTTGTACTCCTTCTAACTTCTTTAGAAGCACAAAATTCTTGTGTGCATCAAAAGCAAACAAAAACGCTTCATAAACAAACTCCTGAGCTTCAGAGTCAGAGAGCTGATAGAACAAGTTATCTTGAAAATTTCACGAAAGAGTACAGTAATATGGGGCACTCTAAATCTAGTCAAGATTTAGTTATTCCTATCGTTTATCATATCGTTCACGATAATGGAGAAGAGAATATTTCGGATGCTCAAATTTTAGAATCCATTGTGCAAATAAATGAAGATTTCACTGCTATAAATGCAGGATTATCGGATGTACAAGAAAACTTTACGTCATTAATTGCAGATGTAGGAATTAGCTTCAGGTTAGCTGATCTCGATCCTAATGGTGAACCTACAACGGGTATAAACCGAATTCAATCTGATCTAACTTTTAACGGAAGTCAGATTGCTTTAAAACAAATGGTACAATGGGATCCTACCATGTATTTAAATATTTGGGTTGTAAATTCATCTGATGGTGGAAACGGTTCTGCTTTTGCTTACTATCCTGCAAGTGTAGAAGGATCTAGTTCTGTATACGATGGTGTAGTTAGTTCTTACTGGGCAGTCGGTAGAACAGAAACTGCTGCTTGGACTCATTATAAAATATTAACCCACGAAATTGGGCACTGGGCAAACTTAAAACATACTTGGGGAGATGATTCTGGTAATCAGGCCGCTGCAGGTTGCTCGTTTGATGATGGGGTAGAAGACACGCCAAATACAATTGGTAATACTGGTTGCGACCTTGATGCTACTTCATGTGGTTCGCAAGACAATGTTCAAAATTACATGGACTATTCCAACTGTTCTAATATGTTTACAATAGGACAAAAAACACGTATGTTGGCAGCTTTAAATTCTGATGTGGGTGGAAGAAATAATCTATGGGCTGATGAAAATCACTCTTTGGTTTTCATCGATCAAGAATTTTTACCTCGCTTAGTTTACAATGCCCAATCGTTTAATGAATCTACAGATAACGATGGTTCTATAAATAGTTCTATCGGAGTTGAATTGGTTGATTTAACTTTTAGTTCCACAGGCTCTTTAATAGCAGGGGTAGATTTCACCTCAGCCAATTTACCAGTAGGGTCTGCTATTACTGTTTCCGTTATAGATGAAACACATGCAGAAATTACTTTAATTGGTTCTGTAGTTAATCACGCTGAAGCTGATTATTTAGAAGGTTTAGAAATCCATTTCACAGAAAGCCCTTTTGTTGGAGTTACCTACGATGAGATTTACAATCCATCGAAAACTAATTTAACGGTAAACTTTTTCGATCCTTACGAAATTGTGTTTGTTGATTTGGTAGACGATGTACATAATTTCTTCGAAGGGCAACAATGGAAATGGTTCTCTATGGGTTCTGGGGGTGCAGATTTTGGATTGTTCCACTATGAGATGATTAATATAAAATTAGAAACTTACGGTAATGGTGCTATTTGCGAAGCGGGAACTTTTAATTTAAGTCCTTTGGCAATTGGTACTGAAGTTGGTCCTTCGAGCACGATAACCGATCCAGGATCTTGGTATGGTGATCAATTAGATTTATCTAATCCAGATTATACAGCCTGGAATGGTCAAACTGCTTATGCAGGTATTGAATTCCAAAAAAATGGTAACAGTCATTATGGTTGGATACGTTTAAAAGTGAGTGAAGACGGAACGCATTATTATGCTTTAGACATGGCATACAATGAAGCTCCAAATTCTTCTATTCTTACTGGGGAAGTGCAAAGCCCAGTTTTAGCTTATTCTAAAACAGTTTTCTATGAGTCTAATCTAAATGATGGCGCAATAGGATCTGAAAGAGTCATTGATATATTTGGTGGGAAATTTTCCGATTTTGGAACTTTAAATCAAGGTGATTCATTTAATGTTTCCAGTGTTCCTGATGGCTTGACTGCTCAATTGGTTAAGGAGTCAGACACACAAGTAACTCTTTCGTTTATTGGTTCAGCTACAGCTCATGCCAATAATTCTGATAATAATTATTTGAATCTTGTTTTAGAAGAATCTTTAATTATCGACCCTCCTACTGGTATGGACTTAACAAGTGATTTGGGAATTGATTTTAAAGACTCTTACCATATAGAATATGTAAATAGCAGTGCCGAGGAAGAGATTAGTGTTCCGAATTTAGGGAATAACTGGAAATATTTTAATTTTGACATAGGAGATGCTGCGTATGGTTTGTGGTATGTGGATGAGTTTTTTAGATTCGAAACGTATGCTAAGTCGGGTGTTTGTAATGCGGGAACTACAGATTTAGATGTACTTGTAGCAGCCGAAGAGATTGGTCAAAATAGTTACTGGGATTACTTTACAGAACTCGAAACACAGTTGGTTATTACTTCTCCAGATTATACGGAGTGGAATGGACAAACTGCTTATGCAGGAATTAAATTCACCATTGCAGACCAATTCCATTACGGATGGATGCAGTTTGAAGTTGGTGAAAATGGCGATGCGGTAACACTTATCGATTATGCTTACAATACCAATCCAGGGGAATCGATTATGGCAGGGCAACAATTTGCTACCTATGGTTGTACAGATTCATTAGCGACTAATTATAACTCAAATGCCATAGACGATGATGGTTCTTGTACCTATCCTTTAGATTGTGGTGATGATATTACGGCAACTTTAAATATGTATGATTCTTATGGAGATGGTTGGAATCAAAACTATTTAGATATTGTAGATGTTGAAGGAAACTTAGTTCAAAGCATCACTTTAAATAGCGGTACAGAAGGATTTACGGAATTTTGTTTAGCTCCAGATTGTTATTCATATACCCTTGGAGGTGGTCTTTATATAAATGAAACTTCGTGGGATTTATATCTCGCATCTACCTTCTTAATTGCTGATGAAGGCTCTAATTCAGGTTCTTTTTCTGTAAGTGGTGGATGTGATGCTTATTACGGCTGTACGGCTGCGAATGCATTTAATTACAATCCAGAAGCTATTTTTGACGATGAGTCTTGTACTTATCCAGTAATGGGTTGTACAGATGCTGAAGCATTAAACTACAATGCAGATGCCGAAGAAGATGATGGTTTATGTTATTACGACTATGATGTATTGGGTTGCGATGATGCAAATGCATTAAATTTCAATAGCAGTGCTACTTATAACGATGGAACTTGTGAATACTCTGGTTTATCTCTTATAGATGTACCTACAGTATTATGTTTAGGAGAGCCTGTCTTAATTACTTGGACTGGAGCTAACCCCAATACAACTGTAACTATTTCTTTGACTAATGTAACCCTGAATGTTTCACTTTCTTCCATAGTAACTATGACAAATTCAGGAGAGTTTCTTTGGGAGGTTGACGGTTTTACCGAAGGTACTACGGATGTGTTTAGATTTTATATTCAAGAGGAGCCTTGGCCTCCTACCTCTTATTCACATGGTAATAACTTTACAATTTTAGACGATTGTAATAATATCGTATACGGATGTACCGATTCATTCGCACTTAATTACGATGTTGATGCAACAATTGATGATGCTTCATGTACTTATCCTTTAGCGGGATGTACGGATGAATCAGCCTTGAATTACAATTCTGAGGCTACCGAAGATAACGGATCATGTCAATACCCAATTGATTGTGATGGTTTAACAACCGTTACAATTGAAGTAGGTGGCGGTTCATGGTCATACGAAGTTTCATGGTCAGTTGGTGGTTTTTCCGGAGGTGAAGGATCAACAGAAGCTTGTTTAGAAGACGGTTGTCACACATTTAATATGGCGGATTCTTACGGTGATGGTTGGAACGGTAATGTTGCAACCATTACAACTTCGAATGGAGATCTAATTTTCACAGGTACATTAGAAGATGGATCAGAAGGATTATTAAGCTTCGGATTGAATACTGAAGAAGATTGTACAGATATTGTAACTCCTGTATTTGGTTGTACCGATGCTGCAGCAATTAATTATAATACAGAAGCTACAGATGATGATGGTTCATGTGAATACCTAATGGGTCCTTCTGAGCAAGTATTGAGTCTACCTCCTGGTTGGTCTATGTTCTCTGCATACATGATCGCTGAGAGTATGGATATGGTTGATATCATTGCGCCTATCTTCGATAACATAATTATCATTAAGAACAACGCTGGTTTAGCTTACTTAACTGCGTGGGAGTTTAACGGTATTGGAGATGCACTTGTTGGCCAAGGTTACCAAATCAAGACTGATGCTGCTGTTGAATTTACCGTTGCAGGTGAATATGCATTCCCAGAGGACAATCCAATTAACTTAACTGCTGGTTGGAATATGATCGGTTACTTAAGAACTGAACCAGCTGATGCGATGGTTGTTATGGCTAATGTTTGGGCTAATGGTGAAAACCTTGTAATCGCTAAAGATTATCAAGGTAATGCTTACCTACCAGCATGGGGCTTTAACGGTATTGGTGATATGCACCCAGGTGAAGGTTACCAATTGAAAGTGAACAATGATGATGTATTGAACTACTTGTCTAATGATGACTCTTACCGTTTGGCTGAGATGGAAATCGTTGAGAACAATGTAGCTCACTTCTCAAAAGTAGCTCCTACTGATAACAACATGACTGTTGTTATTGAAGACGCTGCTTGGGATGTACTTCCAACGGAAGGATCAGAACTTGCTGCTTTCGATAAAGCTGGAAACCTAATAGGTTCTGCAATCTACTCTAGTCCAGTAACAGTTCTTACTGTATGGGGTGACGATGCTACTACTTCATCTAAAGATGGATTAGAAGTGTCTGAAGTAGCATCCTTCAAAGTATGGAAATCAGGTACAACTCGCGACTTCACAGTTACTGAATGGATTGAAGGTTCTGCTTCTTACAATGTAGATGCAATTAACGTTGCTTCTACAATTGAGTCTAACAATGTTGTTACAGAGCTTAATTCTAGCGATAGAGTATTAGTGAAAGTGATCAATGTATTAGGTCAAGATGTAAACTCGAATGATGATACATTCAAAGGAGAAGTTCTATTCAAGGTTTACGATGATGGAACTGTTGAGAAATTCCTTAACTAATAACAATCTCACATAAATATATAAAAGGCTCCGAAAGGAGCCTTTTATTTTAATTCTAATCTTCACTCTAGAATGACAAAAAGTTGAAACAGTAATGGGTGATATTAATTGTTGTTTTAGTGATATGACCTATTCTTTCATTAGTCATTAATGACTTAATTTACATTAATCTTAATTTTTCATGATTGCAGATGAGGAGTTTCCATTTATTTTTAAGATTGGAAACACTTTTTTAACAGCTTCTTTTTACACTATTACACCAGTATTAATATGCTTTTAAGGAGAATAAAAAAGCCACTCAAAGAGTGGCTTTTTTTATAAAGTGATAGGTGTTTAGTTATTCAGCATAACTGGCATAACCAACATAAGGATATTTTCTCCATCGTTAGAGTTTCCTTCTGGAAGTAAAATACCTGCACGGTTAGGGGCAGACATCTCTAAGTGGATTTGAGCGGTCTCTAAGTTCGAAATCATTTCCATTAGGAAACGAGAGTTGAACCCTATTTCCATATCCGATCCTTCGTACTGACAAGACAAACGTTCGTCTGCTTTGTTAGAGAAGTCTAAATCTTCGGCAGAAATATGCATTTCGTTACCAGCGATTTTTAAACGAATTTGGTGTGTAGTTTTATTAGAGAATATCGAAACTCTTTTTACAGAATTTAAGAACGATAAACGATCTACTGTAAGTTTATTAGGGTTTTCTTGTGGTATTACCGCGTTGTAATTAGGGTATTTACCATCAATTAAACGACAGGTAAGAATAATAGATCCAAAGCTAAATTTAGCGTTTGTTTCGTTGTATTCAATTTTCACCTCTTCATCTGCTACCGCTAAAATTCCTTTTAAGATATTTAAAGGTTTTTTAGGTAAAATAAACTCTGCACTTTGCTCGCTTACCACATCGTGACGTGTATAACGAACTAATTTATGTGCATCGGTAGAAACTAAAGTTAATCCAGTTTCGCTAAACTGACAGAACACTCCAGACATAACTGGACGTAAATCGTCGTTTCCAGTAGCGAAGATGGTTTTGTTAATTCCTGTAGCGATAATATCAGAGTGAATTAACGCTGTACTTGCAGCTTCAATTCCTGGAGCTTTAGGGAATTCATCCCCATTTTGGAATGCCAAGGCATATTTACCTTGATCGGAGCTAATTTCTATATTATTCTTATCGGTATCGATAAGGAAAGTTAGCGGTTGCTCTGGGAAAGTCTTTAAAGTATCTAAAAGAAGTTTCGCTGGTATTGCTGCATTTCCATTTTTATCTGCTTCAACATCTAAGGTAGTAGACATCGTGGTTTCTAAATCTGAGGCAGAAATACTTAGGTTGTTATCCTGTATCTCGAACAAGATATTGTCGAGTATCGGTAGGGTATTGCTAGAGTTAATTACACCACTAATGGTTTGTAATTGCTTTAAAAGCTTCGAGCTGGATACAATAAACTTCATTGTGTCTTGGGTTTAATTTCAACAAATCAAATATAGAACTAAGCGTAAATCAAAAGCGTTTCTATTCTCTTCGTTTATTCACAATTCCAAAGGACTTTTGAACAAATACAAAAAATAGATTTACTTATTTTTTTAAGTCACTCAGGCTTTTCATTACTCTACCAAAGCTATTTAATTGTATGATTACCCAGTCGGTTTTGTTAATGTGTGCGTACATACGCTCTGGGTCCCTCATAGTTACATCACCATCTACATGTGTGCCATCCTTTGCTTTTTTATAATAAGCAGTAACTGTAGTTTCCTCGCCTTTATTATTGCTAACCACTAAGTCGAAAACTGGTTTAACATTTAAAATGGAATCTACATTTAAAGAACCAGAAATAAAACCTTCAGAATTTAATTTTCTAAACGAGCCTAAATACGTTTGTAGCTTAGTTGGATTTAATTCTAGCTTAGTAGTTTCTTTGTAATTACTAAGCGAAAACTCATTCTCATTTTCTCTACTTAGAACAAAGGATTCATCAATCATTTTGGGAGCATAGTAACGCATACTAACAGTGTTGATGGCTAGGTTGTCGTAATTTAGTACCGTTTTATCTCTCCATATATATTCTGCCGTAAAGAAACGGCTTGATAAATAACCTTTAAATCCCGGTATGTGCACTGCATAGGGATCTGTAGCGTCTTGAAGCATCATGAATGTAGCAGAAAGTTCTTGGTTTTCGCCTCCTACATAGAAGGTTTTTTCTGTTCCATCTTTCAAGAAAACTTGAACTTTTATTCCACGAACCGCTAAGTTTCCTAATACATTATCGCGCATAGTTAAAGCCACAGGATGCGCAATTTCCATTCGCTGTAATGTTTTTAATAAGTAGAATACTGCTGCCTTACGTGCTTTATAATCTCCATTTACCGTCCAGTTATTAGTGCCTATACGTTCTATAATTGCCGTTTCTGGCATTTTAGAACTCAGTATAACTTTCACCACATTACTAGTGTCTGCAATAGCAAAATCTCTTCTATCTGTTCTAGTAATAGACGTTTCTTTATTTGTCAGCTTATAACTCACAAACGCTAAACAAAGTATAGCGAGTAAGTAAAGTATATTTTTAGTTTTCATATGCGTATTTTTTCTTTCTTAAATAGTGTTTTACGAGTCCAAAAATTAGGATTAGTAGTATAGGTACAAGTAAGTTAAGGAGCTGCCAAAAACTGCGCTCCTTGTTGATTTTTTGAGAGTCCAATAAACGCATTTTCAATTCTCGGGTTCTTACGTCAATTAGGGCATCTTCCTCTAAAAGGTAGTCAATAGAGTTTAAGATAAAATCTTTATTTCCATATTGACGCTTTTCGTAATTGTCGTAACCCAATGGTAAAACGACCCCTCTAATAATTTGGTTTTTGGCTATATCTCCATCCGATATTACCAGCATTCTGGTAGGTTTACTCGTTTCGGTAAAGGGTAGTTTTTTGCTCAAAGCATTTATTCTATTCTTAAAAATAGATTCAAAAACACCCTCTAATAAAACAGCTGTAGCTTGTTCTCCATTTGAGAAATTCGCTTGTACTGGTTGGTCTAAGGCGTTTTGTAAGCTTACTTCGTAAGGCGTGTTTGCTACTTTGGTATAAGGAGAGCTGTGGAGTAGTATTGTTTTTCGAACAGGGCTACTCGTTTTCACAGTGTCTATAGAACCTACAAAGTCGAATTTTATAGCGTTTAAATTACTCGTAATAGGGTGGTTTGAAGTAGGAATACAAACGGGGAAAAAGCGCCATGGCCTCAATTCCCATTTAGGTATATCGTTTACAAAGCTTACAGGAATAGGTATTTTAGAAGAAGAAATGTCTTCAATTAAATCGCTGTTTACACGTGCTCCATATTTAAATAGTTGGTCGCCTAAGTTTAAGTCTCTTAATGGGTGGGCCAAAAAGGAACCTTTGTTTGCCAAAGAATCCATATCTGCATTGGTAGCGTCTAACATCCAAATAACCTTACCGCCACTCATAATATACTGGTCAATAAAGTACTTGTCGAGGTTCTGGAAGGTTTCAGTAGGTTTTGCAATAAGAAGTAATTTCTTTCTTTTTAGCTCTTCTAGTTTCTTCGCTAAGTCGGCTTCTCCTAAACTATCTAATTCAAATTCTCGTAGGTTAATTTTTGCTACAGAATATTGGTCAGAAAGACTTTTTGTTAAATCTTCCAACTCTTTATCTTCCAATTCTCCATGACCAGTAATAAATGCAATACTTGGTTTTATTGGCGTTTTTAACTGCTTAATCGCATTGGTAAATTCGTACTCTAGCTCTCTAATAGATTGCTCTAAGTTTTGTGAAGGACTAGATGCTATTTGATTTTTTAATAATTGTACTGCAACTTCCTTTCCACCAAATTTTACAATAGCACCCGGAACAATAACTTTTTCGGTATATGTATCTCCGTCTTTAACTTGTAAGCTGGTAGGGCTTAGTCCTTTTTCGTAAAGCTGTGTTATAATCTGGTTGCGAGTTTCCTCATCTGTACTCTCTGTTGGATTTATAAAGGTGTATTGTAGTAGATTATTTTGAGATTTGAATTCCGATAAAATCTGACGGGTTTCTAAGCTCAATCGTTCTATCCCAGCAGGAAAGTCACCTTCTAAATAAACTTCTACATAAATATAGTCGTCTAATTCGCTAAGCAGGTTTTTGGTAGCATCCGATAAGGAGTAGCGCCCTTCTTTGGTTAAATCGTATCTGTTGTGTACAAAAGATCCAATAAAGTTGAGAAGTAGGAGTATAAGTAAGGCTCCTATAAATTGTAGTATATCTTGCTTTCTGTTCT
>Ga0115003_10002305_pt1 | contig 16004 bp, 16 predicted proteins | sample ArcticOcean_MG_C_7_FD_88736 | JGI IMG/M metagenome (GOLD analysis project Ga0115003, IMG submission 88736) | Marine microbial communities from western Arctic Ocean - ArcticOcean_MG_CB11_88 | ecosystem: Environmental > Aquatic > Marine > Oceanic | place: Arctic Ocean: Canada Basin | collected... | reverse complement strand
CTGACGAGTTTAGTTCTTGAAGCTCAGATTGAAGTCGTTTCAACGTGCTCATTGAGTCATTTTTTGTTATTATCTTTATACGTTTTGCATATAATGTATTTATATAGGCGCAGCATTCAGCGTGCACGTTGTCGCATCTTGCGGCGCTTGCGTCTAAGCCGGCGCATGCGCTTTTTCTTCCACTTTCCCCGCATGCCGCCGTTAACTTGGAAGACAACATCTAAAGAATCGCCTTCGTTTAAGCCGCAATCCAGTAGGGAACCACATACAAGCGTGCGCATTCCGTGGGCGACCCGCATCATAGATGAAGGAATAAATTCCATATCTTCCACTGCCATTTTGACTTCACTGATGTCTGTATCTGCGTCGAATGTGTATGTTCGATTTGTGCCAGTGGGTGCCCGTATAAAGAGTTGCATATTCGTATTTTTTAAAGTCATCTATATGATATTATGAGAAATCAATTTTTATATTATATTCTGGTCGGGATATAATATATGTGCGGTGCGTGATAATAACATGCAATATTCTTTGAATAATAAAGTAAAAAATCCGGATATATAGTTTTTCTATTTTATTTCCTTTTTTGAACCAGACTCTTTGCGCCTAGCACGTTTACTATCCGACTTTTCTTTGTTTTTTTCAGCGAGAGCAGGATTTGCTTTTGCTTTGTTTTCCTTTGCCTTCAGCTTTTTTATAGCAGCTTTACTTAAGTTTTTATCGTTCGCCATATATGTACATAAGCTATATTATTTCTTTAATTTATTTTCACATATACATTCTCTATAACACGTCTCCGATTATCTTGACTTGTTCTTCTGTTAGTGTTTCTGGAAACGTGACACTGAAGTTAATAATAAGGTTTCCAGTATGGTCATCACGCTTCATACCCATACTAGGAATCATCTTCTTGTAATTTGCCGATATTACGTTCCCATTTCCATTATTTATTTTAAATGTTCGTTCGTCTATGTATTTAAGATCGAAACTAAATCCACATAGAGCTTCCTTCAGGCTAATGGTCTTGTGAAATGTAAGGTCCAACCCATTTCTCGTGAATTCCGTATTGTTTTTGACTCTGATAAATATCTTTATGTCTCCTTTGTTGGACTCATCTATTACATTTCCTTTTCCCTTAAGCATAATGATTTCGTTATCATCGATTCCTGCTGGTATGGACACGTACAATGTTTCTGTCTCTTCGCGCTGGATATTGCATTCAACAACCAATCTTGTTATTTCGACAGGAAGGGTGCACCCAGTGTATGCTTTCGCCATATCCAACTCAACAGTCTTCATCATGGATATGGGTTTTCGTGTCGTGGAAGACCCGAATTGTGCGTACTTCATATTGTGCATGTGCTGCATGCCTACTTTCCCGTTTAGAAAACTGAATATGTCGTTTTGATCGGTGGGGCTCTTCGTCCCAAACATGTTGCCGTGAAGGTTTTTCATGTCGTACATCTTTCTCTGTGCCTCGTCGCCAAGTACCTCATATGCCGAGCTTATTTTCTGAAACATTCCTGTAGCATCTGGATTATTTCCATTTCTGTCAGGATGATACTGCATTGACAGTTTTCTGTAAGCCTTCTTAATTTGTTCTTGGGTTGTGTGGTGACCAATCTCAAGTATTTTGTAGGGGTCGTCTCCCGTATCCATATTAATATAGAGTTCCTACATAAACTTAAATACTTATTTACGAATAAACACATTATGGAGCTGCCATTTATCTATAAGTATCAGCCCTTGTTTCTCAAGGATTTTGAGATAGATGAAGAGCTGCTCATACTGATTAAAACCCTTATAACAATGGACACCCTAAATGTTCTTTTTGTGGGAGATTCAGGTTGTGGAAAAACATCATTGATCCAGGCCATTATAAGGGAGTATTATGGGAATTGTTCGGAAAAGGGGAACGTGATGTCGGTGAATAGCTTGAAGGAGCAAGGTATATCGTACTACAGGACAGAGGTCAAGACGTTCTGTCAAACGTCAAGCCTGATTCCTGGAAAAAAGAAAATCTTAGTCCTCGACGACCTCGATATTGTGAACGAGCAAAGCCAGCAGGTGTTTAGAAACTGCATAGACAAGTATAGCCACAACGTCCACTTCATCGCATCTTGCAACAATACTCAAAAGGTCATAGATAGTCTGCAGTCCAGGATGACCATCATGAAAGTGAAAGTTCTGTACACACATAACCTCATGAAGATACTTAAAAAGATATGCAAGATCGAAAATATTCACGTTGAGCCTGACGCGGAGAAATTCATATTGTCAATCTGCAATAATTCTGTTAGGATACTCATAAACTACCTTGAAAAGTTTAAACTACTATCAAGAGACATAACTATAAAGCTTGCCACCGAGGTCTGCACTAATATCGCATTTCAGGAGTTCGTCACGTACACCAACCTCTGTAAAGATGGGGATATACGCAGCGCGACTAAGTTGATGTATAAGCTATTCGATAAAGGCTACTCCGTAATGGATATATTGGACAACTTCTTTCTGTTCGTAAAAACAACAACTCTCCTAACTGAGATCGAGAAGTACAGGATCATACCAAGCATATGCAAATACATAACGATTTTCCATGACGTGCATGAAGATGAGATCGAACTTGCATTATTCACAAATAATTTAATTTCTATTTTTTCTTCAACTACTATATAAATGAACTCTCAGATTTTTAAAAAGCAGGTTCCACCCAGCATATTGTGGGACCTACTGGCGAAGGTGTGTGCTGAACAGAGCAAGTACTTCCTCTTATCACCTATATCGTTCAAACAAGCTGAGTACCACAGCATACTCACCGATTTTTGTGCGTCGCTTGAGGAATACTACCATGTTTCCAAAAAACATTATGTAAATAGAAAGCTCAATTATAGTAAGTTCACGACACTAATACGCCAAATATGCAATGTAAACCAGGTTTCATTCACGTCCAAGATAGTATATAATAGGTCAACCTACGACATACTATACTATATTTATAAACCAGACCAACACCAAAAGTAATTAGCGCGAAATAAGTAGGTATTTACCTATCTGCGTTTCAGATTCCAGAGCTTGTTTGGCCGACAGCCGCGCGAACCACTGGAACTTCGTTCTTTTAAGAATTTCGTCGTCTGGCACGTATAGCCCAACTGCGGAGTTTGGCAAGTCGATATATCCATCGCCCATAAGAGCTTCGATTGTCACAGGGTTCCCTCGAGTGTCCTTTACACCAAGTTTGTCTGCTGTAACAACGTTCAAGTCTCCTTTGAGTATCTTATCGAAACACCATCTTCCATAATCCCCCAAAAAGTTGCTTTCGGCGGTATGGTCTGTTGAATTCATATTTTCCAAGTATTGTATGTATTCAGACATCATCGGGCACCCGCGAGTGCATCCCATGAGCTTGGTGCTTGGGAAGAAATCGACTTGCTGCGACGTGCTCCCTCTGTCTATTAGTTCGCCGACAAACATGCAATTGGACGACGTGTTAGTCTCATATACGTCTATGAGATTCTGGAAACAAATAAATGAGCTTGGCACAAGCATTCCTCCGAAGGCGTGGAGGACCCGTGCGAGGGCAAGCTGGCGAATTTTTCCCCTGATCGGCTCAGCAACCATATTAAGGTTGACGGTCCAACCGGGAAGTATCTTGGAGAACGTGTCGTCGTCGATGAGACATATGTTGAAATCGTTGCCGCACTTGTCGATTATGGACTTGAGCGTTAGGAACTTATATGGCTGGTTAAGACAGTTCGTATTGCGCGAGCTGAACGTCGGCCACCACCTCGCATTAACATCGTACGTCATATGAACCCACAGTAGAGGTCGTTTGCTTTGTGCTAAAGAGGAGTCGTTCAGGAGATATTTCTTAACTAGCTCATAGTTTCGTGCGTCTTCGTCGCTAAGTTCAGTATCCTTATACTTCTCGTATAGGATCCCAATCAGAGTCATTGTTATTACTGTAAATATGTACTTTGCGTATTTCATATATATTATTAGTCTATATATTTTTATGCGTTCGTCAGCAGCTTGAAGCCACTCATCCAAGCGTCATTGGCTTTTCGTGACGCTTCATCCTGTTTTGCAAGTTTAAAAGCACGTTGGGTATCCGTTCTACTTTCCATCCCTTTACGTTGGTCGAGATACTCGTTGGCTTGTGTCAAAGAAAGTGGTTTAGTATCTTGTGTGTTGCGATGTTGCTGCATATCATGAACATTCGAGAACTTCTGCCGCTCGTCGAAATCTTGTTGCGTAACTGGTATAACGGTCTCGACGTGTGCCTTCCGCAGGTCCTCGAACTGCAATGTACTAAACAACGCTGCTGAGTATGACTCGGGTTTGTCGCCAGTTAGATCGCAGTGGTCTTGCATTGTCGTGTCCTCGACATCCTTTCTTAATGTGAGCGCTTTCACTTCTTGCTTTTTTTGCTCGAATGTCGCGTTCATCTGGCTCATGGTAGTTGTGCGCGTATCTATGTCGTCGTCGGATTTGAGCCAGTCGCCGTATCCTGACTTAGTTGCCTCGTCTTTGATCTGATGTTTCTCGAACAGTTCATTGAATATCCGGTTGAAGTCTGACTTGTCCTTGATACTGTCTATCATCTTCTCCTTTTCTTCATCATTCTCCACACTATACTCGGTTGGTCTGTTTTTGTCCGACCTATTCCGAAACTCATATATTGCGTAAACAATCTTATAAGCTGAACTGAAGAAAAGGAAGTATTTCTTGTCCATCCCAGATTTATCCGGGTGTGTCCTCATGACAATCTTCTTAGCATTGCGCATGTCGTCTCGGGTGAAGTCGTGGTCTAGCTTGAAAAGGTTCAGTAAATCGTCAAGGTCGTAGTTGTCTATTACCAAGTCTATATCGGAATTCATTATATATAAAGTATAATGAATTATAGCTAATTCAACGTCCTCGCTTTGTTGGCACAGCGCTCGAAAAAATTTTCGACCTGCGAAGTGTCACCACCACTGACTGAGTCGTCTGGGATATACCACTGGTCTCTGCTCACATCGCCATAAAATGCCAGTATTGTTGGAACACCATTTACCATCTTTCTTCTCTTCAGGGTTGCGTACAACTCGATGCACTCATCTACGTCTATATCTGCACACACGACATTTGATGGGAGGCTAGCAAAATAGTTGTCGCAAACCCCCTTAATTTTTCTGCATGGAGCGCACCATGAAGCTCCGAATTTTACGATCATGACGTTTCTTCCAAGCCGTTTCTGGGCTTGCTCAAGGGTTGCCGGAGTCAGTTCGGTTGCGATGACACGTTGTGACATAATTTTGTATATATACTATCAGAGCTTTTAAGTCGAGACATAAGGTAGTAGTTTTTCATACTTTTTAAGAAACATACAGAAATTGTTGATGTGTTTGAGTTTCTCCTTAGTTTATAACATCGACCGAAATCACCACGATTGGCATAAATAATATATACGAAAGATTATTTCACGATGTTCTCTAACGTTGGTATATGAATCTCACTCATAGTCGCGTGCGATTCCCAGAAATATCTGCAGAATGACCACTTAAATTCGCAGTCATTCTCGTACCATTCGGGATGCTGGGATATAAGCTTTTCGCAAAGGTCACTGGGCAACAGATTCATGCTCCCCCTTGGAAGGACATAGCTCAACTGCACAAGTTCGGACACAGGCTCTGGGGGACTAGATTTTACTAGTCTGGTGTCGAAATAGGGAACGAACTTTGCCAAGTCGGAGAGCAGAGGAGGATAGTCATACTTGTACGTCCATCGCCAGTCGATGCAGCCGCGAGTATAGTAGTTTATCGTCCACTCCAACCCTTCAAGGTAGTTAGTGCATATTTCCTTCCGCCTCTCGTCGTCTATCTTTATGTCGAACAGCGCGGAGTAGTATCTCTCCTCCCACCCTGGTTCGTCAGGGTTTATGTATTTTTCAACAGAACGGTCCTTTACAGGGACCGACATGAAGGACTCCTCGCATTTCTTTACGTGTTCCGTTTCCCTCGTCCTTATCTTGTTGAATTTTTCCCGCACCTTGTACTCCTCCCGCAGGTACTGGTGCTCATTCTTTCCTAAGAAAATAACGAGTTTCCGTATGTTCCTCCATATGACGTTGCTTCCGTCTGTCAGTCGGTCTCCCTCTTTGTCTATTACATGCTTGTATCCTGACATGAGACGGTTGATACCAGAAGTTCTTATGTTGAGAGCAGGGAAGTGTGGCATAAAGTCGTTTCCCAGAAAAAAGCACAGTAAAATGTAATCCGATATTCGAATGTTTTTCTGTTTTTCTGTGGGAGGAGAACCGCCGTTCAATTCGGTGCTGAGCATCAGTCCGAATTCTGGTATGTCCATTAGGTAACTTTCGTTTGGGTCGAGCGTATTGTCTATGCTTTTAATGAAATGTGGAGTCTCTCTAAACAAATACATCTTGCTCGCGACATGAAGATGATTGAGTGTGAGCATAATGAGGTCGGCATCAAGACCGTATATGACAGTGGATGTTGCCTGGTGATGCGCTGGTTCAGACCGGATGTAAGAATAGATCTTATGCTCTCCCTCTCCTGGCTGATCAGACGCAGAAACGATCAGGACCTTAAGTCCATGTTCGGTAGGATTAGAGAACTTGTCACGTATCCGCGCACCAAGTTTGCTCATGAATTCTGTTCCTGGGGTTATGGCAACCGTATCCCATCCCGACTTCCCTTTGCCTGTTAGGTCTTCCATGACAGAACTCTGGAAATGCGACTTGTATCGTCGGTTCCTCTGTTGATTCAACTTGGCGACTGGTGCTACTCCGTCGAATGCAATAAATACCCTGTCTGAAGGCCTGATGACTTCAATGTAATGCAGAAGCTTCTTGCAAACGTTCTCGATAAGGGCATTTTCAAAATCGCTATGTTTTTCCTCGGGAATATCACGAACACTATCATATATCAATGAATTGCAGTCGAGATACAAGTTATTGATTACGATTTTCTTCCTGTCATACTTTTTAATTATTGACCTGTGACGACGCACGATGTGTGAGAAGTAGCTTGGTATACCCATTCTATCAATGTATGTAGCGGAACGTTTAAACTGTATTGTTATATCAATACCGATAGCGGAATTTTAGGAGTTATATCTTAATGAATCGCTATTAAAAGTAATTTAGAAATTTAAAATCACTATAATTATACAATGGAACAGTGCAACGTGAAGTTACCTTCGTCTCCCCAGAATAAATCTGGAGGGACGCATCCTATCAGCGCCGCTTTGAAAGCAAAGATTATCAATCTTCAGGACATCATAAAACGAACAATTCTCTCGAGCCAGAGATACAAGGTCCTTGACATATTTGGCGCCAATGAACTTAATGTGTGTGTGAATTCTCTGGAGACGATGTTCTCGACATTGAGAGCATTACTCGTCCACATAGATGAAGGAGTCAAAATAGATGAAGATGAAATGATACGCGTTCTCCAAGACATAACCAACGATCTATCTTCACTATTCCGGACATTTGGAACACACTCGGTAGAAGACCTGATCTTGGTCTGCTTTGGTGCGGAGTTCGCACACAAGAATTTCACTAAAAAATCCGTTGTGAGCAAATACGACGTGATGAGAAGATACGTTCACCCCATAAGCTACAAAGTTATGAACTGGAAGACGGACAACAAGAACGTTTGTGTCAGTCCTAAGAGAAGGGTCCTCCAGAAAAATAGGATAATAGAAGACTTCATGATTGTCGAGACTGGTCAGAACTTCGACTGTTTCGACCTGGCGAGGACTAGCAAGTCGTTTCAAACGAAAGTGTATGGCGTGAAGTTCTGCATCCAGAACCCCGCCCAGCACAAAACCCTGGTCATATGCGGTCTTGTCGACGACCTTATGGTGGAGTGTCTTAACTACCCTTTCGTGTCGGACAAGATGGGCAGCATCGAGGACGAGAAGCCTGGCGACCAGGAATTCACGTCGAACGCGTTCGAGAGATTCACCAAATGTTTGTCTCTGAAGGAGATACTTGTTTACAGCAATCAGGAACTTTACAACCGGTTCATGGGGTACATGAACCAAGTCGCCCTCATAAAGCAGAAGACGATTGCCCAGGTCACCAAAGAGTTTATAAGTAGCGAATTGTATGGGCAACGGTCAACTCTGATACAGCTTCTCCTTAAATCCAGTGAGCACGAATTTCAATACCTGGCTTATTTGTTGTATGACCTGTTGTCGAACGACTCGAATGGCAGAGTCGACACTCAGGATCAGACCCTTTTGTTTGACAGTCTGCCATGGAGTGTAAAGAAGTATTTCCGCGACGCCATGAAACAGACGATGAGCTATACAAGCAACCTTGCAAACTTCGAGAACACAAAAATTCCTCTCGAGCAACAGATATGCCTCATGAAATCTAATGATGTCATTAAAGAGAAAGCCATGGTTAAACTTAAGGAAGTAAAAGCCAAATCAGAAGACTCTGGCTCAAAGGCACGCTCTTATCTTGAAGGGCTGTTGCGAATACCTTTCGGGATATACAAGGAAGAACCCATCCTGAGCACCCTTTCTCAGTGCTCAACTATCTTCGGTGAACTCGTCAAAACATTGAACAACTCAGAATTCCCTATAGAGACATTCCCTAACAAGGAGGAGTATGGAAGTGTCGAAGTCAGGCAGTACAGTGCATTACTGAGAGAAGACCATGTAGAGGTGATGAGAGTCAAACATGCTCTGCTTGTCAAGAAGGGGCTGACATCAGCAAAGCGGAACATACTTATATCGAATATATGTTACATCAACGGACTAATCAAGAAGTATGCGCTCAAGGTCCCCAAAATATGCCACTCAGGAAAAAAGACATCCTACATGAGGGAACACATAAGCGAGTTCGTAGATTCCATAAGTCATGAACACGACATAATAAGCGAAATCGCATTTAAGTGCGGAGCAATCAAAGACAATTCAAACATGATATCCAGTCTTAATAACAATCTTAGCGAGATTGAAACGAAAATGGAGATTGCAAACGCCTTCCTAGGGAAGGTGACAGACGTTATGGACGGCGCGGTGCACGGACACAACAAGGCGAAGCGCCAGATAGAGAGAATCATTGGTCAGTGGATGAACGGCGAGAAGTCGGGATATTGTTTCGGATTCGAGGGACCTCCAGGGGTCGGGAAAACTTCTTTGGCAAAAAAAGGTATAGCACACTGCCTTAAGGACGACAGCGGCGTGACGCGACCATTTTCGTTTGTAGCTGTTGGCGGTTCATCCAATGGCAGCACATTGGACGGTCACAACTATACCTACGTTGGCTCTACATGGGGAAGAATAGTCGACATTCTTATGGAAAAGAAATGCATGAACCCGATTATCTTCATAGATGAGCTCGATAAAGTAAGCCGTACTGAGCATGGAAATGAACTGATTGGCATCCTTACTCATCTGATTGACCCAACACAGAACGACTCGTTTCAAGATAAGTACTTCAACGGCATAGACCTCGACATGTCGAGGGCATTATTTATATTCTCATACAACGATGCGTCGTGTATAGACCGCATCCTCTTAGACCGTATTCATCGAATCAAATTCGACCATCAGTCGCTCGAAGATAAGCTGGTAATAGCAAGGAAGTATCTGCTTCCTGAAGTGTTCAAGAAGATGGGACTGGAGGGCGTCATTGACCTGAGTGACGAAGTCATTGAATATGTCATCGAGGAGTACACCTGCGAACCAGGTGTGAGGAAACTGAAGGAGATATTGTTTGAGATAGTTGGAGAGATAAATTTGTCTATATTGAAAGACAGCGAGGACCACGACTTGCCAATCGTAATCAGTGAAGACGACATCAAGTATAAGTATCTCGAAAACAGACACGAAATGAAAAGGAAAAAGATTCACACCGAGTCAGCTGTTGGGTTGATCAGTGGGTTATGGGCGAATTCCATGGGGCAAGGAGGTGTTCTGCCTATAGAGGCGAAGTTCTACCCGTGCGGCACCTTTCTGGATCTAAAACTAACAGGCATGCAGGGTGACGTGATGAAGGAAAGCATGACTGTCGCAAAGACTTTAGCGTGGTCCCTCCTAACGAACTCTCGAATGGCTGAAATACAAAAGAGCATACACAAAACGAAATGCCAGGGCGTTCATATCCACGTCCCTGAAGGGGCGACTCCAAAGGACGGACCTTCGGCTGGCACGGCGATCACAATCGTCATGTACAGTCTTTTCAGCAAGCGCAAGATAAAACAGCATATTGCTATTACTGGAGAGATGTGCTTACAGGGTAAGGTTACTGCCATTGGTGGTCTCGATCTAAAGATCTTGGGTGGCATACGCGCGGGTGTGAAGCAGTTTATTTTTCCAAAAGAGAATGACAAGCACTATTTGGAATTTATGAAGAAGTACGGAGACAAACCTATTGTTGATGGAATCGAGTTCACGCAGGTAGAAACCATTCAGGATGTTGTCGATATAGTGTTCGAGGATTAGGTGCAATAATATATATGCATTATATATATCATGGCAATAAAGTTAACCTTCTCGAATGTCTTGCAATTGTTTGCAGCCTTGGCTCCATTGCTTCTCGGGTTTTTTCTCGTAATGTCATCTCTGTTCAACCAGAGTCTAAAGGGCATGGTGTATTTAGCTGGCGTCCTCATGGCGTCGATAATTAACATATTCCTTATGAACCTGATAAAGAGTCCTATGAGCAAAGAGGCATCAAACTCGGTGTCCTGTAATTTAGTCGAGCTTCCATACATATCTCAGTTCAACAGTCCTGCACCAAGCAGTCTATTTATAGCTTTCACAATCGCGTATTTGGTCCTCCCGATGCAATACAACGGCCAGATGAATTATGTGATTCTGGCTGCGCTGTTGTGTCTCTTTGGAATTGACGCAGTGGCGAAGGTCCAGAACAACTGCACGACATTGGGTGGGTCATTCCTGGGGGCTTTAGTCGGAGGCATTCTGGGAACTATATGGTACACATTGTTTCACGTATCGGGGTACGACTCATTGCTGTATTTCGACGAACTCGAGAGCAACAACGTCACCTGTTCACGCCCTTCGAAGCAGACGTTTAAATGTTCAGTGTATAAGAACGGGGAGCTTATATCAAGCAACGTCGTGTAAGACTTAACCATAGTATTTGTATGCATTTGCATACATGTATTTTTCGAACACCTGTGTGCTCTTTTGTCGTCTATACGAGTGCATCATGGCTTTATCATTTCTGGCATTCATTTTAAAGACGCTAATAAAGTTTGTAAATATTATCCTTGTGATCGCACACGAGTATTTACGCTTACACTCTTCCCTCGTGAACTGTGGCTTCCCTGTGCGTGCATTCACTTTGTTATGGAATTGCCATATAAATTCTATAATATTCTCTCTGTTGTTTATGGCTCTAACGTTCGCACTATTTAAGGTTTCAGTTGCGTGGTTGGTACAGTCAGGACACGGAAGGTTTCCGCATAACAACTTTATCTGTCTAAATAACTCGCTTGCCTCGCTACTAAATTCTGGCTTTAATTTTTCTGCGAGCGTATGGAACAAATACCACGTCGCGTTTCCCCACTGCTGTTTTGACATTCCAAATATACATAAAGACTATACTATAATTTACATATATGAATTATATTATTGAAGGTGGTTTGGATTTCTATGCTGAGATTAATAAAAACAATAGCGAAGATGAAAGTAGCCTTTGTCTCATATCTGGAGAATCTCTGGGTCGGAACCATATAGAGCTGCCATGCAACCACAAATTCAACTATGTTCCTCTGTATCAGGAGGTCATTACACAAAAGCGGAAGTGCAATGCGTTTAACACGGAAAGATTACTGAGGTCCCAGATTAAGTGTCCGTACTGCAGAGGTGTATCTGGCAAGCTGTTGCCGTTTATCCCTTCCGAGAATGGCGTTTCTCGTGTGAAAGGGGTGAACTACCCCAGCTCTATGTGCATGGAGCACGCCACTTGCAGCTGGGTGTTCAAAAGCGGCAAAAACAAAGATTGCCCATGCAAGAAGGCTGGATTTGAGACAGATTTCGGAGAGCTGTGCGAGTCGCATTGGAAGAGCGCATTACGCAAAAAGAAACCAGATCAGGAGTGGACGGGAGAGATGGAAGATATGTTCAAGAAATACAAAGTCACGAAACTGAAAGACATGCTGCGAGCGAAGGGACGTAAGGTAAGTGGCTTGAAGAAAAATCTGGTTCTTCGGCTTTTTGAAAAGTAATGTGAATTCGCATTGCAATACACAACATGTATTGCAATACTGTCTGTATTTCTATAGTTATGTAGGCGAGATGTAGTGTGATAGACACTATGTCTACATAGATGTAGATAAGAAAAAACATCAATAACGAATTTGAAATCGGTGTAGTAGAATTTGTTTTTCTAAACTTTTTTTCCAATTCTCGATTTCATTTTCCCATTTTGGACATTTATTTTTGTCCATTTTTGAAATATCGAATTGAGAATTGGAAAAAAAGTTTAGAAAAAAAAGTTTTACTACACAAAGAAGGGAAACAAAAAACAATGTTGCCAAATATTCTGTAGGGAGCTTATGAAGGGCTTCGAAAAGAGCACTATTTTTTCCAAAAACGTCCGAAAATCCGGAAAAATCTTCCAAAAAGTGAATATTTTCTGCTCCATATTTGGAGCAGAAAAATAGTGCATGAGCATGTCCCCCAATAGAAAAGTGTCAATGGAACTGGATGCTTCATGTGCGTAGGCACATAAACATACAGTATCTTCTGTGTCCAAAAACAAAAAATATTCCTTGAGCTTCTAAGGAGCTATTTCAGGAAAATTTCCGATGAATCACTACAATGGACCACCAGAACCCAAAAAACGCTCCGAATTGCTCCAAAATTTTGGTTTAGAAAGAATCTGCTGACAGTACATATGGGAATGAATTCTGAAATTTTGGTCGACACTACATTATATAAATTTTACTGTCATAAATGCACATACGGGTGTAACAGGAAAAATCTGTTTGAGCAGCACAAAAGGACGAAGAAGCATTGTAATCCGGTCGTTGGTGTTGATATAAATGATAAATACATGTGTAGGTGTGGACGAACCTACAGACACGCACGGAACCTGAATAGACATATGCAGGACTGTAGTGCCGACGTCTCCGTAGGGACAGAGGAGGTTGCGTCGTTGTCTAATGACAACGCAGAACTCAAAACTATGATAACCACTTTGATCACGCAAAACAACAACATACTTCTGGAGAACAAAGAAATGCGCGGGTTGGTAAAAGATATGATTCCAAAGATAGGGAGCAATAACACGACGATAAACAATAAGTTTAACCTTCAGTTTTTCCTGAACGAAAGGTGCAAGGACGCTATAAATATGACTGAGTTCGTTGAGACATTGCACCTTGAAATGGACGACCTGGACAAGACTTGCCAGAATGGTTACATATCAGGGATTGCGAATATATTTGTGAAAGGGTTGAAGCAGCTGGAACTACACCAACGCCCAATCCATTGCAGCGACTTGAAGAGGGAAGTGTTGTATGTTAAGGACAACGATACATGGGAGAGAGACAACGAGGAGAAAAGGATTAAGAGGGCGATAAATACGGTTGCTAAGAAGCAGGTCGATAAGATCAAAGAATGGGAGCAGGGAAACCTCCATTGGAACACAACTGAAAACGGAACAAAGGAGTATATCGAGATGGTTAGAAACGTGACCAACACAGGTGGTGATGACGGGAAGTCAGACAACAAGATAATCAGGACTATCGCCAAGGAAGTAATCATCGAGAAAGCAGTTTAAATATTATTTGTTCAGGTAGTACAATGACAACCAAGGAGGAGCTTGTTGATAATATAAAAAACTGGATGCAAGTCGATACGGAGATGAAGCTTCTGCAGAGGGAACTGAAAGAGCGCCGCCTAAGGAAGAAACAGCTCACTGAATCTTTAGTCGAGATAATGAAGTCTAATGAAATAGATTGCTTCGACATCACCGAAGGGAAGTTGATTTACACCTCCAATAAAGTGAAGGCACCCCTGAGTAAGAAGCATCTGACAGAGTGTCTTGATAAATATTTTGCCGCCGACCCCAGTATAAAAGCTGATGAAATAAGCAACTTCATTTTGGAGAGCCGGAAAGTCAAGACGAATGAGAGCATTCGGCATAAGCCGCAGAAAATTATATAGCGTTCTGTATATATATATATGTTGAGTAACAGGACACGTAATGCTATTGAAGAGAAGTTTAAAGTGAATAAGGTGTTCCACAGTGGGGGACAAAACATCGTGGACCTGTCGAATCCAGCTGAGGACATGATGGTTTCGGTCTCCATGTTGAGAGAAAATCAGGAGAAGATGAACTACAATCGCAAGAGCGGCGAGCGCTACAAGCACAATGCCGATACAATAATCATTCATGCAAATCCTTCCCTAAGTGGGGTGACCGATGTGAAAGTATGCCTGTTTGCCATCGTGGAGGGGCAGGCAATCCCATTCATGGAGTTCTGCTTGTATCGAGATGATGATGGCAGTCTTAGGTTTCCCACAGTTCCTGTAGGTGAAAATACGATTGAAGACGGTCGGTCAAAGCTAATGAATGTCTATGCTGAGTGGGACGCCAGCATTGAGTACAGAGGGTTCGTTGTATGGGGAGACGAGAAGGTTCTTGCATATGAATGGAAAGGGCACACGTCCGACACATTGGATACTGGAACTATCGAATCGAGATGGTGGCGTGTGTTGTCTACAGAGATTGTCAATCATCGCAAGATGTTGAGCTTCCATGTGAGGGACGATGTATGCAACTTCTTCTTAGAAAATAGTGAGTTCCTGTTCTTGAGAGACGACGATGATGTCTTGTACGAATCACCGTCTGTAGGGTATTATGGTGGTTATCACAAGAATGTTGCAGTATCGTCCGTGCTGGGGCTCCGTCGCGAAGGTCCAACGTCTTCCCTTGGACCTTACTACTACTTCGGCTCTTACGAGCGTGCCATGCGCGATGCCATATTGAGCCCGTCGAGAAAACCCGTGGAGGTCGACGGTGAACTAATTACCGTTGATAACGATGGGCGGTATGATAGAGGTGGGATAGTTAGGTTTGCTATATTAATGGGTAAGACCAAGGTTATGATGGGAAGAGACACTGATGTAGATGATCAATCGGATGTAAGCCAGAATTTAGCCGATGACGATATATTTGTACGGGAAACAATGAAGATTCGTGATGTTGACGCAAAATGGGTTAATGATTTCAACTCTGTCAGACATGGAACATACGCGATAGAGGAAGACGGACGTGAGACTTTAGTCTTGCAGCCACAGACAGTCGTTAAGGATTACAGTCAGCAAGTACCATTGTCCTACTACTACGTTGGCACTGACCAGGAACCTGGAACCGCAATTATTGAGTAGTGCAATGGCCTACTCACGAATTTAAATCTTGCATCATTATATACCATATGGGTCTCGCCACAATAGCATACACTATCGTTTCCGCGGTTGCGCTTACATTTATATTAACCACCGCTTTTTCGTTTATGGGTATAGGATTCGAGGTATATGGGAATTATTTGCTCTGGTTTATTGCTTTAGCCTTATTCTTTGCCGTTTTACCTTCACACGGTGGAACGCTATTCAGTTAGTGTGATAATGCTCCTGCATCAATGAGGATTTAAATGACATATTATAGTATATGTGCTTTAATTATAAGACATCTCTTTTTACTTTTGTGGTCGGGACGATATTCTCTGTTGTTCTGATGGAGTATGGAAATATCGAGTTTATGGCCGAGAATGAAGTGTCCGGCATCTTCTTGATATTCATCTCTCTGATTCAGCTTATGGATTTTCTGTTCTGGATCGATATAAAAAACGATTACGGAATTAACAAGATAGTGACTATTCTAGGACCGCTTCTCAATGTATGCCAACCGCTTATCTTTTATCTGATCAAGTACTTCTACTATAAACCAAATATCTTGACATTAAAGAATTTTAACCTACCTGTTGCATTGTTGAACATGATGT
>Ga0115003_10002300_pt1 | contig 16036 bp, 22 predicted proteins | sample ArcticOcean_MG_C_7_FD_88736 | JGI IMG/M metagenome (GOLD analysis project Ga0115003, IMG submission 88736) | Marine microbial communities from western Arctic Ocean - ArcticOcean_MG_CB11_88 | ecosystem: Environmental > Aquatic > Marine > Oceanic | place: Arctic Ocean: Canada Basin | collected... | reverse complement strand
GACTCAACCGATTATGGTACATTCATATCAGATAATTGTTACAACCATATTGATGAATGTGTAGAAGTAGATTCTATTCCAAATTCGGCACTTAGTTTTATTTCTATAAAAGATAAAACTTGGCATGGATATTTAAGCAAGAACATTAATAGTGTAATAAAACCTAGAACTACATTTAACTTTTTTATTAGAGGGTCTTTTTAATCAAAAACCTTTGTTGTATAAATACATTCAAATAAGTAACAAATAAAACAGGAATATCAATTATGGGAAGTTTACCAATCTACAGACCCTTAATAGCAGAAATTGCTGCACCAACAACTGCAACTGCGGCTTCAAATGTAACGGCTAGTAGAGTGGTAAGAGCAGTAAATACTACTGTAACCCCTTACCTAGTAACTATATTTGCACCAACAAATGGTGGAGAAGATAGTGCGACTCTAACACTTACTGCATGGGAATCGGTAATAATTCCAAAAAATGGAACAGATAAAATCTTTGCGGCTAATGCTGCGATTAAGTTGACAGGTATTACAGACCCTAATGCAACTTACATTTACAACAAGTAGAAAGTTAAGGGCAAATCTATGAAATTGATATCAGAATTTACAGAAAGCAACCTTTCATTCATCACAGAAGCTGGTGAAAATGGCAAAAAAAGTTATGTCATAGAGGGAGTTTTCATGCAAGCAGAATCTAAGAACCGTAATGGTCGGATATATCCTAGAGTAGTAATGGAATCAGCTGTTAGTAAATATAACACTGAACAAGTTATTACCGGAAGAGCAGTTGGTGAGTTAAATCACCCTGAAGGACCGACTATTAATTTAGACAAAGTTTCTCATAAGATTGAAGACCTTCATTGGGATGGTAACAATGTTATGGGCAAAGCAACTATTTTGAGTACTCCTATGGGGGAAGTCGTAAAAGGCCTTCTTGATGGTGGTGTCAAACTAGGTGTTTCAACTCGTGGTATGGGAAGCCTAGAAAACCGTAATAACGCAATGGTCGTCAAAGACGATTTTATTCTTAACGCAGTAGATATTGTGCAAGATCCATCTGCTCCAGGAGCTTTTGTTAATGGAGTTATGGAAGGTGTGGAATGGATTTGGAATAACGGTATTATTGAATCTAGAGCTATTGAACAAATGGAGACCGAAATTAAGAAAACTACACGGGCCAATCTATATGAAGCCGAAGTTCGTGAGTTTAAGAATTTCCTCTCGTTACTCAAATCTAAAATATAAGGAGCATAATGATGTCTGAAAAAGAAATCATTGAAAATCAAGAACTCCAAGATGGTGTTGAGAACGATGTATTGGAATCAACTCATGTAGAAGAAGCTACTTCTAAGAAAGAAGCCGCAGAAAACCCTGATGTACCGTCTGAAGACGATTCAGAAGCTGATGTTAAAAAAGCTGCCGGTACCGTCGCTAAGGCAAAAGAACCAGGAACTAAAGCGGGTATAATAAATGCTATGTTCAGTAAAATGAACGGCATGACAAAAGAACAACTTAAAGGTGTTTATGCATCTTATCATGGCGAAAGTCAAGACGATAAGAGTATGAAGAAAGAAGATGTTTCTGTCGATTATAAAGCAGACTTCTCTGGCGATTTAAATGCATTAGTAGAAAACGAAGCTACTTTATCTGAAGAATTTAAAGAAAAAGCAGCCGTAGTTTTTGAAGCCGCAATTAATTCCAAACTATCGGAAGAAATTGACCGTCTTGAAGAAAAATACAATGAGGAACTATCTGAAGAAGTAGCTACTACTAAAGCAGACCTTGTTGAAAAGGTTGACAACTATTTAAATTACGTGGTTGAAAGCTGGATGAAAGAGAACACTGTCGCAATCCATAATGGTTTACGCACAGAGATAGCTGAGAATTTTATGAATAGTTTGAAAGACCTATTCACTGAATCTTATATATCTGTTCCCGATTCTAAGGTTGACCTAGTTGACGAACTTTCAGGTACAGTTAGTGACCTTGAGGAAAAACTCAATACTACTACTGGAACTGCAATAGAATTAGCAACACAACTAGAAGGATTCCAAAAGGATGCAGTCATTCGTGAAGCATCTAAAGATTTGGCTGAAACTCAAGTTGAGAAGTTAAAGAAATTAGCAGAAGATATCGATTTTGTAGATGAAGCAACTTTCACTAAGAAAGTAGCTACACTTAAAGAATCATATTTCTCAAAAACAACACCTGAATCAATAATTGAAGAAGATACTGAAAGCGATGACGACGCCGTCGTAGAAAATTCTGATGTTATGAATTCATATCTCGCCGCAATCAAAAAGACTGCGCCGAAGCATTAATTAGGAGTTAAAATAAATGCAATCATACGATAAATTGGTCGAGAAATGGGCTCCAGTACTGAACGAAGAATCAGCTGGCAAAATTACAGATTACCATAGAAGGTCCGTTACTGCGGCTATTCTAGAAAATCAAGAAATCGCACTTCGTGAAGAAGCCAACGCAAATGCTGGTTTCCTATCAGAAGCTGCACCTGCAGCAAATACTACTTCTGCTGCTAACTGGAATCCTGTGTTGATATCACTTGTAAGACGTGCAATGCCTAATCTTATGGCATATGATGTTTGCGGTGTACAACCAATGTCAGGTCCAACTGGTTTAATCTTTGCGATGAAATCACGTTATACTAATAACTCTGGTGCTGAAGCACTATTCAATGAAGCAGATACAAGATTCTCTGGCACACAAGTAACTGCGGCTCAGCCTGCAGACGGTGCTGGTCTATCTGGTGCTACAATGGATTCTGATTCAACTGCAGATGATGCTCGTGTAACTTACCTAGCTGCCGCTGGTCTAACAACAGACTCAGCAGAAGCATTAGGTGATGCTGCTGGTAATCCAATTGCTAACATGGGATTCACCATTGAAAAAGCAACTGTAACAGCGAAAACTAGAGCCTTAAAAGCAGAATACACTATGGAACTTGCTCAAGACTTGAAAGCAATCCATGGTTTAGATGCTGAAACAGAATTAGCTAACATTCTTTCAACAGAAATACTTGCTGAAATTAACCGTGAAGTAATTAGAACAATTAACTCACAAGCTAAAACTGGTGCTCTTCAGGCTAACACTGCTGTTAATGGTATATTTGATGTACAAACAGATGCAGATGGTCGTTGGTCAGCTGAAAAATTCAAAGGACTAATCCTACAAATCGAAAGAGAAGCAAATGTAATTGCTAAAGAAACTCGTAGAGGTAAAGGTAACTTTGTTATCGTTTCTTCAGACGTGGCTTCAGCACTTGCTGCTTCAGGTATGTTAGACTATTCCCCAGCATTATCCACTAACCTTCAAGTAGATGATACAGGCAACACTTTTGCTGGTGTCCTTAATGGTCGTACAAAAGTATATGTCGATCCTTATGCTTCTGCTGACTATGTAAACGTAGGCTATAAAGGAACTAATCCTTATGATGCTGGTCTATTCTATTGCCCATACGTTCCATTAACAATGGTTCGTGCTGTAGCTGAGGATAGTTTCCAACCTAGGATTGGCTTTAAAACTCGTTACGGTATGGCTTCAAACCCATATGTTGGTTCAACACCAGCTAATGGTTTGGCCGCTGTTAAAACTAACTCATATTACAGAATCTTTAGGGTAGACAATATCCTAGGTGCATAGTAGTACTAGTTAAACTTTTAGAGAGAGGGTTCTTCGGAGCCCTCTTTTTTTTATATAAATAACTATATGGCAACACAAACAGCAAATATAAACTACTTACAACCGACGAGTTTTAAGTTAGTTATCGATAGGAAGAATTATCCTAACTTGGAATTCTTCTGTCAATCCGTTTCACATCCCGGCATGACTATGTCAGCTGTAGAAGTGTCTTATCAAAAAATAGCAGGTATCCCATTCCCAGGTGATACTTTATCATTTACTGATTTAACTTGTCAAATTATTCTTGATGAAGATATGAACAGTTATACTGAAATGTTTAACTGGTTAAGAAGAAACTTAGATAACACTGTGTTGAATCCCTTAGATAGAATTGCGACATCACCTTCAACATATACAGATATAACATTAAGTATATTATCAAGTCATAATAATCAAGTTAGGCAAATAAAATATGTAGATGCATTACCAACAGCAATAGGTGATATTAATTTTGAATCAACAGGCGATGGTTCAACATACTTAACATTCTCCGCAACATTTAGATTTTCTTATTTTGAATTGCTTGGTACAAATGCAAATACAGGTAGCATTAATCCTTCACTACAAACGTCTACATTATTAGATGGTTCTAGTAGATTAACATCGACAATTTATGACTCAGCATAAACTTGTAATATGGGGTGCTTCGCAAGTTGGTAAAACTTCTTTAATTTACAATTTAAGAAAACATTTAAACCTCGAAAAAGCTAGATTTAAAGGTGGGATTAGTTTTAAACCTCCAATATCCGATTCATATATTATAAAGGTTCTTCAAGACTATCGTCTTACAGATGATATCTTATATGATTTTATTAGTAAATTGGATAAAGACGCAAAACATCTTTTTATATATAGAAAAAATCTACTATCGCAATATCTAGCATGGCATCATTGCGAAGCTTATGACCTCAAATTAGACTCTGATACATTAAACATAGTTGATTGTAAAGATTTTATAACAACTATGAAATTCCACACATCTAGGATATATAATATATTAAAGCTTAGTCAAGATATACAAATACATCCAGTATCATATGAAGAATTGTTTAGCGATAATGGTATTGATATATTAAATAAGAATTTAAATCTAGACCTTAAACGAGAAGATAAGAAAATTATTTTAGATCCAATTAGACTTTCAACAAACTTGCCAGCATTTTTAAAAATGCCGGAAGCACATGAACGAGCTAGAGGTATAGGCATAGAACAATATGCTTATAAAAAGAACTTCAATGAACTAAAAGATTTTTTTGAAGATGATTATCTTCTTTTATAAAATTCAGTAGAATACCTATTTCCCTCATACCTAAATGTTATAACACTATGACTGTAAATCTTTTGAATTGTTTTTCTAACAGCACATGATTTTTTATTAGGTTTTACAGCATCACTACCTATTAAAGCCCCAGCTATTCCACCTGCAGCGGTAGCAGTTGAGTCCCCATTACTCATTTGATTACTAAACAATGCGCCTAATAAAGCACCAAGTAAAACGTTTCGATTTTGATTATCAGTTTCATTCTTATTGTGCTTTTTTACTTCTCTACAACGTTCCGCATCATAAACATTACTAACAGGTCGTTCATTATAGAAATCCGTAATTATTACATTAGAAGCATTTTGTGCAAAAACACTAGTACTAAAAACCATTACCATAAATATAATTAATAAACTTTTCATAACCTCTTCCTCTTATTTTATTATACTTATATTATATACTATAAAATTATAAAAGTAAAGCACTTTCTGTATTATAAAAAAAACCTGTTAATATATATTTCTCTTGTAATATAAGTCTATCTGCTTTATGAATAAAAGGCCAACCAACCGGCATCATTAATGCTCTACCTACTTTCGGTAAAATACAAAAATCTGGAAAATATTTAAATTGTAATTCACCTTCATTCATATCATTAAGATATATTATAAAAACATTCTTTCTTCTCCATGGTTCTTCTCTTGTTGAATTTCCACCTAAATCATTATGCCAATCTATATAACCACCAATTGGAGTATGATGAATCTTCCATTTAAACGTTGTATCTTCCCATCTATCATTTGTCGGGAACATATCTCTATATTTATTATAGACTTCATATAAAGCATCATTAACTACTTTTTGAATTATATTATCATACAAATCGTTTTTTATTCTAAAATAATTTCTATCACCATATTGATGTTTAATACCTTTATTATCCTTATCGAATAATTTTGATGTTTCTATTAAAGTATGGCAAACATCTTCGCTTAATATATTATCATAACATTGTATAAAAGATTCAGTCATTGATTAATTGTATTACCTTTGCCAGAATTTTTTTTCATATTACCTAAAAACTCATTCCATTCAGTTCCTGCTCTTCGCATAACTGTTTTCGAACCAGATACAAATCCAATAGGTTTAAATACATGATAGATATTGTCATCTAACAAAATTTCTTTTAATTCTTCTAAAGAACAAACGATATCACGTTCTTCATCACTAGATATATTTTTTAATGTATATGTTGGCATGATTTACTTCACTATTAGATTTGGATAAACTTCTTTTATTAAGGCTTTTGTAACACCTGGTATTGGTTTTTTGTTAATCATATCGATTACACATTTCGCATCTTCTGGATGTATAGCCTCAAGTAATTGGATAAAAATTGATTCTCTTTTCCAACTTGGCATATTATCACCGACTCCACCTTTAATAAAGTACTTCAACTGAACGTTTCTTCTTAAAAAGCTAGATGGTGTATTATGAGGGTCGCTAGCCGTGTAAGGTGGTGCACCTGGTGGGAGGTTCCATACTAGAGTATCATCTAACGTACCTTTAAAAATATCTTGTATTGCCCAATTTATATTGGCTTTTAATATTCCAATCTTTTCTTTTTTGCTCTTAGTATTCTTTAACTTTTCTAGTACTTCATAAACCATAAGTACAGACATAATATAACTCCTATAAATTTAAACTATTTTTATTTATATAGTATACTATAACTACATATAAAAGTAAATACCTTTTACCACTTTACTTTTGTGAAAAAACATAGTATAATATGATGTATAAATAAATGTATAAACTAGAAGATGCGATAATGAAATTAGATGATATATTAGAAAATTGGAAAATTGATTGTGAAATATCTAAGACACACTTAGATGAATCCTCAAGACAAACCCCCATGCTACACGCAAAGTATTTAGAGATGCTTATGAAATCTAAACTTATGCTTAAAAGGCTGGAGTTCCAACAGAAAGTATTATTAAGACAAAAGTGGGAATGGTATAATGGTAAAATGGACCAAGATACTATTGAAAAACTAGGTTGGAAACTAGACCCTCTTAATGGACTTAAAGTTATGAAAGGCGATATGAATCTTTATTATGATTCTGACCCTGACATTCAAGAGTCTGAAGAACGAATTCAATATTATAAAACCATTATAGATACATTAACAAATATAGTAGATACATTAAAATGGCGACATCAGACACTTCGGAATATGATAGATTGGAGAAGGTTCGAATCGGGCTCATAGACCATGCGAACCTTCAAATAGATTGCGATCGTTCAACTGCTTATGAACTTGTAGAATTTTTTTCTTTCTTTGTTCCTGGATACAAATATATGCCAGCATTCCGTAATCGTATGTGGGATGGAAAAATAAGATTGTTTGACCAAAACGGTAAATTGCCTGCTGGATTATATCAACACCTTTTACACTTCTGTAATACCAATCAATATGATGTCGATATATATGATACCAAATATGGTAATCCATCTAATGTAGAAGAATTAAATTTTGATGAACTTGTTAATTTTATAAAACAATTAGAACTACCTTTTCCATTAAGAGATTATCAGTTTGAAGCTGTAGTTAATGCTCTTAAAAAGAAACGTGCGATATTAGTATCACCTACTGGTTCAGGCAAATCGCTTATCATTTATATACTTATGAGATATTGGTTACAGATGCTAACAACAGGGTGGAAATACCCAAAAGCAGGTCGTGTGTTAATAGTCGTACCAACAACTTCTCTTGTTGAACAAATGTATAATGATTTTATTAATTATGGTCATGATGAAAAAGCAATGCATAGAATATATTCTGGCAGAGATAAAGTTGGCGATTGTAGTATCTATATCAGCACATGGCAATCAATATATAAATTACCGAAGGCTTGGTTTAGTCAATTTGGTATGGTTGTAGGTGATGAGTGTCACGGATTTAAATCGAAATCGTTAATGTCTATTATGAATAAATGTTCTGAAGCCCCATATCGTTTCGGAACTACTGGAACCCTAGACGGGGCTTTAACTCACGAACTAGTACTGCAAGGATTATTCGGTAAGGTTATGAAAGTAACTACAACCAAGACATTACAGGATAACGATACTCTTGCTAAATTAGAAATCACTAGATTAATTCTAGACTATGATAAAGATATAAAGAAGAATTTTGGTAACAAAAAGTACCATGAAGAAATTGACTATATAGTTACACATGAGAAAAGAAATAACTTAATTGCTAATCTTACAATAAAACAAAAGGGAAACTCTCTAGTATTATTTCAATTCGTTGAAAAACATGGTGAACCTCTATTTAAATTAATAAGAGAAAAAGCAGAAGAAAATAGAAAAGTATTTTATGTATCTGGTAATATAGATACAGCAGATAGAGAAGCAATAAGAAAGATTACAGAAACACAAGAGAATGCTATTATCGTGGCTTCTCTAGGAACATTTAGTACAGGAATAAATATAAGGAATCTACATAATATTATATTTGCATCCCCAAGTAAATCTCAAATAAGGGTGTTACAAAGTATTGGTAGAGGTTTAAGAAAGAGTGATAATAATAAAGCGACTAAACTTTTTGATTTGATTGATGATATTAGTTATTTAGGTCGTAAGAATTTTGCTTTGTTACATGGATTTGAAAGATTAAAAATTTATGATAAAGAAAAATTTACTCATAAAACATATAAGGTGGATATATAATGGATAAATTATTAGATAAAAATATAAAACAATTTAAACTCAGTAATGGCGATGAAATAGTTTGTGAGATATACCAATACCCCGATGATGAATATGAAGAATTGATAGCAACTAAGATAATGGAATTACGTTTCGTGGATAACTATATGGCGGCCATACCGAATAGATATTATGCTTTACGGCCCTGGATGTCTTTCTATGATAATGTAAATTTATTATACTCTCTCAATCCAATGCATATTGTAGGTGAAGTTACTCCGTCGGTTGATTTGAAAAAGCTTTACTTCAAATCTCTTTCTATATTAGAAAAACAAATAAAAGAAGGTGACAATCATAGATTGGTTGTAAGGTCTGATTCTTTAGAGGATGAGGGCAAAGAGGATGAAGAAGAAAGATTAATGGAGGAAATGTATCGAGAAGGTCTCGAAGGTAGAGGTGAAGATGAATTTGATTTTGAATTAGAGTTGGATAATCCAGATGATAGTTCCGCACCGGAAGATAATATTATCAAGTTCAAATTAGATAAGAAGTTACATTAGAGTGTTGGAAAAGGTTCTCTACCCATTGAGCGAAGAACCTTCTTTATTATACTATAACTTTTAAACAATGTAAATACTTTTTTTAAATTAAATTAAAATAAAAAAGATATTTACTTTCGATTAGAAAAGAAGTATAATAATCCCATACATTAAGGAATTACATTATGGTTAAAAAAAGAAAATCTATTCACTATGTTAACAACAAAGAATTCTCGACAGCTGTCGTAGAATATGTTAAGTTGGTTAATGAAGCTAAAGAGAACAGAGCAAATCAACTTCCAATAGTTCCAGACTATATCGCTATATGTTTTATGCGAATAGCCGAAGGATTATCACACAAGTCAAACTTTGTTGGTTACACATATCGTGAAGAAATGGTTATGGATGCGGTAGAGAATTGTTTAAAGGCTATATTGAATTACAATATAGAAGCAGCAACTCGAACAGGGGCTCCAAATGCGTTTGCGTATTTCACACAAATAACATGGTATGCTTTTCTTAGAAGAATAGCTAAGGAAAAGAAACAGCAAGATGTAAAGATGAGATACCTTTCTACTGCAGGTGCAGGTGATTTTTTATCTACCGATTCTATTGCCAATAATAATATGGGCAACCAAGTGATAAATCATTATGTAAATGTTTTACAAATGAGAATAAACACTGTTAAGGAAAAAGATAAGGTAATTAAAGCATTTGTTGTTAAAGATAAAAAGGCAACAAGAAAGAAAAAAGTATCACTTCGTGATTCAGATCTAAGTGAGTTCTTAGCATGAAGATTGCCGTATTAAATGATACACACGCAGGTGTTCGTAATGCGTCAGACATATACTTAGAAAACGCAGAAACATTCTATAGTAAAGTATTCTTTCCAAAATGTGAAGAAGAAGGCATAACACACATATTACATTTAGGCGATTATTATGACCACCGTAAGTTCGTAAACTTTAAAGCACTTACAGAAAATCGTAAAACATTTCTAAACATTTTAAGAGAACGTAAAATGACTATGGATATTATTCCAGGTAATCATGATGTGTATTATAAGAATACAAATGATTTAAACTCTCTTAAAGAATGCTTAGGGCATTATATGGATGAAGTTAATATTATTATGGAACCTGAAGTTAAACAATATGGTTCTCTTAAAATTGCTTTATTACCTTGGATATGTGCTGAGAACTATGATGATTCAATAAAGTTCATAAAGAAATGTAAAGCTGATTGGTTAGGCGCACACTTAGAATTAAATGGATTTGAAGTTCTAAGAGGTGTTATGACACACGAAGGCATGGATCCAGCTTTATTTAAGAAATTTGAATTAGTTCTAACAGGGCATTTTCATTGCTCATCCAGGAAAGATAACATTTGGTACTTAGGTTCACAAATGGAATTTACTTGGAATGATGCTCATGACCCAAAATACTTTCATATAATTGATACAGAAACAAGAGAAGTAGAAAAGGTTAGAAATACGCATACCCTATACCATAAGATTTATTATGATGATAGGAAAACAAACTATCTAGAATTTGATACTTCTGTATTAACAAATAAACTTGTAATGGTAGTTGTAGTAAATAAATCTGATGGTTTTGTTTTTGATAGATTTATTGATAGAGTACAGAATGAAAAAATACATGAACTTAAAGTCGCAGAAAACTTTAATGAGTTTATGGGTAGTAATGTTAATGATGATGGAATAACAATTGATGATACATTTAAACTTATGGATGAATATATTGATAACGTAAATACTGAACTAGATAAAGAACGTATTAAATCTGAGATGCGTGGTCTAATGAATGAAGCACAATCTTTAGAATTTGCTTAAAAAAGTATTTACAAAAGTGATAAAATATTATATAATAGAGCCTAATGAGTATAACTTTTCAAACAATAAAATATAAAAACTTCCTGTCTACTGGCGATAGATTTACTGAGATAAATCTAAGGAATAGTAAAACCACATTAGTTGTGGGTCAAAATGGAGCAGGCAAGTCAACTATGTTAGATGCGATATCATTTGCCTTGTTTGGTAAGCCGCACCGTAGTGTTAGTAAAAATCAACTAGTAAATTCTATTAACCAAAAGAATGCTCTAGTAGAAGTTGAGTTCTTTATAGGTAAAGTTGATTATAAAGTTATAAGAGGTATTAAACCAAACATATTTGAGATATGGAAAAACGGCACTTTAATTAACCTTTCTTCACATTCTAAAGACTATCAAAAAATACTAGAACAAAATATTCTTAAATTAAATCACAAATCATTCCATCAAGTTGTAGCACTAGGTAGTAGTAACTTTATACCATTCATGCAACTTCCAAGTCATACTAGAAAAGATGTTATCGAAGACTTACTGGATATTAATGTATTCTCTAAAATGAATATCTTGTTAAAAGAAAAACAATCATCATTAAAAAATGAATTGTCCACTATATCTAATAAAATAGAAATACTCAAGAATAAAATAGATACACAAAAGAAGTATATCAAAGATGTTCAAATACTTACTGAACAGAATATCAATGGTAAGAAAAATTCTATTGATAAAAATAGGACGGCTATATTTAATTACCAAACTACAAACTCTAATTATTCTAATGAAATAGAATCTTCTCTACCTAACCTTGAAGAAGAACTAAAGACTCACAATAAAAGAAAAAATACTATCCTATCATACATAGCACAATTTAAACAACAAATGTCTGTGTTATCTAAAGATACTAAGTTCTATGAAGATAACGAGGAATGCCCTACATGTTCACAAGTAATCACAGAAGAATTACGAGATCTAAAACTAGTATCTGCTAGAGATAAAGCAAAAGAATTTAAAGTTGCTTATGATAAAGCGAATAGTGAATCAGAGTTATTAAATGCTTCTATTGATAATGTAAATGTATCTCTATCTGATATAAGAGATAAACAAAGCACAATACATTCTAATAACCAAAACATCAACAAACTACAAACTGAAATTCAAGACTTAGAGAAAGAAATATCAGGAACAACAATCGCAGACTTAACAAGTGCTAGAAATGATTTAGAAGAGTTTAATGAAGAAAGAGATACCGCTACAGAAGAAAAATTAAACTTGTTTGATAATTTCTCATACAATCAAGTCATAGCTGAATTACTTAAAGATACAGGTATTAAGACTAAAATAATTAAACAGTATCTACCTGTTATTAATAACTTAGTTAATCAGTACTTGCAGATACTTGATTTCTTTGTACACTTTGACTTAGATGAATCTTTCAAAGAAACTATTCGTTCTAGACACCGAGATGATTTTAGTTATGATTCATTCTCCGAGGGCGAGAAACAAAGAATAGATTTAGCATTATTATTTACTTGGCGACAAATAGCTAAGATGAAAAATTCAGTATCAACTAATCTATTAATACTAGATGAAACATTTGATTCTAGTCTTGATTATGATGGTATTGAAAACTTATTTAAAATACTTCATACTTTACCAGATGATAGTAACATCTTTGTTATATCACATAAAGGGGATATCTTAGATGGCAAGTTCGATAGCAAATTAGAATTCCATAAAGAAAAGAATTTCAGTAAAATAAAATGACAAACTATGTATTAATCGCACATCCAAGAACAGCTAGTTCTTGGGTCAAAAACCATTTTCAACAATTAGAAAGTCAAAAGTTTCTTGGAGAGTATTTCTCTCCAGATAATATGCAACCCGGTACGTTTAAGAAAGACTATAATCAATTAAAAATAGATTTCTTAGAGGAGAGTAGAGTAAAAGGTACCGAGTACTTTATAAAGTATATGGTAGAGCAGATAGATAATTTCCCAGATTGGTTTACAACTTTTTATAAAGACTATGAAAAAATTAAGTTATTAAATACGGATGTTTGGGGAGTCTTTCTTAGTTACGGTTATCAGTGTTACATAGGTTGGAATAATACGGGTTTGTATAAAAGACCTACTGAAATAAAAGAGTTCAATATTTTTTTACCTGTAATACAAACATTTGCAAAATCATATTCTCAATATATTCGATATGATAATTATGATACTTTATTTGATATGAAAGAGATTAGTACAAAAACTATATTAAAGCATATAGGAATTCCTCAATATGATATTAAATCAAAACGACATGTACACAATTATGAATTAAAGTTAAAACAAAATATAGAAATGACCAAACTTTTTTTAAAGGATGAATTAAGAAAGAATAATAATGATATGGTATTTTAAAAAACATATTTACTTTCAATAAGAATTATAGTATAATAATAAGACCAAACAACCAAAGGAGTATATTATGGAGTTAAATGAAAACGTCCTTCAGGTATTAAGAAACTTTGCTACCATTAATCAAAACATATTGATTAAACAAGGTAATGAAATTAGAACAATATCTGAAGCAAGAAATGTTTTGGCTAAAGCTACAGTTGACGTGGACTTTCCACGTGATTTTGCAGTTTATGACCTAGGACAATTTATAAGTGTGTTATCTCTTGTAGATAAACCCAATTTAGAATTTGAAGAAAAGTCTGTGAGTATAAAAGACTCAAGTGGCCTTTCAGCTATCAAATATTTTTTCGCATCACCAGATACAATAACAACCTCAGAAAAAGACATAGCTATGCCTGAAGCTGAAGTCCAATTTATTCTGGATGAAAAAACTATTGCTAAATTGAGAAGCGCATCATCTGCACTAGGATATAAAGATTTAATTATTACAGGAAGTAATAACCTTATTAACCTTTCTATAACAGAAAATGAAAACTCAACAGCAAATAGTTTTAACATTGATGTACCGGGTTCTTCTCAATCAGAAGATTTTAAATTTATTCTAAATATAGAAAATCTAAAGATTGTACAAGGTGATTATGATGTGAACATCTCTTCGAAATTTATATCAAACTTTACTAACAAAGCAAGTAATATCCAATATTGGATTGCTCTTGAAAAAACATCAACTTATGGAGGCTAATGATGGCAAAAACAGAAACAGAAATAAACTTGGCAACACCAGATCCAAAACCAGTAGCTGATACTGCGGTGGCACAACTAAGGGATCTAGCAAATAGAGTCGCCAGAAGTTCAGTTGCAGTCGTAGATGCGGTGGCACAAAGAGGTGGTTTTAAAGGAGAAGAATTCTCAACAATCGGAGCTTTACGTGACCAATGTGTTCAAATGATACAAATCATCGAGTCGATGGAACAGGAACAAGCTATGAGTGTTGATGATTAATCTTTATTAACTTTATTATGATGAGAGATATATTATGTCTAGTGAATTTCTATGGGTCGAGAAATATCGGCCCAAGAGGATATCTGATGTTATTTTACCAGATACCCTTAAAAATACTTTTATTAAAATTGTTGAGGGTAAAGAAATACCTAATATGCTTTTTACAGGAAGTGCTGGTCTTGGTAAAACAACTGTCGCCAAAGCTTTATGTAATGAGTTAGAATTAGATTATCTTATTGTTAATGGTTCTGAAGAAGGTAACATTGATACATTAAGAACTAAAATAAAACAATTTGCGTCTACTGTTTCTTTACAAGGTGGATATAAAGTTGTTATTCTTGATGAAGCTGATTACCTTAATGCTCAATCAACTCAACCTGCTCTAAGAGCATTCATAGAAGAATTTTCTAATAACTGTAGATTTATTCTAACATGTAACTTTAAGAATAGAATAATTGAACCCCTACATTCACGATGTGGTGTGTATGAATTTAATGCAACTAAAAAGCAAATGGTAGACCTTGCTGGACAGTTTATGAAAAGAGTTCAAACCATTCTGGAAACTGAAGGTGTCACGTATGATACTAAAGTAATCGCCGAATTGATTATGAAGTATTGCCCTGATTGGAGAAGAGTTCTTAATGAATTACAAAGATATTCTATTAGTGGTAATATCGACTCGGATATATTAAATAACGTTTCGGATGCTAATTTTAATAATCTATTCATTACTCTTAAAGAAAAAGACTTTAAGAAAATGCGTCAATGGGTAGCAAATAATATCGATACAGATTTCTCTGTTATTATAAGAAATATATATGATAAAATGGAAACTGTTGTTGATGGTTCTTCTATACCACAACTTGTTCTTATTCTTGCTGATTATCAATATAAGAATTCTTTTGTAGCAGACCACGAACTTAATGCTGTTGCGTGTTTAACAGAGGTTATGGCAAATGTCAAGTTCAAATAATAAAATAGGATTTACATGTTCCACATTTGATTTGTTTCATGCTGGGCATGTATCAATGTTAAAAGAAGCTAAAAATTACTGTGACCATCTAATGGTTGGTTTACAGACAGACCCTACGATTGATAGACCAAAGAAAAATAAACCTGTACAAAGTATAGTAGAAAGATATATACAACTATCCGCATGTAAGTATGTAGATGAGATTGTTCCATATACTACTGAAAAGGATTTATTAGATTTCTTATTAACCCATGAAGATATAATAGATGTTAGATTTATAGGTGAAGAATATAAAGAACTTGATTATACAGGAAAATCTCTTTGTAAGTTACTATGGAATGATGGTGCTAAAATGGAAGTACATTATAATACTAGAAAACATTCATTCAGTAGTTCAGAATTAAGAGAAAGAGTAAAAGTAAAGTCATGAAGTTTTGGAGAATATGGGCAAAGACAATAGGTTCTAAGATATCTGATGATAATATCGAAAGTGATATTGCCGCTATAATTAGGACCGTATGGGTATTAACACATATGCTTGCTTGTTTCTTTATCATAGCACATAATGGTACTAAGTTAGGTTGGTTCTAATG
>Ga0115003_10002298_pt1 | contig 16039 bp, 16 predicted proteins | sample ArcticOcean_MG_C_7_FD_88736 | JGI IMG/M metagenome (GOLD analysis project Ga0115003, IMG submission 88736) | Marine microbial communities from western Arctic Ocean - ArcticOcean_MG_CB11_88 | ecosystem: Environmental > Aquatic > Marine > Oceanic | place: Arctic Ocean: Canada Basin | collected... | reverse complement strand
GGCGAATATGATCGTCTTCGAGACTAACGTCTGGGGCGGTGTGAAAAGCAAATCACTGATAACCATGACCAGACTTTCGTTCAGTTCTGGCGAGTGCATATTCCTCACCGGACTTTGTATTGATAAACACTGGAAAGTCTTGCCCTACAGGCTGATAGCCTAACTCAACCATTTCTTCAGGCGAGCTGCCGACCACAACCCAGTCATTTTCGTCGCTGGGGTAGTCGAGCAATTTGTCGCGAACGGCGCCGCCGACTCGGTAGATTTTCATGTGCGCTTCCAATGGTTTTCACCATTGTAGAGTGGCGGGGGTGCTACCTCAATAAGTGATTAGGCTTCAGCGCAAGTTTGAACCAGATTGGACAGGCCAGAGAGGTTAAGTATTTCGACCTCCTTTTTGTCGCACTTAATATAGCCCGAGGCCTGAAAGCGGCTAAATACCCGACTCACTGTCTCCACGGTAAGGCCAAGATAGTTGCCAATATCGGCCCGTGACATGGGTAGACGGAATCTTGTGGGACTGAGTTTGCGACGCCCCAAACGACCAGAGATACTCAATAGCAGGCTGGCAATGCGCTCTTCGGCAGAATTTTTCCCGAGCAGGGTAATAAGTTGCTGGTCACTGGTGATCTCGCGAGCCATAAGCTGCATAAAGTGCCGTTGCAGCGTGGGTATGCTGGCGCTGAGTTCTTCAAACTTGTTAAAGGGAATTTCGCATACGGCCGTTGTTTCCAGCGCTACCGCGGTGTTCTTGTGGGTGTCATCGGCAATACCGTCCCAGCCAAATATCTCCCCGGGCAGATAAAAACCGGTCACCTGCTCGGTACCATCATCACTGACACATTAGGCTTTAATTGAGCCGCTGCGAATAGCGTATACCGAAGAGAAGGTATCGCCGGCATAGAACACCGATTGATTTTTATGCAGAGGTTTGGTGCGCTGAATAACCTTATCAAGCCGATCTACGTCCCCATACTTCATCGCCAGAGGTAGGCAGAGTGCGCTCATGCGGCAATCATGGCAATTAGTGGGCTTGATACTGAGTTTTGGTGGTTGCATCTTAATATTCCCGTCCGTAGAGGTCGTGCAGCTGACGACCTTGCTTCCTTTGAATAACGCCAATGTAAGTATAGACAGAGAATTGATCTACATCATGGAGATGAGTCGGTAAAAGCAAAGTATTTTTACAATGGCCTAAGCTGAATACACAGAGGGGTAATGATTAAAATTTTTGGGAGCTATTATGGAAAATATTCTTGTTGTCATGGACGGGTCTGATACGGACGAAATGCTGCTAAATCAGGCTTTAGAGCTTGTTGAGGACGGCGAGACTGATATTCACATTCTAATGTCGGTCTACGATCAGGTTGAGGAGCTGCATAAATATGTAGGTTTTGATAACTATCCCGAGGTTAAGCAGGCCATTCTCGATGATGCAGAGATCAAACTGCGGGTGCTCACAGACAAGTTTGCCGATCGATTTTCATCGAATATGGCCTGGGGCAAGCGTTGGCATGAGCCTGTTTTGCAGGAGGCTCGAAATATTGATGCAGATTTAATTATCAAAGTCGCGGGCAAGCAGTCTTGGCTCTCTGAGGTATTGCGCACCCCCGAAGATTGGCAGCTGTTGCGCGAGGCTCGCTGTCCCGTGTGGCTGCTCAATGCGCCTAGGCAGCCCATTGATAAGGTTATTGCGGCTGTTAGCACCCTAGATGAAAGCCCAGAGCACAGCACACTTGGGGATAGAGTCATCGTGCAGGCGGAAGCGTTAGCGGCCAGCTTAAAAGTGCCATTACAGGTGGTTGCGGTGATTCCAGATTGGAATGCGAGCCGCGCAGCTATGGCCTATGTGCCCCCCATCCCCGCGCAGACCGTATATTTGGGTGATATTGGTGCTCAGGCATTGCAGGAGTCGCGGGAGCGGCTGGTTGCGATATTGGAGCGATTGGATATTGATGCGGACAAGGCAGAGGTTCGCACTGGAACGCTGACCTTAGAGATAATTGATGCCGTGGGTGATCAAGGCTTGCTGGTGATCGGCAGCGCAGCCCATCGCGGTCTTGCGGGTAAGTTTATTGGCAACTCCTCAAAGAAGGTACTGCACCACCTTAAAGCCGATATGCTAGTAGTCCATTAGTAGTGCATTGGTAGCGCATCAGTAGCCCATTAGCACTAACGTTTTTTGGGACCCCAAAGTTGCTCGAGGCGCTTATCGCGACCGCAGTTCCAGCGGTAGTAGGTATAGCGTGTCGGGCTCTTTTTGTAATAGTCCTGATGATATTTCTCTGCCACATAAAACGCGGTGGCTAATGTAATTTCCGTCGTCACTGCGGTCTCAAGTTTACCGCTCTCGACCACCTTATCTAGGGAGGCTAGGGCAGCACGTTTCTGTGCCTCATTGTGATAAAAAAGCTCACTGCGATACTGCAGGCCGCGATCACAGAACTGACCTGTAGCGTCCTCTGGATCAATATTCACCCAAAAGTGCTCAAGCAGCTGTTCGAAGCTAATAATGCTGTTATCAAAGGTTATTTCTACGGCCTCTGTATGGCCGGTGGTGCCAGATGAAACCTGTTTATAACTAGGGTTGGGCACATCACCACCGATGTAGCCAGAGACCACAGAGGCCACACCCTCGAGTTTTTCAAAGTCACTTTCCATGCACCAAAAACAACCACCCGCAAAGGTCGCTACATCTTCCTCAGCCTGACTGCCAGTGGAAACAAAGCTTAGTAAGCACAAGCACAGGGCCAATTGTCTGGCGGTCAATTTAAAGCTCATCACTGCAATCTCCGGATTATAAAAGCGTTATTTTTATGGGGTAAAAGTATGGCTTTGACTGGTAAATGGTGAATAGTTTCCCTGCAGAGCCTATTTAGAAAGATCGCAGGTTTAGGTCTCAGGGGCATAAATCTGAATCTTAGGCCTAAAACTCTCTTCAAAACAGTCTTTTATTACTTGACGGGCCTGTCTTTTAGACTTAATTTCGCAATGTGGTTACTGGTATTTTTGGCGATTCCATATTTCAGTATGAGGATTAATTATGGCAGGCGATCTAGATGATGTAGAGGGCATTGAAGGCATAGCGAACGATGCCGTCAGAATGGATTGTCCTCCGATGCGTAGAGCCCGACCCGAGACTCTATCGGACAAACAGCAGGCACAGCTGAGCATGGAATCCAGACGTCGTCTTGAAGAAAAGCTCGAAGAAACGCGCGTCAAAAAACAAATGCAAGAGTACGACTTTGATTGCGACTTTGATGACGATTGGGGCTAGAAAACATGGCCCCTCCAGCCCCGATAACTAATTGACCTAAACTCAACATTTGCCCCCTTATCACTGGCATAATACTGAGCGAAAATAGCCTCGGATAAACCAGTTGCCCAATACGCCACTTCTCTCAGTCGAACGCCTCCAATTTGAGCGCGATGATTGCAATGTCTTCGAACAAATCGACCTCACTGTCGGTCGAGGCGAGATTGTGCAGATTGAAGGGCCCAATGGTGCGGGCAAAACGACGTTGATGCGCCTGCTGACCACCGCATTGCAGCCAACATCGGGAAATATTAGTTACGCAGGGCAAAGCATTGACCTGTGCCGTTACGAGTACCTCTCTGACATTCTGTATCTGGGCCACCAGCCCGGGGTTAAAGTGACCCTCACCGCGGAAGAAAACTTACGTTGGATGGCCGCTGATAGCATCGGTTCTATACAGGATGCGCTGGCCGCCGTTGGGCTTGCCGGTTATGGTGATGTTCCCTGTTACAACCTCTCAGCCGGCCAGCATCGACGCGTGGCGCTTGCGCGCTTATTAATGACAGATGCCAGACTCTGGTATCTGGACGAACCCTTTACTGCCATTGACAAGCAGGGCGTCAGCTTTCTCGAAAACTGTATGAGCGACCATGTTAAGGCAGGCGGGGCAATATTGCTTTCGACTCACCAAGATCTGGCAATCGATGGCGTGCGTAAATATGACATTAGTCCCCATGCTGATCAGAGGGGACAGTAATGGCCATTGGATTTTCAGCGTATTTACGCCGAGACCTATTGCTGGCCTACAGGCGACGTGGTGAAGCGGCGAGCCCCTTGATATTTTTTGTCATGGTATCAACCTTGATCCCTCTGGGCATCACACCAGAATCAGCCCGTTTAGCCGAGATTGCCCCCGGTATTATCTGGGTAATGGCGCTGCTGGCAACGCTGCTGTCCACTGATAGTTTGTTTGCCAGTGATTACCAAGATGGCTCATTGGAACAGCTGTTAATTAGCCCTCAATTACTGGCTATGCCTGTACTGGGAAAGGTAACGGCCCACTGGATGGTAACGGGTCTGCCGTTGACTCTGGCGTCACCTTTATTAGGGCTGATGTTGTCACTGCCTGCAGAGGGCTATGTGCCGATGATGGCTAGCTTGGCGATAGGCACAGCCTGCCTGAGTCTAGTGGGGTCAGTTGGTGCAGCATTAACCGTATCCCTGCGCAAAGGTGGTCTATTACTGTCATTGCTGGTGATGCCCCTGTACATGCCGGTCATTATTTTTGGCAGTGCCACAGTGCAAAGCGCGATTGATGGTTTTGCCTGGTCGGGTCCCCTGGCTATTTTGGGCGCCATGTTGGCGGCGGCGATTGCCCTTTGCCCACTAGCTGCAGCCGGCGCGTTGCGACTAACGAGTATCAATTAAATTGTTTAGATTGTTTAAATCAAAAGACAAAGAGCATAAGAGACGAGAGATATGAATTGGCTATCAAATTGGTCCCCCAGCTGGCAGTGGTTTCACCGTCTTGGATCGCCACGCTGGTTTTATCAGACCACTGGGCGCTGGTTGCCATGGCTCAGTCTGTTGGCGCTCGCATTGTTGGACACCGGTTTGGTTTGGGGTCTGGGCTTTGCGCCTCAGGATGCCAAGCAGGGCAATAGCTTTCGTATTATTTACCTCCATGTTCCCGCCTCGTTTTTAGCGCTTGCCGGTTACTACATTATGGCGATTGCTGGCGCTGTCGGTTTGATCTGGAAGATGAAACTGTCTTATATGGTCATGAAGTCGGCCGCGCCTATAGGGGCTGTACTAACCTTTTTGGCCTTATTTACTGGCGCTGTCTGGGGTAAACCTACCTGGGGAACCTACTGGGTTTGGGATGCGCGAATTACGTCTATGTTGATTCTGCTGTTCCTCTATCTGGGGGTGCTAGCACTGCAGTACGCATTCCACAGTAACGAGGCGGGCAATAAAGCCAGCGCAATATTAGCCCTAGTAGGCACAGTGAATATTCCAATTATTTATAAGTCAGTTGACTGGTGGTACACCTTGCATCAGCCAGCGACTATCAAGTTAACCTCGGCACCCAGCATGCATCCGGATATGTTCCAGCCCTTACTGGTAATGATTCTGGGGTTCTATTGTTTCTATGTCGTTGCCCTATTTTTGTTTACCCGCGCCGAGATACTGCGCCGTGAGCGCAAAACCACCTGGGTTAAAGAGCTTGTATTGGGAGAGCCTCAGTCATGAAGTTTCAATTTGAAAACCTGGAGCAAATGTTCATTATGGAAGGCCATGGCCCCTATGTATGGACCGCTGTGTTGGTATCAGTGGCGATGATGGTCTGGTTGATTATCAAACCCTTAGCCGACCGCAGGGCCGCACTTAAAGATGTCACTGCTGATATGGCGCGAACCGCAAAATCTAATGGAGAAATATGATGCACCCGTTGCGCAAACAGCGTTTACAGCAGGTTATTTTGATTGTCGTGGCTGCCACAGTGGTGGTGGGTCTTATTGTTTATATGCTCGGTCAGAACGCTAATTATTTTTATACTCCCTCGCAGATTGCTGCGGGTGAAGCGCCAAAGGGCGTGTTTATTCGCGCGGGCGGCATGGTAGTAGAGGGTAGTGTGGAGCGCGCTCCCGATTCCCTCGAAGTACAGTTTTCCGTCACCGATGGTGCGTCGATTTTGGTGATTCAACACAGTGGTATTTTGCCGGACCTGTTTGATGAAGGGGAGGCAGCGATTGCCGCGGGCATCGTGGATGAAAACCTAGTGCTACAGGCCACAGAAGTTTTGGCCAAGCACGATGAGAAGTACACACCACCAGAAGTTGCCGATGCAATGAACCAGGCCTACGAGCGCAAGCAAGAACAGAAACAAGAGCAAAAAAAAGAACAAGAATATAAACAAAAGCAGCAGGGTGCCCAATGACTCCAGAGTTAGGCCAAGCCGCTTTAATTGTTGCGCTCTGTCTGGCAGTGGCTCAAACAGTGGCCCCCATGGTGGGATCATTTGCCGGTTATAAAAGTTGGATGCGCCTCGGCCATTCATTAGCCCTAGGTCAGTTTGCCTTTATGGCGGTGTCATTCGCCTGCCTGACCAATGCCTTTTTACTGGACGACTTCTCCTTGGCCTATGTGGCCAACAACTCTAATACCCTCTTACCCGTGCAGTTTAAAGTGAGTGCGGTATGGGGCGCACACGAGGGGTCATTGCTACTCTGGGCACTAATTTTGGCCGGTTGGTCTGCGGCCGTCGCTCTGTTTAGTCGCGAGTTACCTCTGGTACTGTCTGCCAGAGTGCTGTCTATTTTGGGTGGAATTTCTATTGGTTTTGCTTTGTTTTTACTGCTGACCTCCAACCCTTTCGAGCGTATCTTGCCGATCTCGCCCATTGAGGGGGGTGACCTTAATCCGTTGCTTCAAGACTTTGGTCTAATTGTGCATCCCCCCATGCTATATATGGGGTATGTGGGTTTTTCAGTCCCCTTTGCCTTTGCCATTGCCGCACTTATTGGTGGTCAATTCGACAGCGCCTGGTCCCGTTGGGTGCGTCCCTGGGTCAATACAGCCTGGGTGTTTCTGACTATCGGTATCACCCTTGGTAGCTGGTGGGCTTACTATGAGCTTGGTTGGGGCGGATGGTGGTTCTGGGATCCCGTTGAGAATGCCTCATTTATGCCGTGGTTAGTGGGTACCGCCCTAGTACACAGTATTGCCGCCACAGAAAAACGCGGTGTGTTTCGCAGCTGGACGCTACTGCTGGCAATTTTCACCTTCTCCCTCAGTTTGCTGGGCACCTTTTTGGTGCGTTCCGGTATTTTGACCTCTGTGCATGCCTTTGCCAGCGATCCTGAGCGCGGTATTTTCATTCTGGCCTTCTTGGCCATTGTGATTGGTGGATCATTGCTGCTGTTTGCACTGCGTGGCCCGGCCATGCAACAAGATGTTAAATACAGCGGCTGGTCTCGTGAGATGTTTTTGCTGATCAACAATATTCTGTTAGTCAGCTCCATGACCATGATTTTGATAGGCACTCTTTATCCGCTGTTGGCGGATGTATTGGATCTGGGAAAAATCTCTGTAGGCCCTCCTTACTTTGATTTCTTCTTTGTGCCATTGATGAGTGGACTGATGATTTGCCTTGGCTTCGCTGGGTTTACTCGCTGGAAGAAAACTGACGTCAACGTACTGCTGCGCAAGGGCCTATGGCCCGCAGTAATAAGTGTGGCACTGGCGCTGTTATTGCCTCTGTTAGCGGATCAGTACTCATGGATTGCGGTATGTACCCTATTGCTGGTTTCTTGGGTTATCACCATGACCCTGGAGGATCTGCTGCTAAAAACTGAGGGCAGGGTATCCAAGGTTAGAACCCTCACCGGTAGCTACTGGGGAATGATTTGTGCCCATATCGGCATCGCCGTCTGTGCATTAGGGGTGGGCCTGAGCACGGCCTATGATGCCCAGCGTGATGTGCGCATGGCGCCAGGCGACAGTGCTGAAGTATCGGGTTACCAGTTTGACTTTGTGAGTCTCAAACAGATACAGGGGCCGAATTTTTCCGCTTATCGAGGTGAGATCAATGTAACGTCTGGGGGTAACGTGGTTGCTACTATGCTTCCCGAGAAGCGCAGCTATCGTGCCGGTGGTCAGGTCATGACCGAGGCGGCAATTGACGGTAAATTAAGCCGCGATCTATATGTTTCGCTAGGGGAACCTCTCGCGGGAGATGCCTGGGCCATCAGACTCTACGTAAAACCTTTTGTGCGCTGCATTTGGCTCGGTGGTTTACTGATTGGATTGGGTGGTTTGTTAGCCGCCTTTGATAAACGCTATCGCCGGCGCAAGCCAGCGGTAACCAGTACCGTTCAATCAGAGGCGGTTGCCCCTTGAATCGATTAGCGCTTTTTATACCTCTGGCACTCTTTGTTGGCCTGTCGTTGGTGCTGCTATTTGGGCTTGATAAAGACCCCACAGATTTGCCTTCGGCGCTGGTCGGCGAAGCCTTTCCGGTGTTTAATTTACCCTCTCTCAAAGATGAGCAAAATGTCGTTACTGAGCAGGACTTTAACGGTGAAGTGGTGTTGGTTAATGTCTGGGCGACCTGGTGTTTTGCCTGCCGTATAGAGCACCCAATGCTCAACAAGTTGTCGGAGCAGGGGGTAAAAATTATTGGCCTCAACTACAAAGATCAGCGTGCTGGAGCACTGGCATGGCTGGCCGAGCGGGGCGATCCCTACCAGTTTAATATCTTCGATGCCAAGGGCAGTTTAGGCATTGATTTAGGTGTTTATGGCGCACCGGAAACCTATCTTGTGGATGCCGATGGCATTATCCGACACCGTCGAGTGGGTGTGGTTGACGACCGAGTTTGGGAATCTGAGTTTCGCGCTATCTATGAGCAGATAACAGGTACCGAGCAATGAGGTTAGCCATTCTGTTATTGCTGTCTCTGTTTACTTTTGCGGCCAGCACTGAAGTAGTAAAAAGCACTGAAGCAGCAGGAAGCCTTGAAGCAATAAAAGGTGCAGAAGTTGTCGCGTTTTCTGATGAGGCCCTGCGTCCGCGATACCACCAGCTGCTTCAAGAGCTGCGTTGTCCAAAGTGCCAAAACCAAAATCTGGCAGATTCCAATTCGCCGATTTCCCAAGACTTACGTCGCGAAATTCAGCGTATGCTCGAAGAGCAGATGACCGACAAACAGATTAAAGACTACCTCAAATCTCGCTATTCAGAATTTATTCTGTACCGCCCCGAAGTCAATAAAAACACCTGGCTGCTGTGGGGTTCCCCCATGCTAGTCGTGCTGTTGGGTTTGCTGATTTTGCTGCGACATAACCGCCAGCCAGAGCCATCAGCCGATAAAGAGGTGCCAAAAGCTAACAAAGAAGCGCCCTCAAATACCAGCGATCAACAGCGCTTGGCTGAGCTGCTCGGCGACAAGGAAAACCATCAATGATACTCACGATAGTGCTGTTACTGATAGGGGCGAGTGCCTTTGTACTCTATCCCTTTATTGTTCGAGACAGTGACGAAGAAAGTGGCGCTGGGGATGGCAATGAAAGCATTGCAGCCATGCGCCAGCAGGCCAACGTCGACCTGTTTAAAGAACAGCAGGCACAGTTTCAGCAGCAGCTAGATAGAGCAGAGATTGATGAGGCGGCATATCAGCGTTTAATAGCCGATGCCCAGCAGCTATTACTGCGCAACACCGAGGCCGAGTCTGGCCTGGCTGACCGAGTAAACAAGCAGGGTCTCTGGCTAGTGCCGGTTTTACTGTTGCTTATCGCGTCGACCACCTTCTTTACCTATCAGAAAATAGGGGCGGAAGATGATGAGAATATTAAACGTCTTATGAACCTAGCTGCCGAGCAAACCACCGAGCAGCAGGCAGCGGATTGGAATGCCGAGTTAATCGCCGCCATCGCCGAGCGAGTGCAGCAGCGGCCGGACAATATTTACTACTGGGCCATGCTCGCCCAATCCTCTATTGCGAAGGGGGATATTCTTGCCGCGAGTAAATATTTTGCCTCAGCCATTGACGTAGAGCCCGGCGATAGCTTTCTGCTAGCTCAGTATGCCGAAGCATTATTTTTAGTGGACGGCAGTCGCTTTACCGATCGGGTGATCACTGCATTGGATCAGGCCTTTGCCGCGGATTCCAATAACCAAACTGTGCTCGGTTTAAAAGGCATTCAGGCCTTTGAAAACCGTGAATTCAAGCTTGCCATTACCTACTGGGAAGGTGCCCGTCGAGAAATGGATCCGACCAGCCCCACCTGGCAGGCATTGCAGTCGGGTATTGAACGGGTCAATCTGGTTATTGCAGCATTGGCGGAGCTAGATAATCCACTTATTGATGATAAAGACGCGCAGCAGACATCGAGTACAGAGGCCGTAACGACCGTAAAAATAGCCATTAGCATCAGCCCCGACGTCCCCTTCAGTCAAGACCAGCTAGTGTTTGTGGCCGCAGTCCGTGAAACCGGGCCACCCATGCCTCTGGCCGCGCGTAAGCTGCGCGCCGGCGATCTTCCTATCAGCATTACATTGAGTGATAAAGATGCCCTAATGGCAGGCCAGAATCTCTCCAGTGTCAGTCGTATTCGCCTAGTAGCGCGGCTCTCAGCAAGTGGTTCCGCCACACCTCAGTCCGGTGACTGGGAAGCAGTTTCTGATGGCTTCGATTTGGCCTCAAGCCAACAGCTAAAAACCCTGAATATTAACCGCCAAAGACCTTAGCTGTGTAGTGACTGCCGCGCGCAGAGCGTGTAGAATTCTACGCTTATTGTTATGCAATCCTGCGGCCAACGGACTTGACCGAACATAAACAGAAATGACTAAACATGCGGCTTAAATCGATCAAATTAGCTGGGTTCAAATCCTTCGTGGACCCAACCAACGTTTACTTCCCAAGCAACCTCTGCGCTGTTGTTGGCCCGAATGGCTGCGGCAAGTCGAATATTATCGACGCTGTGCGCTGGGTAATGGGCGAAAGCTCTGCCAAGAACCTCCGTGGCGAGTCTATGACCGATGTTATTTTCAACGGTTCTGGTGGGCGTAAACCCGTAGGTCAGGCCTCGATTGAATTAATTTTTGATAATAGCGACGGTACCATTGTTGGCGAATACGCCGCTTACAGTGAAATTGGTATCAAGCGCAAAGTGACCCGTGATGGGCAGTCTAATTACTATTTAAATGGCAGCAAATGTCGCCGTCGTGATATCACCGATATCTTCCTAGGTACAGGTCTTGGGCCGCGTAGCTACGCGATTATTGAGCAGGGCATGATCTCGCGGCTCATCGAAGCCAAGCCCGAAGAACTGCGCATCTATATTGAAGAAGCCGCAGGCATTTCTAAATACAAAGAACGCCGTCGTGAAACCGAAGGCCGCATTCGCCGCACCATGGAAAATCTTGAGCGCCTCACGGATATCCGCGATGAGCTGGGTCGTCAGCTTGGGCGTCTTGAGCGCCAGGCCAAGGCCGCAGAAAAATACTCTGAATACAAAAAAGACGAACGTCAGGTTTCGGCTGAATTACTGGCCCTGAAATGGCGTGGTTATGATACGTCTGCCAGCGAGCAAAAGCAGGTTATCGGCGGCTTTGAAATTGAGCTAGAAAAAGTGATTACCCAACGCAGTGCCTGCGACACCAGCATTGAAAAGTTGCGTACCCAGTTTACCGATCAGGGTGATGCCCTGAATGAAGTGCAGGCAAGGTTCTACAAAATTGGCGGCGATGTTGCCCGCATCGAACAGGCCATCGAACACGCACAGCAGCGCGCCCAAGAGCTGCACAAAGATTTAGAACAAACCGAACGTAACTTCACCGAAGCTGAAGAGCATCTCAATACCGACCGCCAAAAAGCTGCCGGTTGGGATGCAGAATTTAATGAATTGGTTCCCGCGTTGGAAGAAGCCAGCAAAGCTGAAGCTATCTCCGCAGAAGCATTACAGTCCGCCGAGTTGGCCATGCAAAATTGGCAGCAGGCCTGGGATGAGTTTAACCAGACATCAGCTAGCCCTCGCCAGCAGGCAGAGGTACAGCAGTCGCGCATTCAACATTTGGAACAGTTGCTACGTCGCCTAACCGAACGCCAGCAAGCCCTGTCTAATGAAGCCAACAGCTTTCAGGCCAGTCCCGCCGAAGAAGAGATGGCGCTTATTCAAGAAATGCTCGCCGAGTCTAAGCTCGCCCGAGACGTGATTGATACCCAGCGCATTGAAAACGGTCAAGACATTGAAACCCTGCGCGGCCAAGAAAAAATCGCCGCGACAGAACATGACGAAGCCCGCAGTCGTCAGCAAACATTAAAAGGCCGTCAGGCATCTCTCGAAGCCTTGCAGCAGGCCGCCATGGGCGACGATGCTGAGAAACAGTGGTTAGCCGCCAAAGGTCTGGGCGACAAACCCCGGCTAGCAGATTCAGTGGTAGCCGCCAGTGGTTGGGACGTGGCAGCAGAAACAGTATTGGGCAGCTATCTCCAAGCGATTGCAGTCGATGATATCGCCAGCAATATCGGCCTACTCGATGACTTTAAAAAGGGCGAATTACTCCTTATCGGTAAAGCCTCTACAACAGCAACCTCCGGTAATAAAGGCCAGCTGCTCAGCGACCTGGTAACCGGTGATTACGCTCAAGCACTCATGGCCAATGTCTATGCTGCCGAAAGTCTGGCAGACGCACTAAAGTTACAGCCAACATTATCGGCTATCGAATCCGTGGTTACCCGTGAAGGTATCTGGTTGGGTAGCAACTGGTTGCGTGTGGCACGAGACAAAGACGCCACTGCTGGTGTGTTAAAGCGCAAGCAAGAGCTAGAAGCCATCAGCCAAGAGACTGTGCAGCTCAACGAAAAAGTGATCGAGCTTGAAGATGTGCGCCAGGGCAACGAGCAACGCCTGCGCAGTCTTGAAGCCACCCGTCAGGAAATTGCCAGCAATGTTGCCCAGCAGCAGAATAGCTATGCCGAGATGCGTTCCAAGCTCAGCGGTTTTGAAGTTCAGATAGAGCAGTACAAGGCCCGTAAAGAGCGCGCTGAAACTGAGCTTACTGAGGTACAGCAACAAACCGAGACCGAGCAGGAAAATCTGGCCAAAGCGCGAGTCATTTTGCAAGAGTCCATCGAAAAGATGGACGCAGATACCGTGCAGCGCGAAGCATTGATGAAGCAGCGTGACCTGTGTCGCAGCGAACTTGATGAGGTACGCCAGACTGCCCTCCATGATCGTGATCGTCGTCAAGAGTTAGCCATGCGTGAAGGCTCATTGAAGACCCAGCTAAATTCTATCCGCGAGGGTATTGGTCGCCTTGAAACTCAGGTTGAGCGTCTTCAAGAGCGTCGCCAACAGCTTCGTGAAGCCTTCAATATTAAAGAAGATCCCACTGAAGGTTATAAAGTCGAGCTCGAAACCCAGCTCGAAGCGCGCCTGTTAGTCGACGCTGAATTAACTGAAGCCCGAGCCGGTGTTGAGTCGGTAGAGCACCAGATGCGCGAGCAGGAAAAACTGCGCGGCGAGCTGGAAATTGAAATTCAGGCAGTTCGAGTTAAGCTCGAAGAGCGCCGCATTGCAGCGCAAGAAATCAGCACGCTAAGCCGCACCATTGAAGAGCAGATAGCCGAGAAAGAAGCCGACCTGCCAACCTTACTGGAAAGCCTTGCCGATGACGCAGACCTGGTAGATTGGGAAGAGCAACTTCAGCTAATTGGTAATCGTATCTCACGTCTTGGGCCGATTAACCTGGCCGCCATCGACGAGTATAAAATTGAGTCCGAGCGCAAAGATTATCTAGACCAGCAAAATGCTGAATTAGAAGAAGCGCTCAACACATTACAAAATGCCATACAGAAAATTGATCGCGAAACCCGCACGCGCTTTAAAGAGACCTTCGATTTAGTCAATGGTCACCTGCAAGCCTTATTCCCGAAACTGTTTGGCGGTGGCCATGCGTATTTGGAAATGACAGGCGACGACCTGTTAGATACAGGTGTCACATTGATGGCCCGACCACCGGGTAAAAAGAATGCCTCGATTCACCTACTTTCTGGTGGTGAAAAAGCAATGACGGCAATCGCCATGGTATTTGCTATATTTAAACTTAATCCGGCACCGTTTTGTATGCTCGATGAGGTTGATGCCCCCCTAGATGACGCCAACGTGGGCCGCTATGCTGCCATGGTTAAAGAGATGTCATCCGAGGTGCAGTTTATTTTTATTACTCACAACAAGATTTCCATGGAAGCGGCAAATCAGTTGATGGGTGTCACTATGCATGAACCAGGCGTATCTAGACTGGTCACTGTAGATGTAAATCAGGCTGCTGAATTAGCCGATGCCTGATAACGTTAAATTATTGAGTAAGCTATAAATATGGATTATTTTGGCCCCCGTGAAGTACTCACTGTTGTTGGCGTATTGGTTATTCTCGCCATTATTCTTGATGGTGCGCGGCGTATAAAGCGTAACCGTTATGAAAATTTACAGATGTCATCGCGCAAATTGCGTAAGTCCTCCGCTCAGGATGTTACCCGCGAAGAGTTGGATGCATTAGAAGCAAGCCAGTTTCCCTCGGGCCGAGCCCGGGTTATTGGTATTCGTGACGAGGGCGATATTCAGCAAGTAGAAGATAGCTTGCGACGCTCCAATGGTTTCGGTTTTGATCGCGAGCCAGAGCAGGAAGTGTTTGATCTGGATAACTCAATCTATGAGCGTCAGCGAGCCGAATTAACTGAGCAAGCTCAGCCTCAAAAATCGGCCGAAAAACCAAATACCCAACCTGAAGAAGTTCTGGTTATTCATTTGATGGCGAACAAGGGCGAAAAGGTTGCTGGCCAGCAGTTATTGGATGCAGTGCTCAGTGCAGGCCTTCGCTATGGCGCCATGAAAATTTTCCATCGTCACCTCAGTGATGATGGCTCCGGTCCCGTGCTGTTTAGCATGGCAAATCTGGTTAACCCCGGCACCTTTGATTTAAATACCATGAGTGATCTCGAGGTTCCAGGCGTCACATTATTTATGGCACTGGACGATATAGAAGACCCTGTCGACGCCCTCAATATTATGATTGAAGCGGTTGACAGTATAGTTGGCGACTTGAAGCTAAATGTAATGGATGAGTCGCGCAGTTCAATGACGCGAAACACCATTGACCACTACCGACAGCGTGCCCGGGATGTGTCAGTTCGACGCGACCAAAGTAGCTGAATTACCACGGCGACAATATGCAGCAAATTCCAGACGATGTTCTAAGGGAGTATGAACATCTCAAAGATGCGTTAAACCAGCATAATCACCGCTACTATGTTCTGGACGATCCCTCGGTTCCGGACAGCGAATACGACCGTCAAATGCGCGCGCTACAGGCCATTGAAGCCCAGTATCCCGAGCTGCTTAGTGAAGACTCCCCCAGTCAGCGTGTCGGTGGCAAGGCGTTAGAATCCTTTACTCAGGTACGCCACACCGTGGCTATGCTGTCCCTAGAAAACGCCTTTAGTGATGTAGAACTCGAAGACTTTGATCGCCGCGTTAAAGACCGTTTAAATTACGCTGCCCTAAAAAACCCCACAGAAATAGAATTTGCCTGCGAGCCAAAACTCGATGGTGTTGCGGTGAGTTTGCTCTATGAAAATGGGCAGCTCGTGCGAGGTGCAACCCGTGGTGATGGTTCAGTCGGCGAAGATATAACCGCCAATGTACGCACCATCAAAAGTATTCCGCTCAAACTTCGCGGCGACAATATTCCTTCATTACTTGAAGTGCGTGGCGAAATATATCTGCCTCGTCCGGGCTTTGATGCACTGAATGCCAAAGCCATCGCCGCCGGCGAAAAAACCTTTGTTAACCCACGCAATGCAGCGGCGGGAAGTCTTAGGCAGCTGGATTCAAAAATAACCGCCAGCCGTCCCCTAGAAATGTGTGCCTATTCCGTGGGCCAGTTTGAGGCTGAGGTAACCCCAGATAGCCACACCCATATGCTCGAGACACTCGGCGGTTGGGGCTTTAAAATTAATGAGCATGTTGTGGCCGTTATTGGTATCGCAGCCTGTGAAGACTATTACAGAGCAATGGCCGAACGCCGTGACCAGCTGACCTATGATATTGATGGCATCGTTTATAAAGTTAACAACCTGGCCCTGCAGCAGCGTCTAGGGTTTGTGGCCAAGGCGCCGCGCTGGGCCATAGCCCGAAAGTTTCCCGCCCAGGAAGAAATGACCAAGCTGCTCGACGTGGAATTTCAAGTGGGGCGCACTGGTGCCATAACACCTGTGGC
>Ga0115003_10002297_pt1 | contig 16040 bp, 17 predicted proteins | sample ArcticOcean_MG_C_7_FD_88736 | JGI IMG/M metagenome (GOLD analysis project Ga0115003, IMG submission 88736) | Marine microbial communities from western Arctic Ocean - ArcticOcean_MG_CB11_88 | ecosystem: Environmental > Aquatic > Marine > Oceanic | place: Arctic Ocean: Canada Basin | collected... | reverse complement strand
GTTCTTTCCGGCGATGGATTGCAAAATTGGGAAGAAGACGTCACAACCCTCACGCACACAGAATCAACTGCCGATGAGCCAGACCGAATGTGGACATTCACATGGCAAGCACCCGAAACTGGAGCTGGGTCCGTGAACTTCTGGATTACCGGCAACGCAGTTAACGGCGATCAACTCAACAACGGTGGCGGTGAAGAGGACCTTTGGAATCAATTGCTGTTCTCTCTGCAAGAAGGAAGCAATTCAACTTCTGCTCTTTCAACTCGAACTCTGTTTGCTGGCGATGGCAATGTAAGCCCGCCTCAACCTGAATCTCATGGCGTAGACCTTGAGCACATGGGCGCTGAACTTCGAGCCCATTGGCTCGGATTACTTGGATTTGGAGCAGTCATCTTGGTCATTATCTTTGCTGGACTCATGCTCCGATATACGTTCTCCACCTCCTACTCTGGCCGAACCAATCAACTGCGATTGCGCTACAAACTGATGCGAAGAGGTGACCAGTGATGGACGATACAATCACCACCTTGTTGCGTAAGGTTGCGAGTGGAAAAGTAAGTGTTGAAGATGCTCGAGTTGCGCTTGAAGACGCTTCCTTGACCGAGGACCAAATGCAATCTGCCATCGATCATGGCGTATTCAATCTGGCTGAATCAGGAACGATCGTCAGCGCCTCACTGGCACCATCAGGCGCCTCAAATCTCATCCTAATTTTCTTCGCTTGGGGCATGTTCTGGTCCTGCTATTGGGTCTTCTCAATGATTTATGGCCTTGCTCAAGGCTGGGACCAGCAACAACTCGCCTACCATCTTGCCATGATGCTCGTCACCCTCTGTTTGATGGGTATGGCTTACCTCAAATTCGTCTTACCGAACACGATTATTGTCAAGCATGGAATGAATAAATTTATTCCAGAACATACCAAGGATTGGAAGGAATACAAGTGGTGATGAACTATGGCACGTGAATACGACCTCAAACCAGCTCCTTCATCTGAAGACAGTTTAGGCGTTGGCACAACATCTTCAATTAATCGCCGCCAATTTTTGCGCTATGGGTTTAACACTGCAACTGGAGTCCTGGCTGCTTCTCTCGGCGTTTTGGGATTCGCCTCCATTTTGCTCCCACCCGGCGGAACAAACGAAGGGGAGCTCGGTGTCAAGTTCTGGGCGAAAGGCCGAGAAGATAGTGCGTGGTATGGTGCAAAGCATGAACAAATGATGAATCGTCAAGACTTTGTTGACGAAGCTGAAAAATCCAATACTGAAACTTCAGGTGCTGCTGGAATTTGGAACGGCGTCCCTGTTGTCGTCACCTACGTCACCCACTCTCAATACGCAAGCACCCCTTTGTCAAACGGTAAAGCTCGATTCCAATTCACTGAAGGTATTGATGAAACTGGAAAGACCATCGGACATTTTGAAGATTTGAGTGACGCAGACCCTCGACTCCTCCCATCCGACAACTTGGTGATGATTTTTGCTCGTTGCACTCACTTGTGCTGCATCCCGGGTTGGCAATTAGTCTCAAACTCGTTCACAGAAGATTCATGGACACCTGGCGGTGGAGATGATGGTGGCACCAAACTGTTCTGTATCTGCCACTCATCTCGGTTCGACCCGACGGTGCTTGAGATGAATACCAACCGTAACCGATCGAACGGTTCGACTTTCAAGTATGCTGGAATCAAAAAAGCTGGCGGCCCTGCCCCAGTTGGCCTTCCAATTATTCCAATTGTTCTGAATGGTGATGCTATCGAGGGCATCGTAGACTATCTCGATTGGTACACATATTGTGACTGAGGTGATTATGTATGACAACAATGTTTTGGATTCTTTGGTTTTTCATCGCTTTTGTAGTCGTGTTAGTCGCACTAACACTTCGCCAAGAAAGTAGCGATATGCCGCGAAGGGAAATCCTTCGTGCTGTCGAATCGACTGGTAAAATGGGCTTTGCAGAACGTTTGTTCCTCTGGGTCTTTTCTTGGCTGGACACTCGTTTCCGCTTGCAAGACTACTGGAACATGTCGAAAGGTGCCTATTACAACATGCATCGACAGATGCCATTGTCTCACGCTGAAAAATATAAACTTCGAATCATTTGGTATTGGTATCCTTTGTATTGCCTCGGGGGTATTTCCTTCCTTTCGTTCATTATCTTAGTCATTACAGGAACTGTCCTCGGAATTTACTACGTTCCTGGTGGTGAAGGCGATCCATCACCCGCATACGCAAGTATGCAATTCATCATGACTGAACTTCCATTCGGTTACATCATTCGTGCAGTTCATCACTGGGCTACGCACTTCATGGTAGCCAGTGTATTCCTTCACATGTGCCGCGTTTACTTCACAGGCGCTTACCGAAACCCTCGTGAACTCAACTGGTTGATTGGAGTTGCATTGATGGCACTGACCATCGTCTTTGGATATTCTGGCTATCTCTTGCCATGGGATTCTTTGGCATACGGTGCTGCAGTTATTGGAATCAATTTGGCAAATTCAAGCCCATTAATTGGGAAGTATATAGCGACATTGCTGTTTAGCGGCTCCTCACTCACCGCCCGAACCGTGACTCGAATGTATTTTATTCACGTCTTTATTCTCCCTGTGATTGTGACGACATTAATCATTATTCACTTATTCATTGTCTGGGTACAAGGCATTGCAGAACCACATTGATATTTGGAGGATAATACATGGGACTAATCGAGAATTTCGGACGTGTGGCTTCTTCCTATATGGAAGAAAAAGAGCAATTGCTTGAGGTTCAAGGCAAGCGTACACGAACTCGCACAGGCCATGGTTTCTGGCCTCATGAAGTCCTTCGCGACGCTATACTGCTTTCATTCATGACTGCAGTTCTTCTGTTCTATGCATGGTTGATACCGCCACCACTTCACGGTGCAGCAGATCCCTATGCGCAAGCTGGCTTCGTATTCCCAGACTGGTACGTTCTCTTCTCGTATGGATACTTACGTTGGGGCGAATATCTCCCACAATTTACTGTTCCAACCGGATTCATCGGTGAAATCGTCGGCCAGCCAGTCTTCCCTTGGAACGCAGCATGGTGGGGAGCAGCACTCACAGGTATTCCAGTCAGCATTCTTGCTCTACCTCCATTCCTTGGCGGACGTGAAAAGCGACCTGTAGAGGACCCTTGGTTTGCTTCAGCTGGTGCAGTCTATCTTGCCCACATCTGGTTTATCTCCGTCTTTTCAATCAATATCTTCCTCGAATTATATGCGAAAAATCGTTCAGACTTTTGTAAAATTGATAGTCATGGTGATTTATTATGTGGTACACGAGAACCGTGGGTCGCTGACGCATTCAATACGATACCGTGGGTCATGACAGGTGTTCTTGCTTGGATTTGTATCTATTTCTTGGCTCGAGGCTTAATAGTCAAAGCATGGGGTGCTGGGTTCAAACCAAGTCATGCAAAGCAAATCCTCATTGGAACTCTGTTGATCTCTACGGCTGGAACTGTGGCGACATGGGATACATACGATGATGGATTTTGGGACCAAGGTGGACTTCTGACCATCAAGGGTTTGACGCATGATTACTATCCTGAGCTCGAAGCCATGCGCACTCAACCGATTGATTTCCATGTCCACGATACCAATGAATTTACCGATGATCGTGGATGGAGTGAATCGGGAATCGTCCCTACAACCGCTTGGATGGATTGGGTAATTTACCAACCGTCTCGCTATATTCTCACCGACTTTAATGATGGTAATGGGCACCAAGATGCTGCCAATGGAATCAATGCCGCATTTGGGTCGACCACATTCAATGGTGGTGAAGGTTGGATCTCGACTGGCTCGTTTACCGTCACTGAAGATTTGTCCTTATTCCCGGATGGTCATCATGAAACCGTGGAGACCATTACAACAGACCTTATTTGCGAATACCGTTCATCAGAACGTAAAATCAATGATGTTTCAACGGTATCCATGATCAGTTCGAGTTTAACGGTGACCAACAGTAATGGAGCAACTGTTTCTTCATTCGACAATTGTCTTGGCGCTACGGTCGAATTACCAGTTGGAACCTATGATTACACCTATACAGTTGTCGCCAGTGGTGCTCTTGCACTCAACAACAGCATTCAAACTGAAACTTCGTTCGGCATCGCTTCTTTCCAACCACTCTTGGTCTGGGACGAAGATGCACCTGCATCACTTGCAGGCATGACGGTCAATCTATCGAATGCTGAAGAAATGGCGATAGGCGGGGGACACTTTTCATCTGCAGAAAACCCAACCTACCATACCAATCCAAAGGCACTGGATGCGAAACTGACCTATGCAATGTTCATTCCTTGTTTGACCTTTGGAGCAATGGTCTTTGTTGTTCTACGCTCCATGGGACGTGGATATGAGTTCGAAATGAACAAGTGCTATGGCTGCGACTTGTGCGACGATGCTTGCCCGGTTCGATTGTTTAACGGTGGAGACAAACTCAATATCATTTACAATTCCTGGAACAATGAAGATGATGGGGTACCGATGTATTCCTGCTTAACGTGTACTGCGTGTACCAACGCTTGCCCGCAACTGGTTGACTATGACTCCTATGTCGATATTCGCCGATCGCTTATTGTCGGTGGACCACAAGCAGAAATCGCGCACACAGTGTTACAAGCTGTTCTTGCTGCTGAAGCAGAAGAAACCGCCAATGATGACTTCATTGCTGTCAAAGATTATCCATTGACCTCAAACATTGGATATTATCCTGGATGTGTCGATTATCTCGATCAGGAGATGGTGTTCTCACACGTCAATGAAGGTGACATGAACCTCGGCGATGCTACAACTTCGGCCTTTACCTTATTCGATGAAATGGAAATGGATGTTTCGTATCTCGGCCGGGATTTCTTGAAATGCTGTGGCCATGACCAAAAGTGGCAAGGTCTCGATGAAGTTTTTGACAAACTCAAGGCCTACAACCAGAAGAAGATTGAACAATCTGGCATTGACACACTCGTATCCTCATGCGCTGAATGTTTCCGAACCTTTGCTCGTGATTACGAACTTGAAGGAGTGAAAGTCATGCATACGACCGAATTCTTGATTGAAAATGGATTTGACATGAACCTCAAAGCCGAAGAGGAAACAACCGTCACCTATCACGACCCTTGCCGTCTTGGACGCCAGATGGGAGTCTATGATGAGCCAAGACAACTTATCGCTGGTGTTGAAGGTGTGGAAATCGTTGAGATGGAACACAGCGGTGAAGACGCAATGTGCTGTGGAGTCTCAAGTATGATGTCATGCAATGAAAACGCTCGTTCTCTCCGTGTCACACGTATGGAAGAGATTCGTGCCACTGGCGCTGATACAATGTTGACCTCTTGTCCAAAGTGTGTATCGCACTTTGAATGTCTTAAGTTTGAAGGTGATGAGCGTTACGAAGATATTGAAATTCTCGATGTTGTTTCTTTCCTTGCCCGCCAAGTTGATGCCAAAAAGGCTCGAGCTGTCTCTGAATCAAGTTCGTCTCTCGAAATCGAAGCTTGAAAGTTTTTACGGCTAAAACTTTATTATTCTTGATTCATGTCCCCCATCATGAACTATGATGACTTAACACTTCTGAAGCTGAAAAGTTTGTGTAAAGACCGTGGACTACGTGTCTCGGGTGTCAAAGAAGAAGTGGTCATTCGTTTGATGGAAGCAGACGAAGCTGCCCAACCAGCTCCTCAAATCCAACAACCCACCATTGGTTTTCAAATTCCCGCAGGCTATCATCAAGTCACGACACAACAACAGAAATTGTATGTCGATAAAGATGAAAGTGAAATGGCAAACGGTATTGGAGTTTGTATCATCATCTATGCTGTTTTCCGGTTATTTTGGTCGCTCGTGTTTTCAGTCGGTGGAGGAAGTGCTGAAAGTTGGCTACTCTCTCCTGTAGCGTTCCTGTTGGGAATTGGATTTTTAATTGGAGGAGTAATTACCTACAGAGGCTACCGTAATGGCGTCTATATTACGCTCGGAATTCTTGTCATCTCGGGTCTGTTTAGTATTGTTTTCCATGGTGCGGAACCCAATCCAGTTTCAATTGCCTGGGGTGATCAAATGATTATGACATCAATCATGGCTTCAATCACCTGTATGATTTTGGTTGCACTACCTCTCCTGCTTTCGACACTCAAAGAGGGATGGCCTGAATCAATTGAAAGAATCTTGAACCAAACCCCCTCAGGAGATTCTAGCCCGAATATCAAATGCCGATCATGTAAAGCTGAACTCAACGTTCCAAAAGAGTACTCAGGGATGATTGAGTGTCCAACTTGCCAGTCTCATATGAAGGTTTGAGTCAATCTTCCTGGGGTGGTGATTGACCATCATCCATTCCAACAATTTCATAGTTTGATGGAAACAAAGCAATGACAACTCCCAGAATGAGTGAAGCAAGGCCCCAGCCGAACATCTGTCGGACAAAAAGCATCTCAAGGGCAACAACACACAAGAGCATACCTCCGATGTTCGAAGTCCAAACGAGCGTCTTGAACGTTGAAAGCGATACTCCAGGTGTTCCTTCTTTCCGGTACGGCCCGAATTCTCCACCAAAACGTTGTGCTGTATCTTGTTTATCTTTCTTTGACATCGTGTTCACCTCATCGATCTATCATTGTGATTGCATCTGTTGGGCATGCTAAAACACACAATCGACAGCCTGTGCAATCAGCACGGAGAATCTTAGCCTTTTGATTTGACTCAACATGAATCAAAGGACTCACCATATCGACCTTGTACACCTCAATGGCATTATCGTCACAAACAATGGTACATTGGTCACACCCAATGCAGAGACGTTCTTCAACAAAAGCAACGGCCGTCTCACCACCTTTGAGGGATGCACGTTGTTCACCTCGAAGTCTATTGAGTGAAGTACGAATACGTACAGCCTCCTGTTCTCGACGCTTTCGCAACTCGTCGGAGGAGGTCATACAAGTACCTCCAACGGGTCCTTCCCTTCAAACTTGACGACAGCCATGTTGACCAAGAGGTCTCCAAGACAATAGAAAGAACCAACCAGCAATGGAGGGTTCCAAGCGGTTAAGCCCGTCCAAGGAACTTGACTTGCCCATGTCCAGTTGGTGAGTGAAGTCCCCCAAATCTCCATGGCCAGTGCAGCCCAAGCCATAGCCGAGTACAATCGTGGTTGTGGCCCCCATTTGGTGAAAACTAAAACAAGAGCCAAGAGGAAAACTGCTGATGTATCCCCACCCGTCCATGCACCATATGCAACCAAAGGAACAAAAGGTGCGAGTAAAGGTAAGGCCCAAGTTTCTTTCATCGTATCTGCTGCCATTCGCCCAAGATCAAACAGGAAATAATGACCTGCAGGAACAAACAATGGCATGAGACCACGTTGATATTCATAGATCAGCCAAATTTCGCTAAAGAACAATTCCATTGGTGTGGCGATTGCAATAACTGTAATCATCTCAATACGTTGCTTTCGACTTCCGCCACGATAGAACCAAGCAAAAAGACCCCAACACCAAAGGTTAACGGGTAATTCTGCATATTTATCTGGAATCAAACCATTACAAGCAGTAGCAGAAAACCAAAGTCCCAGAGCGATGGTGCCAATATAGACCCACGCTCTGTTCATGTTCTTGGGAGGAGGTACTCCTCTTAGCAAGAACGGGTGTTATTGATTCCCGTATGAAAGCAATTCCCGACCCATTGCTAACATCGAAAGTTCTGCAATTAAAGCATGCCAACCATGTGCATGTTCGCCATATTGACCACCGGATTGTGAAAATGATTCAAATTGGGCACTCGGAGAATTCAAATTGTCAATATCTGATTTCTTTGGGTTGATTCTATAGAACCATGAAGCAGCCTGCCCATCGACGAGATAGACGACAGGTTCAACCGGAGCTCCGTCCTCATTGACGAGAATAGTAGGGATTCCTTCTTGGATGAGGAAGTTTTCAACATCAACACCACCTTTGGAATACATCAGTCGATTCATTTTCCGATTCGAGAGTTCCAAGAGTTCACTCCCACTTCGAACAGTCATGATACCAAGACCATAGGTACCTCGGTCATTTTTGATAAAAGCAACTGGCTCTCTATCGACCCCAAGCGATTGGTATTTTTGACGGAGTGCTTCCAAAAAAGTATCAACTTCGGCAGCCAGTTCGATTCGACATGCCTCTTTCTCTAAGCATTTATTTTTCGAGACAAACCAATCCGCCATGAAGTGCCATGGGTCAATACCAATCATTTGAGCAATTTCCTCAACGTATTCTCGAAGAACTTCATAATGCTGAGATTTCCTTCTTCGGTGCCAACCCATCGAAGGAGGAGGCGACACAATTTGGCTACCGAGACCTGCAACAATACCTTCAGTCAAATCATTATTCAGGAGTATCAGGTCGGGTGTCTGGCCATCAATCAGTAAGATTTCTTTTCCATCCTTCTTTTTAGATTCGACTTGGTCCAGTTTCAAAGCACCAGAAAGGCCAATGAGGTGACCCAATTCTGCAAAATCAACAGATCCAACAGTACAGCGGAATCCTGCAATTTCGAGCAACTCTTTCAAGGTGATAAGGTTCTCAATGTACCCTTTGTTACGGGTATGGGATTCAGGGTAAAGATGGACCCATTGACAGTCAGTATATTCACGCTGAATATGAGTCCGAAGAAGTGTTCCAAGAGATGGTTTGTCTTCACTTGAAATATTATTGAAACCTGCTGGGAAGTGATTTGCATCAACGACACTGATTTTCCAACCAGCATCCCGAATATCGACGCTGCCATAGATTGGAATCGGTACTTCACTTCTCTTTTGGGACATCCATGCAGTGATTTCTGCACGCTTACTTTCAAGTAACGGGGTTAATGTATGTACAAATGTCATCCAATCACCTCGTTGAGTAAATCCATGGTAGAACCAGTAGGTTTTCTCGCCCCTCTGTCCAAAATATGAACTGCCTCGAACAATCCTAAACCCAGGGCTATATCAGGCTGTGTCTTCAAAGCACCAGAAAGTAAAGGATATCGAGTGAGAATCGCCTCCGTTTGAGGTTTATATTCTGCAAGAAGATTATCGATTAAAGTTGGCGATGTTGCTCGACCTGCAGGTAATTTCGGTCGACTAACGATATGCTTGGGTAATGAAGTAAGCGAAGCTGCTGCTCGCAGGGCAATCTTTTCATCACCGCTTGAGGGAAGTCGCCATTCCATCGGAAGGTGATGACTGGCTTGACGATGCGATGAAGAAAGGAATGGAACTCGTACTTCCAATGAGTGGGCCATAGAATGACGGTCAACTAATCGTAATTGGAAATTTGAAAGTTGACCATGATCAAGCTCGAATTGAAGGAATTCTTCCAGTGAACCCGTATGGCTACTGCCTGCATGACCATTCGTATACCAGTATTCACCTATGGGTAATGTTTCATTTTCTATTTGGCGTGCAAAGGGATGTTCCATCGATGCTAAACGTGCATCAATCATTTCACCATGGGATTTCAAATCTCGATATCGTGGATAACCAGCATGTAATTCATCTGCCCCTTGTCCACATAATCCAACCGTCACATGTTGTGACATTTTTTGGAACAGTGGTTGGAAAAACAGCACGGTCACATCGAGGTCTTCACCATGCCATGACAAATCGGGAAGCAGTGTATCGAACGAATCGGGTTCGAGGATATGCTGGTGATGAACCAAATCAAACGAGGAAGCTACTTCATCTGCGGCAATCCAGTCGGGATTGTCTTCACTTTCAGCAACCGTCCAACAGGCAGGTACTGGCTGTTGTGCACGTTCTGCTGCTTCATGAGCAACAGCAGCTACTAACGAAGAATCAAGGCCACCTGAAAGTACAATTCCGACTGGAACATCAGACATGAGACGCTCTGAAACTCCTTCAACAAATGTTTCGAGGAGGAATTCAGCATCCCTTTCAGGACTCCATGAGTCTGAGGGATTGACTTTTTGTTGTTCAATAATGGCTCGGTCAAGCAGTTTGGCTTTACCTTCAAAGTCCAATGCCCAAACTTCAACCGTGCCTGGTCGAACTTGACTGACATCCTTGAGTAACGTCGTTCCATCAAGTGGGTATTCCCAAGCAAGCCGGGCAACGAGTGCTTGCTCATCAAGAGCCGGGACATGTCCTTCATGTGCTCTTAATGCCTTACTTTCACTGGCAAAGAGGAGAGACCCCTCAACACATGTTCGTACCAGTGGTTTGATCCCGAGCGGGTCGCGTGCCAAAAGCAAATGACGAGTCTCCGAATCCCAAACTGCAAATGCATACATACCATCCAATTGTGCAATCCATTGAGCATGTTGTCGAGCACTTAACACGCCTGAATGCTTTGATTTCGAGGCATCAAGAAGCGCTAAGATCACTTCGGAATCGCCCTGTGTGGTCCAAGAAAAAGAAGGATGTTGAGAACGTATTTTTTGATAATTGTAGAGTTCACCATTCGCCACGAGAACCTCTCGATTCGAGCCGAAAAGTGGCTGGTCACTCCCTGCTAAGTCGACAATCGCTAAGCGTGTATGTCCGAGTGAAATATGCTCATCTGACCAAACATTATTTCCATTTGGTCCACGATGGTGGAGGAGTGAATTCATTCTGTGAACAACTGCAGGGTCGGGTTCTCCGAACATCCCACCTATGCCACACATAAGGCAGCCAAAACGACGACCTTCTTCAAGCATCCCTTAGAAATCAAAGACCCCAAAGAGGGTATCTGACCATAGATATGGCGAGGAAAATGACACCGAGTGAAAAGACAAAAAAATAGGCGATTTGTGGTGGTGCTGAATCGTTGGTCTCTTCGTCCATACCTATCCCTCAACCTTGCCAATGCTAACCATCATTTGAATATATTGAGTCAACTTCTACAGATTATTTGGATTACATCAGTTGGAGAAAAGGCTCGAGCAGTAAAATCATCCCAAGTGGAATGAGGACCATTGTGGCATTGTCATCAATATAACGGAGACGAGGCCACTCAGCAGCTACACACAAAGGTGCAAACAAAAAGGCTAGCCACCATGGAGTGCTAAAAAAGTGCCAGCAGGCGATCCAAACGAAGAACAAGAAGACGACTGATGAAAGAATAACATTTCGAGTATCCATCCCTCTGCGCCTCATTTCACCAAGAAAGGGGTCACCTAGAGATAAAGAAAGGATGATTGGCCATGCATAAGCTTCAAGTGGAGCTAATAAAAAAACTAAGCCAATACCAAATGCGCCCCAGCCTAATGCCGAAATTTGCTCGGCTTCATACTCTCTCTGGCCATAGATGGTGATACCAAAACCAAATCGGAGACCTTCCAAAAGAAACAGCAAAAAGACCATTGAAGACATAAATTGTGCTAATGTCAATCCAACAACGTCAGCTAAAGACTCTCCATACTCAAAATAAATGAAAGGAAGGATGGACATGCCAAGATGGATTGAACGGCGGAAGATGTGCCCACCCATTCCTCCAACAGATAATTCAACAGGGTTTGTCAATTCAACATATTCACTCATTACCTTCACCACCAATAATATGCAACGCTTCATCTAACAGAATTGAACCCTTCGCCAGTTTTTCAAGTAATTCATCGAGTTGTGGAGATTCGAGGATTTTTCGTTCATGGTATGCCAAAAGGCGTTCTCTCCATCGTGCACGTGTTGAACGACCAGAAGAAGAAAGGCTGAGAAGCATTTCTGCAGCCTCAGAAATACCATTGCCATGTATGGCTGAAGTCAAGAGCACCGGTGGGGTGTTACCTGCACCTAATTCAAACGACTCTCGGATTTCATCGGCATGAATTTCCGCTCCAGGAAGGTCAGATTTATTGACTAAAACAGCATCTGCCAATTCGAGTAGACCTGCTTTTTCAGCTTGAATACCATCACCTCGAGCTGGCCCTTCAACCACTACTATTCGGTCGGCTAATGCTGCACACCTGACTTCGGATTGTCCTGCTCCAACCGTCTCGATAATGACTCGTTGCCAACCCAAAGCGAGGAGTACCTTCGTCATGTCCTCAACAATAACTGGAACACTGCCAGATGCCTTACGGGTTGCTACTGAGCGTAGATAAATCAAATCATTTAACTCGACATCGTCAACGACTGTCATGCGTACTCGGTCGCCTAGTAAAGCGCCACCCGTCCTTGGTGATGAAGGATCAACTGCTAAGACTGCAACTCGTAGTCCTCTTTGAGCCCATGAACGAAGCAAGCCGTCGAGTAGGCAAGATTTGCCAACACCTGGTGCCCCTGTAATCGCTAACGTTTGCCAATCAGCACCAGATGGAGTCGGAACTAAACCAAGTGTTTCGAGCGCTTCATCAATCTGTATGGATCCGTTTTCAAGAGCACTTAATGTTCGCGCAAGTGAACGACGATCACCAGATTTAGCTTGCTCAAGGAAATCAGATGCCATTCCATCACCTCAAGCCGATGAGGTCCAATACCAATCGCTGTCTTGACCAACACCAGTATTTTCGAGTTGTGTCGATTGTTCTATAAATTCCAAAATCTCGGAAGTGGGTGTACCAGGTCCAAAGATGGCTCGTATTCCACAAGCATACAAGGGTTCTCGATCACCAAGAGGAATAATACCTCCACCGAAAACAATAACATCGTTCAGGCCTTGTTGCTTCAAAAGCTCACAGACCTTTGGAAAAAGGTGCTCATGGGCACCTGAAAGAGATGAAAGGCCGAGAAAACGCGCATCCTCGTCACGAACTGTATCAACAATCTGTTGGGCGCTGCGGCGCAATCCGGTGTAAATGACTTCATTACCGGCATCACGCAATGCTCTTGCTACGACTTTAGCTCCTCGGTCATGACCATCTAAGCCGGGCTTTGCCACAACGATTCGCCACGGTTCGCTCATGGTTGTTGGAGGCATCCCCTCCCTATCAACACACCCCTTGCGACCGATTCATGCGTTGAGTTCCTTCTATCAATGCGAGGCCAAGAGGGTCAAGCAAGCCTGTACTTACTCATCAGTGACTTCTGTTCTTCTGCATGTATTCATGGTTCCAATACCGTTCCGAAATCGAGAACATCAAGTAGATTTAGAAGATGAGGGTAAAGGTCAAACAGGAAAATGGGCTACTAATCAAGACTCGAAGCGCTTTTGACCAACGGTCTTGAGAACGCTTTCTGCCACCTCTACGAAAGGCAACGCATAAGGGCGGCTTTTCCATAGACCCCTTTGGGAAGCCTATGACAACATCAGAGGAACGACTCCAAGATTTGCGAAATCGTAAATCTCGAAGCGAAATGGGTGGAGGCCAAGATCGTATCGATCGGCAACACGGCAAAGGCAAAATGACGGCACGTGAACGTATCGATGTCTTACTTGATGAAGGCTCATTCCAAGAAATCGATGCGTTGGTTGAACATCGTTGCCGGGATTTCGGTATGGACAAGGACATTATTCCAGGTGACGGTGTTGTCACAGGACACGGTTCAATTAACGGCCGGCAAGTGTTTACTTTTGCTCAAGACTTCACTGCCTATGGTGGCTCACTGGGTGAAATGCACGGGCTCAAGATCTGTAAGGTTCTCGACATGGCACTTAAAACAGGACGCCCAGTCATCGGTTTGAACGATTCCGGTGGTGCTCGAATTCAGGAAGGTGTGGCATCGTTAGGAAGTTATGCTGAAATCTTTTTCCGAAACGTTCGCGCCTCTGGCGTTGTACCTCAAATCTCAGTTATTATGGGGCCGTGTGCTGGTGGCGCAGTCTATTCTCCAGCAATTACAGATTTCGTAATCATGGTAGAAGAATCATCCTACATGTTCATCACAGGACCTGAAGTCATCAAAACGGTCACCAATGAAGAAGTCAGCTTCGAAGATTTAGGCGGTGCATCCACACACGGCACCAAGTCTGGAGTGTCCCACTTCTCGGCACCAGATGATGAAGCTGCCATTCAACTGGCCCGGGATTTATGCGATTTACTCCCACAAAACAACCTCGAACGACCACCGGATAAGAAAACCAGCGACCCAATCGACCGTTCTTGTGATGTTCTGGACACCATCATGCCCGACCAATCGACTAAGGCATACGATGTTCTTGATGTCATTTCAGAAATATTGGATGACGGTGCTTTCCTTGAAGTGCAAGCTGATTGGGCACAAAATATCGTTGTCGGCTTTGGCCACCTTGGAAGCCATACAGTTGGTGTGGTGGCCAATCAACCCAAGGTCTTAGCAGGATGTTTGGACATCGATGCCAGTGATAAAGCAGCTCGTTTTGTTCGCTTCTGTGATGCGTTTAACATACCAATCATTACCCTTGAAGATGTACCAGGATTCCTACCTGGCACAAGTCAGGAATGGGGCGGAATTATTCGACACGGGGCTAAATTACTCTACGCATATGCTGAAGCAACAGTTCCCAAACTTACAGTCATTCTTCGCAAGGCCTACGGCGGAGCATACGACGTCATGTCTTCAAAGCACATCCGTGGAGACTACAATGTCGCCTGGCCTACCGGTGAAATTGCAGTGATGGGTGCAGACGGTGCGGTAGAAATTATTCATCGAAAGCGGATTTCGAATTCACGGAACGCTGAACAGGAACGCCAAAGATTGACTGAAGATTTCAATGAGAAGTTTGCCAACCCATATACTGCGGCTGCTTTAGGATATTTAGACGATGTTATCGAACCAAATCAAACACGAAGTAAACTCTGTCGTGCACTTGAGATGTTATTGGATAAAGAAGAATTACGCCCTGCTCGAAAGCATGGAAATATCCCACTATGAGATGATCTTATGCCAACTCACGATGAAGAGACCTTGCGAATGGCAGCAATTGCTGCAGTTTATTCTCTACTCTCGCAAAGTGGAGACGACCCTGGTCAAGTTGCCCGTAAACCTGGCCTTCCATGGTCTCAAGACCATCGAAGAATAAACATGGGACTGTCCTCCTTAATGCAGAAACGAGCAAGTCGCTCCCCTTGGAAGTGAAATTATGACTGAAACAAGAAAAGTGATTGTTGACGGAACTGAATTTGAGGTCGTCATCGAAGGCGAAGGTACTTCTTGGTCTGCGACAGTGGAAGGGAAAACATTTCAAATTGAAATCCCTGATGCAGCACCTGTAATGAAAAAGAAAAGAAATGCCAGCGGGAAAAAGAAAAAGTCTGGCACAGTCTCAGCCAATATCCCTGGGAAAGTCGTTACTGTGGAAGTCAATGTTGGTGATGAAGTGGTTGAAGGTCAAGTAATCCTCATTCTCGAAGCTATGAAAATGCAAAATGAAATTCAGGCACCTGTATCCGGAACCGTCATCTCTGTGAATTGTGAAGAAGGACAGGCAATTGAAGCAAATATTCCATTGGTTATTATTGAGCCAGTTCCAGAAGGCGAATAATTTGTTAATGAACGTATGCAGAATTCTAGGGTTGTATACGACCATTAAAGACCTGTAAGCCTCTAACATACTCATGGGCGGCTCAGCAGTATGTGATTTCCTCGGTTGTGGGAAAGAAGGAACCATTGTATCTCGCCTTTCTCCAGAAGGTTTTCTTGTCGCTACAGGCAAAAAAGCCTATTCTTTTCGAGAAGCGTACCGCCGATTCCATTACTGTGGCAATCACCATGATGAATTAATGGGCGGAGTTTGGTCACGAGTTCGTAAGCCGGAAGACAAAAAAGAGGGCCATGTTGCTCCTACAGCAATTTAATGCTGAGTAGAGAGTGTCTTAAACTACCACTTAGTCGATAGTTTATGTCCTCTTCTTTGAGTTCTGTGAATCCTAGCAAATCGAGTTCCATCATCTTGGCATTGATGCTTGTCGTAACCACGCTTACATTGACCGCGCCAAGCGTGTCTGCAGTAGGTGCAAATCAAAACGATTTGGGATTATCCATGGATTTACCGGACACCATGTCCGGAATAAATACGAGCTTTACTGTCAATTTCTCAGGGCTTGCACCAGTGTTTGGTTCTGACTATGGAGAATTCGATGTCAATGATGATGAAGATTGGGTCGCAATTAACCTTGCAGCCAATGAAGGATTAGCGCTG
>Ga0115003_10002292_pt1 | contig 16056 bp, 12 predicted proteins | sample ArcticOcean_MG_C_7_FD_88736 | JGI IMG/M metagenome (GOLD analysis project Ga0115003, IMG submission 88736) | Marine microbial communities from western Arctic Ocean - ArcticOcean_MG_CB11_88 | ecosystem: Environmental > Aquatic > Marine > Oceanic | place: Arctic Ocean: Canada Basin | collected... | reverse complement strand
TCCGCCAGACTTTAAGCAGCGCGTCCGGTGCAATTGCACGACGACTCCATGGGACCCAAGCACCCTCATGAAGACGGTAACCGATCACCCACGCAACTAGGATCAACAGCATGGCAAGCCGGGTCAACGAAGTCGCGATCCCAGCGCCGTAGAGGCCCATCGCCGGAAACCCGAGGGCACCAAAGATCAACGCCCAGTTAAAGAGAGCATTCAAGACGTTTGCAAATACCATCACCCACATGCCAGGGCGCATGAGTTCGCGCCCCTGCAAGTACTGGCGCAGCGCGATGAAGATCAAAAACAAAGGCACGCTTGGGATTTGAACCGAGATGTAATCATGCGCCGATTTCGCAAGCTCGGAGTCTTGTTGCACGAGCAATAGAATCTCTTCGGTGAAGCTGAGAATCGCTACGAGCGGCACGCTGATCAAAAGCGAGATCACGATGCCGCGCTGAAGCGCGACCGCAGTCGCTTCACCATCGCGTGCACCGTGCGCTTGGGTGACAAAGGGATCGATCCCGTGGACGACGCCCTGCCCCATCAGCAAGATGGCGTAAAACCAAGCGTTACCAATTGCGGCGGCCGCGAGCGCGTCAACGCCCACTCGTCCGACCATCATCGTGTCGACAGTCCCCAGGAGCATGCTGCCGACCTGAGCGATGGCGACCGGGATCGCGAGCCGGGCGACCGTGCGCGTCTCCAGGCCCCATGTCTGAACGCCGGCCTTAACCGGGCGACTCTCACGGGTAGTCATGTTCGGAACTCACGGTTAAACCGACGTCAGCCGTCGGGCAGCTCGAGCTGCGCGTCCCTGGCTCAGAGAGAAGTCGGCGTACCTTAGGGCGGCTCGTGTGGCGCGTCCAGAATGCGGCGGGGGTCAGATTAAAAGAGGCGGATTAGAAAGGACGCCTCAGCGCAAGCGACGTGAAAGTGCGCTTCCCATGCCCCAGGTTGTGAGCATCACCACCACGCCGAGCACCGTCAACGCATCTTGCTCACCGACACGATCTGCGAGGGCGCCTACGGGAAGCGCCATCAGTCCGAATCCCGCAAACGCAAGCATTGTCAGCGACATGACTCGCCCCATAAATGCGGGCTCCGTCTCCCGGGCGATCACAGCGTTATTCAACGCCTGAAATCCGCCGCTCCCGACGCCGACGAATAGCATCGCCCAAGTTGCAAGCTCCATGTCATCCGCGAACGCAAGTCCAACAAGAGAGACTCCAAAACACGCCGCCATTAGGGTGTAGATCATGAGCGCACGGGGCGAGTCGGCAAATCGTGCCACGAGCACGCTTGAAATTAAAGCGCCCGCCGCCGACGCAAGAAACAGGCGACTCACCATGGAGGAATCGATCCGATAGACGTTTTCGAGCAAGCCGGGCAGAACCGTCACGTGGGGGAAACCGACAAAAATGACCGCCGCAAAGAACACGACCAATAACCGCAGGTGCGTGTTTCCCCACACGTAGACGAAGCCTTCTACGACAGACGAAAACACCGACATGTCAGCGGCTGCCGGCCGAACGACCGACTTGGGAATCAACACCATCGATGCAGCAGAAAGTGTATACAGGGCAGCCATTGTAAAGTACGCCCCCTTGGCGCCAAAACCGGGCGCGCCGAGTAACGGCCCCGCCACCACGGGCCCCAATACCCGGGATGCGGTGTTGGCGATCATCGTGACCGCCATCGCATTGCCCAGCCGCACCTCGGGGACAAGGTCGGCAACCAGCGATTGACGCGCGGGCCCCATGAAGGCGAATGACATGCCCATGATGAAGGCTCCCGCCACGAGCATTTCGAGACGAAGACGATCCGCCGCAAGCAAAAGCCCAACGGCCGTGAGGACAAGAGCTGTCAGAATTTGACAGATTACGATGAGACGCCGCTTGGGCCAACGGTCGGCGACCGCACCGCCGATCGAGCCAAAGCTCGCCATTGCGGCACCCTGGGCTGCGACCACGCTGCCCACGGCAGTGTTCGTGCCCGACAATTCGAATGCGACCACACTCTGCACGATCATCGACATGAAAAATGCGATGAATGAAAAAAAGGTTCCGAACCAGAGGATTCGAAAGTGTGGAACTTCAAGAGAGGCAAACGTACTTTCGAACCAATCTTTCACCGGCGGTACCGTATCGCGTTTCGGACTGTGCGTCGCTTCGATCCTGTTCCCGGCCTCCCCCGAGATGCTGGTCGACCGAACCCACCCGATTCCAACTTTTGAGATCCGCCGCCTCACGATCTATAGTACTGCTCCAATGTGGCACTACTGACACGGGGGCAGTGTCATAACCTTCACGCATCGCGAACACGGAGCAAATGAGAGTGAAAGACTCCAAGACTCAAATCGTTGCCAGCCTGATCATGGGTCTCATCGTTGGCGGATTCGTCGGACGCTTGACGGCGCCGAGCGTCGAAAACGCACGCGCATCTGCAGCACCCGATCAAATCGCCAAAGACAAAAAACCACCGTCGTCTGGCATTGGCGATATTATAAATTTGGTCGACCAAGCCGAAGACTATCTCGATAGCGAGGGCGCAGGACTGTCCGCTGTGGGAGATATCTTGACCACGGCGAGCATGTCCGACCTGCTCAATTGGGGCAAAGCCCCCGAAATGGTTTCGCGCAGCATCATCAACGAAATGAGTGACGAAGAACTTGTCAGCACAATTACCAGCATTACGAAGATTGGGTCCGAAGACCTCGCCGAAATATCGGATCTGCGGGACTACGCGGGACGGCTCACGCACATCGCCATGAGCGGCATCATCACCCCCGACATTGCCGACGAGTTTGACAACGCCACTGTAAGCGTCGAGTTCGGATCCGACGCGAGTTCGTCAGGCGGTGCCGAAGAAGCCTCGCTTGAGTTTGAAGTGAACACCCGCAAGATTTACGCGGTCATTCCCAACCTCGAGTTAAGTGGCGACAACGTGATGGTGCATTGGTACCGGATCGATCAGCCTGAGAACCTGCTATTTGATCAATACAAGGTGAGCCCTGGCGACGACTACAGCTACGTTTGGCTCAAGTCACAGGGGGGCTGGGACCCGGGTAACTACCGCGTCGAATTCTTTTCGGCGGACGAAACTCTCGCGCCCATCGCATCGGGAACCTACAGAGTCGTCGGTGAATAACACTCGGTGCAGCGGCTCCAGGTTCGCTCGATGTGCTGGGATCTCGATCGTCCTGATGGTTTCGGCCACGATGGCCGTCGCACAGATAGACCCTGTTGAAGATCGCGGGGAACCTGTCGAACTGATCTTGGTCGACATGCCGCTTGGTGACGTCGTGAAGGCGATCGCTGACCGAACGGGCAACGAATATGTGTATGAGCCCCCGCTCCCCGGGCGCATGACCGTCGCCGTCCCGTCCCGAGTGAGTCGCCAAGAAGCAACCGAAATATTGAATGCGGCCTTGTTGATTAAGGGCTTCGTTGCACTTCCGATCGCCCCAAACCGCTTCGTAATCTCGCGCTGGGAAAAAATGTCGGGCAGCGCGCCCTACAAGACGAGTGCATTGGACCCTGAAGCCGAGGGCGCGATCACCACGCGTATTCACCTCCGGCACGCAGACCCCGAAGCAGTTGCCCGCACCATTCGCCCGCTCTTGCAAGACAAGGGTGAAGCGATTCCGCTTCCGCAGTCTGGCAGCATCATTCTCGCCGGGACCGAAAATCGCATTGCGCGCTTGATCGGTATCGCGCGTCAGCTCGACCTCGCCGCCGAAGAATCGATGATCGTGATTCGCTTGCGGTACCGAGAAGCGGGAGAAGTTCGGGACCAGCTCAGCGCTCTAGTGACAAAAACTGCTGGCGATGGATCGCGCGAGGCGGAACTCGATGCGATCGTCGACGAGCGTACCAATGCGCTGATCTTAACCGGAAGCGCGAGCCAACTAGACCAGTTGCGCGAGTGGATCGATATCATGGATGTCCCGGCAGCCGGCGACGGAGAGCTCCATGTCGTTCACTTGGTCCACCAAAACCCTGAGGACCTCGCACGCTTGCTCGAAGGCCAGAGCCAGAGCCCTGGCGTATCCGGAACGCAGACCGACGTAGACGCCGGGCCCTTGATCGGGAAGGACTACAGCATCACCCCCTATAAAGCGACGCGTTCAATCGTCGTGCGGGCGGATCGCACGACTTTTGAATCCCTTCGCTACCTCATCGGCAAACTGGATCGCGAGCCGAAAATGATTCGCGTCGATGTGAACATCTATGAGATCGTAACCGACGGAACACTCGCCCTGGGTGCCGGCGCCGTAATTCCCGCGATCGAGCCCAAGCAGTTTGACGACCTCGGCTTGGTTGTTCTGCTTAACCCCGGACTCCTTGACATTCCAGATGTGATCCCTGGACTTAACTTTGGCGGGTCACCGGTCCAGAATTCGGCGACGCCCATCGTGCAGGTCCAGGGCGAAAGCGTCTTGATCCCGATCTTGGACGCGTCAGGAAGACCGGTGACCGACGCCAACGGTCTTCCACAGGTGGTGATTGTTCCCGGACTTGGCATCACCATGTTTTCCCAAGAGGTCAGCACTGAAATCGAAATCGTGCAGCGCCCCAGCCTTGTGATCGAAGTGGGCAAAGAAGCGGAGCTGTTCATCGGCGACAACATCCCGATTCCGGTCGGCTCGAATAGTGGCCTTACCTCGCAATTTGCTCCCACCATTGGTGTCACCATTCAACGTGTGGACGTCGGAGTCAAGCTCCGCCTGAAGCCCGTAGTCGCAACCGACGAACACGTTCGGCTGGAGTTGAACCTCCAACTCGACTTGGTGCGCGGTGCCATATCTCCCGAACTCGGGCCGATCTTGGCCAATCGCGTGGTCGAAACAACGTTCGACACTGGCTTCGGACAACGCATGATCATCGCGGGCCTGAACAGCGAGTTAAAATCGAAAGCCGAGGTCCGCATCCCATTTCTATCCGCAATCCCGTTTTTCGGTCAGTTCTTTACTGCAACCCTCGACTCCCTGCGTCGCAACTATGTGATCTACGCTGTTGAGGCCTATCCCGTCCCAAGCTCAGAAGAGCAACAAGCCCAAACCGAAGCGATGCGACGCGCTGAAAAACGGCTCGAAACCGGCATTGAAGCCCAGGTGGGTGCCCAATACGCAATACGTGTGGCGTCCTACTACACACGCGCCGCCGCCGAAGCGGTCGAAAGCGAACTTGATGTTCGTCCATGGAAAACAACCATCCGCCGTCGCGAACAAAAGGAAAGCGATCGATTCGATCTCTTTGTTTTGGGTTTGCCCCGCATGTCGGATGTCGCGTTGACAGCAGTCACCTTGGAACGCGAGGGCTTTCGTCCTGAAATCATGACTTTGACCCGCAACACCAACCCAGTTCGCTAACGTCCGCCGCGCCAGCCAAAACCTTGGATTCGGTCGAACGCGTCGCTGTAGTTCCAAATTGCGCTGACCCAAGGTTCTGTTTTCTGTTGATCGTCAGATTCGGGGTGACCAAGTGAACTGGGTTGAAGCGCTATTTCGGCCGCTCGCAGACATGCTAGCCGGCTTCGTGTTCTTCCCACTTTCGATCGCCGGCAGTGACGCTCCGATTGTGGTGCTCTGGCTAGTTATCGGCGCGGTATATTTCACCTTTCGCTTTCGCTTCATCAACATCTGGGGGCTGCGTCGCGGCATCGCTCTGGTCATGGGCCACGGGCCAAGTACCGAAGGCAGTGGCGAAGTTTCTCATTTCCAGGCGCTCGCGACGGCCGTGTCAGGAACGGTCGGCATTGGCAACATTGGTGGTGTCGCGATTGCAATTTCAGTCGGAGGGCCTGGCGCGGCTCTCTGGATGCTGGTCGCAGGCATTCTCGGAATGTCGACCAAGTTCGTCGAATGCAGCCTCGGTGTGATCTACCGCGAAGAGCACGCCGACGGGAGCGTGTCCGGCGGACCGATGCACTACCTAAGAAAGGGCCTCGCTGAACGCGGCTACGAAAAACTTGGGCGCGCGCTCGGCACCTTCTACGCCGGCGGGATCGTGATCGGATGCCTGGGCATTGGAAACATGTTCCAGTCGAACCAAGCGTTCGTTCAGATCGTGGGCGTGACAGGGGCCGAGTCGAGCTGGCTCGCGGACAAAGGTTGGCTCGTCGGCATCGTTCTCGCGGTCATCGTTGGTGCAGTCGTGATCGGTGGCATCCGCAGCATCGCTCGAGTGACTGCAACACTCGTTCCCTTTATGGCCGTCCTCTATCTCGTTGGGGCTTTCATCATCATCGCGCTGAATGCTGAAGCGATTCCATGGGCACTTGAACAGATCATCTCGCAAGCATTTAACCCCGATGCCATGGGGGGGGGGCTGCTCGGCGCCTTGATTGTGGGTTTTCAGCGCGCGGTGTTTTCCAATGAAGCGGGTATTGGGTCTGCAACTATTGCCCACGCAGCCGTCAAAACGTCTGAGCCCATCACCGAAGGGTTCGTATCGCTGCTCGAGCCCCTAATCGACACCGTGATTATTTGCAGTGCGACGGCGCTGGTGATCATCACGACAAGCTACTACGAACCAGACTTCGCGCAGGGCTTAGGGGGAATCGAAATGACCTCCCACGCCTTTGAACGGAACCTGTCTTGGTCCCCTCCGTTGTTAGCGCTCGCCGCCACCTTGTTCGCCCTGTCAACCATGGTGTCGTGGTCGTACTACGGGCTCAAAGGCTGGACCTATCTCTTCGGAACCGACAAGCGGACCTCGAACATTTTCAACCTAATCTTCTGCGTCTTCGTGGCGTTGGGCTGCACCATCCAACTCGAAGCTGTACTCGACTTCTCTGACGCCATGGTCTTCTTGATCTGCGTACCGAATATCTTCGGTCTGTATATCCTGACGCCCGTCGTCAAGCGCGAACTCGCGGCGTACCTCGCACGAGAGCAAGCCTAAAACTATCCACCCTGCTCGCGCGACGCATTCGCGCAGGACTCGCCGACCCATGACCGACCGCGTTGATCTTCGCTTCGTCGCATTCGCTCTAGTCGTAAGTCTTTTTGCTCCGGGGTGTCGCGGCATTCCGTTGGTAAGTTCGAACGCAACGAGCCATGACGGATCACAAAGCGAAACCGCCTCCCAAACAATTGCAGTCCCTCGCTGGGCACTGCTTTCACGCGAAGGCCGAGAAGCCATGGTTTCGGGACGCTCCCGAGAGGCAGAGGCAATTTTCATCGACGCCCTCGCCCTACTCGAAGAATCAGAAGAAGGTGATCCCCGGGTGCAGACAACTCTGCGCAACTTGGTGCGGCTTGCGTCGATCTACCAACGACTTGAGCGCCCAGACGACGCGGCGCGCGTGATGTCCTATGTCGACGACTACGCGACTCTCGACGGACGCGAATTTTTACGGGCGCGCAATTTCGCCGCCCACTACGACTCGCTAAACGATCAAGAACTTGAACATGCGTATCGCCCCGCCGACGCGTACCTCAATGAAAGGCGCAATTTCGAACCGACAGTCGACGCTTTGATTCGTCGCACCGCACATCGCTATCACGTCGACCGGTACCTCGTCAAAGCCATCGTCGCGGCCGAATCAAATTTCGATGCCCTAGCCGTTTCCCCGAAAGGGGCTCAAGGCCTCATGCAGCTGATGCCGGGCACCGCGCAAGAGATGGGCGTCACCACGCCATTCAAGCCAAGCGAAAATATACGCGGTGGAGTTCGCTACTTGCGCGGGTTGCTTGACCGATACCCGGACCTCGACCGGGCGATCGCCGCATACAACGCCGGCCCCGTCGCGGTTGATCGCTACAAAGGCGTGCCCCCATATCCTGAAACCCAGCAGTATGTGAAGCGCGTCCTTCGCTACTACAAAGAGTATCGTGCAGAAGAGGGTCGCTGATGCGACGCTCGCCCTATGTTGTTCGGGACGCCTGTACGTCACACAATAGAGTCAGGCCATGAAATCTCCCAACGACTTTGATATCGAAACCATTGGCGAAGACCTTCCGCTCCTCGAAGGGATTCGCACGGCGCGCGCCATCCGTCGGCTTTCGACCGAGCCGGTTCCCAAGGAGTTGATCAGGAAGGTCTGCGAGGCGGGAACATTCAGTCCAAGCGGCGGCAATCGCCAGCCCTGGATCTTCGTCGCGGTCACCGAGCCCGAGCGAAAGGCATTTATTGCCGAGCGCTATGTCACGTTATTTCGTCGCTATATCGAACCCGCCTTCAAAGCCGCAGAAGAAGATCCGGACTTTCCCGAAGCAAAGGTCCGCAACATGAAGGCGGCGCTTCACCTGGCGGAGCACATCCACGAGGCGCCGGTGCTGCTGTTCGTCGCAGGCTGGACCCGTCGGGGCGAAAAGCAGTCCGAAGCCCTCTTTCCATGTATCCAGAACATTTTGCTTGCCTGTCGTGCGGTTGGACTTGGGGCGTCGCTCACCACCATCCATCAACTCGACGGTGAAGACATCGATCGCTATCTCGGGCTGAACAAAAAGACGCCGAGCTCCGCACTGATCCCCATCGGATGGCCGATTGGAAAATTCGGCAAGCCACCACGGGAGTCGATCGACACCAAGCTTCACTTCGAGCGGGTCAGGTCAGGCGATGGTGCCTAGGAATTCGAGCTTTGTGCAGGCACTCGACCTCATTTGGATCACAATTCTTGCTCGATCAAGGGACCCTGCGTTCGAATAAACCGGCCAAGCCTTCCTTCCCCGCATCGTGCCCGCGAGAAGCTAACCTCGTGCGATGATTGAACTGTATTACTGCCCGACGCCTAACTGCCAGAAGATCTCAATCGCGCTCGAAGAATTGGAGATGCCTTATCAGGTATGTCCGATTGATATTGTTGCCGGTGATCAGAACGAGCCCAGCTACGCCGCAATCTGTCCGAATCGCAAAGTGCCGGCAATCGTGGATCACGACGGCCCAGATGGACAACCCTTCACCCTCTGGGAGTCCGGGGCCATTCTTCTTTACTTGGCGGAAAAGACACGGCGTCTACTGCCTGAAGATCCATCCACGAGAGCGCAGTCGTACCAGTGGCTTTCTTGGCAGCTGAGTTACCTCGGCCCCATGATGGGCCAGCTGCATCACTTCGTTCAGTACGCGCCAGAGACGCTGGAATACCCGATCGATCGCTACCGACAAGAAGTCGAGCGCCTGCGAAGGCTTCTCAATCAACATCTCGAAGACAAGAACTACCTTGTCGGCGAATACTCCATTGCGGACATCGCGTGCATTCCGTGGGTCGCGATGTTTGGGTTTCGATATCCGAACGAAGAGCCCTATCCCCATCTTGATGCATGGCAGAAGAAGCTGCTGGCGAGACCCGCTGTGCAGCGCGGGATGCAAGTTGATTTGGACAAAATTCGCCCCGTCGTGCTCGGCGCCGAACCCGTTACGGACGACGTACGAACTCATCTATTCGCCTCCTACCAGCGTGGCGATGGAGCGACCCGAGACGACTAGGCATCTGAGTCTTCGCGCGCGCCGCTGGCTACCAGCCGCGCATGTCAATCGGCCATTCGTCGACAACCGCCTCCCCCTCCACCACGAAAATGCGTTCGTGGTAAGCGAGGCTCGGGTCAATATGCGCCGGTGTCACGCGAAGATGATCACCGACGCGGACCTTCCTCTCCGGTGCGAATGTGAGATGTTCGTCTGAACAGAACCAGACTTTGCCTTCCGCAAGCGTCGGATTCCCGTGATCCATGCCGAGACATTTCAGCCCGCCGTCCGCCACCGCGAATTTTTCAGAAACGGAAATCACGCGCAGCCAGAGCCAAAGCGCTTGAACGAAAGGATGACCCAACTCGCGATAGGCCGTATCCATGAGCGCGTAGGAACCTGCTTGGATCTCCGTCGCCCAGCGATTGCAGTCGTAGGTCCCAGTGCCGCCGGCGGAAATCACTTCGCCGCCTGTTTGGCGATGCGCGTCGAGTAGCAACACCATGCTTTCTTCGCATCGCCGCTCGCGTTCTTCCCGGTCCGGGATCCCGACGATATGCCCTTCGTAGCCCATCACCCCCCGAACGCTGAGCCCCGCCTTGCGCGCCGCATCTGCGAGCGCCCCGGCGTCCTCCGGCTTGCAACCGCACCGTGGGAGTCCAACATTGACGTCGATCATGACTTCACGAACGCCCCCGTTGACGGCGGCGTCGAGGGTCTCCTGCGAATCGATCGCCACCGTCACGCGTGCATCGAGCACACCCAAACGAGAAGCATCGAGCACCTCATTGGCGAGAAGCAAGTCGTGACCGAGGCCGGCCTCCGCCATGACTTCCATTTCACGAATCGTCGCGCAGGTGAAATTCTGATGTCCGGCAGCGGCCTGACGCCTCGCGAGCTCGGTGCACTTATGCGCCTTGACGTGGGGACGGAGTGCGGCCCCGGGAAGCGCTTGCGCCATTTTGCTAAGGTTCGACTCCACGTGATTGGCGTCGAGGATCAAACTTGGCGTTGGAAGATCGTGAACGTTCATCTTGCCGGGCCCCCAGTGGTACTTGCTGTGTATGTCATAGGATGTCGAGCCTACCAAAGGCCGTAGTCGGTGTACGAGGAGCGCACGATGAGCGCAGCAGGTGTGGATCCAAAAATTGTCGACCCGCTCCGACTTGCGGGGTGGATGGACCAACAGGGACTTCCCGGCGAAGCGATCGAAGACGTCGAAGTCCTGACCGGCGGCACCCAGAACGTCTTGCTGCGTTTTTCGCGCGGTGGACGTGTCTTCGTCCTTCGACGTCCACCGCCACACCCGCGCGAAAAGAGTAACGAGACCATGCGTCGCGAAGCCCGGGTACTCGCAGCCATCGCAGACAGTGATGTGCCACACCCGCGGTTGATTGCCGCCTGCCCCGACACAGAGCCGATCGGCGCTGCGTTTTACTTGATGGAACCGATCGAGGGCTTCAATCCGACCCAAGGACTGCTCGACTTCCACAAAGACTCAGCCGAGGTTCGACATGCCATGGGATTATCCCTGGTAGATTCGATCGCAGCATTGGGCCGCCTTGATCCGATCGCAGCGGGCCTCGAAGGCTTTGGCAAACCCGAAGGCTATCTGGAACGCCAGGTCGCACGGTGGCAAGCACAACTCGACAGCTACACAAAGTTCGAAAACTACGCTGGCCCAGACATCCCAGGCGTCAAGCGTGTTGCGTCTTGGCTGGACGCGAATCGCCCCGCGTCATTTACACCCGGCATCATTCACGGCGACTACCACCTCGCGAACGTGATGTACTGCAACGATCGCCCAGACATTGCGGCGATTGTCGACTGGGAACTCAGTACCGTTGGCGATCCGCTCATCGACCTCGGCTGGCTCCTCGCCACTTGGCCCGACCCCGAGCACCCTTCTCCGGCTTCGATCTCCGTTCACCCCTGGGAGGGCTTCCCAAGCGCGGAGCAACTCGTTGAACGCTACGCGCAAAACAGCACGCGCGACCTCAGCCAGATCCAGTGGTACAAGGTTCTGGCTTGCTACAAACTTGGAATCATTCTCGAGGGCACGTTCGCCCGCGCGTGTGCGGGCAAGGCGCCGAAGGCGACGGGTGACGTTCTCCACGCCACAACGGTGGGACTCTTCGAACGTGCCCTTGGCGATATCGGCTAGCCCGTCTCGCCAACGCCTGAGACTGTGTGTTCAGGAGCTCATTTCCAAGCACAGAAGGCACGGAAAAGCGCTTACGCGCTCTCGTCACGGTGCCCGGAGGCGGGCCCTGGTCAAGTTCGATTGCGCCCAGGGTATATTCAGACAGTTTGTGACGCGGATCCTCGATGTGATTCCGGATGTCACTCGACTGCGAGATTCGGCTGTGCCTGCTTGAAAAGCGGTGCCGCGACTACGCATCTCCTGTTGCGTTAAAGGGCAGCGAGGCGTAACGGCGCACGAAGTTTCCTCCGGCAAAGACGCCCTTGTCGAAGTCGACGGTGAAGTCCGGGCAAGTGGCGATCAACTCTTCGATTGCGATCTGGGACTGTAACCGCGCGATCGCTGCGCCAATGCAGTGATGAGGCCCATAGCTCAATGCAACGTGGCGTTTAATTTTGCGCGTGACGTCACATATGTCAGCGTTTTCGCCAAACTCGCGCTCGTCTCGATTTGCAGACGCGTAAAGCAGCATAACTTTTCGGTCTTTGGGAATTGTCGTTCCGTCGATTGTCACGTCTCGGGTCGTCGTGCGCGCGAGGCCTTGTACGGGGGACGTGAGCCGAAGAAACTCTTCGAGCGCATTCGGAATGCGACGAGGCTCAGCCGCGAGAAGACGACGCTGGTCGGGGTGGCGGGTGAGGTGTTCGGCGGCACCGCTAAGCAGTCCGGTCGTCGTGTCGTTGCCGCCGGTCACCATGGTAAACGCGAAGCCAAGAATATTGATCAGCGGAACAGGCTCACCGTTGAGTTCCGCATGGACCAAGGCAGAAATCATGTCTTCTCCCGGATCCTTGCGAACGACTTCGATGCGAGCGGTGAAGTACGCCACCAGTTCTCCGACGGCTTCACCGGCGCCCGCGAGATCGCCTTCCGAATTGCCGGCGACGATGGCGTCGGTCCAGCGATCGAATGCACCTCTGTCAGCTTCCGGAACGCCAAGAGAGTGGCCTACCACAAGGCTCGGCAGAGGCTTGAAGAGTTCAGCGACAATGTCGCCCTCGTTCATTTCGCGAAGGCGTGCGACGCGCTCCTTCACGAATGTTCGCAGGAGCGGGGCGATCGCCTTGACTTGCTTGGGCGTAAAACGTTTGACGGCAAGCTTGCGCAGGGCCGTGTGATCGGGCGGGTCCATCATGACGATCGGTGGATCCATCCCGAGTTGCTCCATCTCACCAATCGCCATGGTGAGTCCCTGCGCCGACGAAAACGTCGCGGCATCGACTGCAGCCGTGAAGACGTCCTTGAATCGCGACAACGCCCAGGTTTCGTTCCCGCCATGCTCAAACTTGTGAACCGGGTCGTGGTCTCGCAGGGACTGATACATCGGAAAGGGATCGCGCCAGGTTTCAGCGCTCCGGGGCTCGAAGCGCACTTGGGACGGTAGGTTCAAGTCGACGGTCATGATCTGTGCTCCTCGCGAATGTATTTTTGGCCCATGGCACAAATATCACATTCTATTCATTATTCGAACACAAATAGAATGACGTGCGGCGTTCATCTGAGCCGACCTTTCCAAAATGATTGCCGGTCCTTGCAAAGCCTTCCACGATCTTGACCTGGGCTTCGGAGAACAGGTTGTCGTGCGAGTTTTGTGAGCGACTGAAAGGTCGTGTCACACCGAGCCACGATTTCCGACGAATACTACACGCATTACGAGCCCAGGCGTCCCAGTCGAGAGTCAAAGGATCCAGTCGTGCCCGAGCAGCTTTGGAAGCTGAACGAAGGCCGGGGCGCCTGACGAGCCGGCTTCATTTTGCAGCGCAACCCAAGCCCTCTTTGCACCGTCATCAGTCCGGCCTCGGCGAGACGATAGGCCTTCACCGTTCCAGGGTGATCAACCGGCCGTTCAACTGGGAGCGGAGTTAGAACTTGCAAAAGCGCCCTATCGAAGATTCTCTGATTTAGACGACCCTACCAAAGTGTCAAGCGTTCAAAGAATTGGCCCCCCGCCCAAGACGACCGAACCGACGAGGCTTTAGATGAATGGTGAGCGCCCCTCAATTCCCGCCAAGATCCGACGCCGATTGGTGTATCGGGTGGCGGTCGTCTATGTTGGAGTGGCGTGGGGACTCCTTCAGATCGCAGACTTCGCTTTCCCACGCATAGGCCTGCCCGAGTGAAGTGTGACCCTCGTTGTCGCTCTCGCCGCGATCGGTTTTCCGGCTGTGATTATTTTGGCTTGGGCGTTTGAGGTCACGCCTGAGGGGCTTCAGCGCACTCCGTCCAGCGATGGCGACTTCGCTCCGGCGACCTCGAAATCTCGCGTGGTGGAATTCGCCCTAATCTTCGGCCTCATCGCTGCCCTCGGATATCTCTACGCAACACGTCTGACGCCCGAACTTCCTAACGACCCGTCCGCCGTATCGGACGGAGCACCTACTTTTGGCACGCCCGGCCCGCCAGATGGTGCGCTCGTCGCGGATCTCGCGAACCGAACCGGAAAACGATCGATCGCGGTGCTTCCATTCGTGAACATGAGCCGCGATCCAGAGAACGAATACTTCAGCGATGGGATCTCTGAGGAGATCCTCGATGCATTGGCGAATCGTGAGAATCTCCGCGTGGCGGCGCGAACCTCTTCTTTCTCTTTCAAGAATAAGACTCAGGATGTGCGGGAGATCGCCGCCATGCTGAGCGTCGAGACGATTCTCGAAGGCAGCGTTCGAAAAGCCGGGAACCGTGTTCGGATCACAGCTCAGCTCATCAACGCAGAAACCGGCTTTCACCTCTGGTCGCAGACCTTCGACCGCGAGCTCCTGGACATCTTCGCAGTGCAGGAGGAAATTTCGCGTTCAATCGTCGCGGCGCTGAACATACCACTCGGCTTGGCGGCGACGGACGCATTGGTTCATCCGGGCACGGCGAACGCCGAGGCCTACAACCTCTATCTTCGGGGACTTCATCATTTCAGCGAGATCGGTCCGGAGAACTACCGCAAGGCCATTGATGCGATGCAGCGCGCCATTGCGATCGATCCAGAGTTTGCGAAGCCCTATGGCGTCGTCGCCGCCGCAAATATGATCGCGGCGCTCTGGCTCCCGCGAGACGTTGCGTTTCCGGCGGCAAAGAGCGCCTTCGATCGCGCGCTCGAACTCGATCCGACCCTCAGCTTGGCACTCGTCGCCAAGGCGCAATACGTCACTTTGACGGAATGGGACTGGCGGGCCACCCGCAGCTATTTCGATCGCGCGCTCGAGGACCAAAGCGAACTCACTATGGCTGCATTCGCTTTCTCCGCATTACATCTCATGCCCCTTGGTCAGACGGCGGCAGCCGATGCGCTGCTCGTCGAGGCTGAATCTCGTGACCCGCTCGACACCCGGATTAAGATTCTCCGCGGAACCGTGGCCCTATTTACGGGACGACCAGCCGAGGCCTTGGCGTTCTACGAGGCGGCGATCGACATCGATGAAAATAGTATGCAGGCCTCGTCCGCCCTCTGCTCCGCGCGAGTACTGCTTGGGGACGTCGCCGGCGCGGAGCGTCTGCTGGCGGATTGGCACACGCGACTCGGCTCCGACCACCCTTGGCTCCTCGCCTGCAGGACGTTTGCGGCCCTTGCCAGTGGCGACTTCGCTGCGGGCGGTGCGGCCTATCAAAAACTTGCGGCCGCGGCTTCCGAACAGCCCGGACTCGCGTTCTTCGATGGCGATGTCGCCCTGCAACTCGGGCAGGTGGACGAGGCGCTCGGATGGTATGTGAAATCGTTGGAAGATGGCGAGGTCGCGATTCTCATGACTCGGCTACGCCACGCGAACGAGCCGATTTTGGCTGCGCATCCCGGCTATCAAGCGCTCCTGCGGCGGCTGAATCTCGACGACGCGTCCGTTGCGTCATTGGTCTCGGAGAACGCGGAGATATAAGGAAGAGAACTGCGGCAGGGCCTACTGTGCGGTTGTTCTCCGACCTTGGTCACCGACCTGCCGCGTCCCTCGCGAAATTTGGGCCGGTGATATTACGAATCAAGCCGGACTTCGATTTCTAACCTAGCTGCTCCACGACAACTTCTGATTGCGTTTTCCCTTTGTGCGCCCCGTGTGGTCGGTCGTTATCGTAAAAGCATTCCCAAACCGCCATATTCTTCTCCAGGTTCCCTCTTCTTGCGCCTGCTCGCTCCTTGGCTCTTCATTCATCCAAGATCCCCTCAGTCAATTTTTGCCACGATCATGACAGAAGTTTTGCGGCTGGACCTGTGATTTCACGGCCATCTATTCTTCGAAGGAAACGGGCGGGAGAACAGAGTCCTAATTCTTCGCGAGATCGACGCGGATGAGCGAAGTATTCAGTCTTATGTGCTCGATCAATGCGTCGATCTCTTCCTTTTCCAGCCGAAGATTGGGCATGGCGATTTCCTGGTAGCGGAGAAAGAGCTCCGTTGCCGTTGGGTCCCCTTCTTCGAGCATCTTGTCGGGTTCCTTGAGCCATCGTTCCAGCCAGACCCGGTCG
>Ga0115003_10002290_pt1 | contig 16057 bp, 9 predicted proteins | sample ArcticOcean_MG_C_7_FD_88736 | JGI IMG/M metagenome (GOLD analysis project Ga0115003, IMG submission 88736) | Marine microbial communities from western Arctic Ocean - ArcticOcean_MG_CB11_88 | ecosystem: Environmental > Aquatic > Marine > Oceanic | place: Arctic Ocean: Canada Basin | collected... | reverse complement strand
TATTCGCGCGCGCCGACCTGCACGACATTGCCCCGCTGCTTCGGGCCAAAGCCGACAAGATTCGGGTTTTCGCCAACCAGAACGATTTCCTGATTACCTCCGAAGACGTGACCTGGCTGACCAACTTGCTCGGAGAACAGCGCGTCACTTTTTACCCGGGAGGCGGGCACATGGGCAACCTCCACGTCAAAGAAGTTCAGAACGACTTGATGGATTCACTACAGGATTTGCTGTAGGCGAGAGCAGGGTTGCTAGTGGCAACCAAGCTCAGTGACCTCTGCCTGCGTGGCATCGGGACAAATAACCAAACGTATTAATTTCACCCCGTCCCCCTACTCCTTGCATCAATGTGGACTCAAACAGGGGAGTAGATCCTCCTCTGGGAAGTACACGTTGAGCAAGCCGAAGCGAAGCCGATCGGAAACATCAGTCCAGCAAAGTGCGAAGAGATAAAGCTGGCAGAGGCGCCGTAATCAACTTGTCCACTTTTGCGGAGCAAGGTCACACCTCGAGAGATCCACACCGGATGAGACCGAGGAAGGCGAGAACAAACTGGAGGGGCTGCTTGTCGCCTCAAGAGATTTCGGCGTTCCAAATTTTCTTACAACATACCCATAATCAAATCGTTGCGGGACACCGCGGGGTATCATGGTCGAGGAAGCGCCCGGCTTGGGCTCAACCACACCTAACGCTGAGGGGCAAAATGAAACCATACGCGAGCGCACTGATGTCATTCAGCTTTCTAATGATGCTGGCATGTCGCGAAGCCCCGGAGGACGAAATCGTCTCGGCGCCTCGACCCATCAAAGCGGTGCACATCGGCGAGAGGTCTGAGGAACGAGTCTTGAGTTTTTCGGGCACCGTGATTGCTGCCGACATCTCGGACTTGTCCTTTGCGGTGCAGGGGCGAGTTGCATCGGTCGAGGTCAGCAGAGGAGACGTGGTCCATCAAGGTCAGGTTCTTGCAAAACTCGACCCCGCTCCCCAGATCCTGCAGGTGCAGTCGGCCGAAGCGCGTTTGGGAGAAAGCCAAGCCCGAGCTCTCCAGACAAAGCAAGACCATGATACGACTCAGATGCTCTACCAGAACGACATTCGAAGCCGTTCAGAATTCGATCGCGCTGTGACCGAGCTCGCGTCTGCCCGCAGTCGCGTGGAGGCTGATGAAGCGGCGCTCGGGCTTGCGAAGATCCAATTGAGTTTGTCGGTCATCACCGCTCCCTTCGATGGCGTGATTGCTGAGCGAAATGTCGAACCTTTTACCGATGTCGGACCGGGTCGGACTGTTTTGGTTCTCCAGAGCGACAACGCAGTGCAGGTCGAGGTGCTCGTTCCCGCGCGGGTGATCGAAGCCGTGACGAAAAACCAGAGCGTCAGCATTAGCTCGAATCTTCCGAGCTTGCGTGGACGCGTCTATGTGGGCCGGGTCGTCGAAGTGGCAAGGACGGCCAAGGAGGCCAATGCGTTTCCCGTCAGGATTGGGATTGAGCGATCAACAGGCGATTTCAAGCCCGGTATGAGCGCGGAGGCGACATTCAGTTTTCGAGGCGAACAGGCGCTTGGTCACCTCCTTTTGCCCATCAACGCATTGCTGCCGGAACCCGGAGACGAGCAATCCAAGCTCTGGCGCGAGCGGAATTTCCGTGTGTTCGTCTACGACCCCGAAGCGGGCAGCGTTCATGAGCGTACGATTCGAGTGGCTGCGGGCCTGCTGGAGAACAAGATCGCCGTAACCGAGGGGCTTTCCGAAGGCGAGATCGTGGCGACGGCGGGCGTGCACTTCCTGCGCGATGGACAACAAGTCAGGGTGTTGGAAGAGCATCGACCATGAGCATCACGTCGCTCGCTCTGTCTCGCCGTACGTTCTCGGGTGTCGTTCTGGTCGGGATCTTTGTTTACGGGCTTTCGCTGCTCGTAGGATATCCGAGCCAGGAGAACCCCGAGTTCACGATCCGGCAAGCGGTTGTGACCACATATTTCCCGGGCCTCAGTGCGGCGCAGGTCGAAGATCTCATCACGAAGCAGGTGGAAGAGGAGATCAGGAGGATCCCCGAAGTCGAGCACATCGAATCAAGTTCCAGAACGGGTGTCTCGTTGATTAAGGTCATCGTCTACGACCGTTATTTTGAGCTCGACAACATCTGGACTGACCTGCGGAACCGAATGAACGACCTGGTCGGTCAGCTGCCCGATGGATCGCGGGGGCCGTTTGTCGACGATGATTTCGGCAGGGTCGCAGTGGCGAGCATCGCACTCACTGGACAAGGCTTCGATTATGCGGAGATGCGCGATGTTGCGAGCGATCTTCGCGACCAGCTGTATACGACTGACGGCGTGAGCCAAGTGGTGATTCACGGCATTCAGGAGGAAAACGTTTTTCTGGAAGTGAACGGCGCGCGCTTGTCCCAGCTGGGGGTCGAGTTGAGCAGCATCGTCAAAACGTTGGAAGGCCAGAACATCGTCATGCCGGGCGGGAGCATCGACGTCGATGGCCAAGAGTTTGTCTTCGAGCCCACTGGGAGTTTTGCATCGTTGGACCAGATCGAGGACCTGGTCATCTCGATTCGTGGCGGGGCTGGAGTTGTCCGACTGGGCGAGCTCCTGACGGTGCGTCGAGATTACGTTGATCCGCAGGACAAGCCGGCGTTTTATCAGGGAGAGCCCGCGCTGGTGCTGGAAGTCGCGATGTCGAGCGGGGGCAATGTCGTCGAACTGGGTAAGCGCTTAGAAAAAGAAGTGAGCCGCTTCGAGGCCAATCTCCCGGTTGGCTATCAGCTCAACTTTGCGACGTTCCAGCCCAAAATCGTTGAGGTCAGCATCTCGGATTTCATGGGAAATCTCTATCAGACCGTCGCAATTGTTCTCATCGTAGTTGTCCTCTTTCTGGGTTGGCGAACGGGAATCGTGGTCGGGATGATCGTGCCTCTCACGTTGCTTCTGGCCTTGCCCTTCATGAATTTGCTGAATATTCCGTTTCACGGCGTCTCGATTGCGGCGATGATTATTTCTCTCGGCTTGCTGGTGGACAACGGAGTCGTGATGGCCGAGGAGATCCGCACACGGGTCCAGGCCGGTGAGGATCGTTATGAGGCGGCTATATCCGCCGGAGGGGCACTAGGAATGCCTCTCCTGACTTCATCGCTAACCACCATCCTCGCCTTCATGCCTCTCATGCTTGCCGAAAACTCCACGGGCGAATACATGAGATCGTTGTCTCAGGTGATCGCAATCACGCTGCTCTCATCCTGGGTACTGGCTCTTTTTGCTACGCCCGTTCTCTGTGTCTGGTTCGTGCCCGAGGTGGACGACAAAAAGGAGCCCGAGAGTGCCAGCATGGTCGGAATGGTTGCGTCCTACCGCGGCCTAGTCGCAACAGCCTTGCGTCATCGTGCAATTTTCTTGCTTGGAATGGGGGTTCTCTTCATTGGGGGACTCATTCTCTTTCGGCAGGTTCCCAATCAGTTCATGCCTCTTTCGGAGAGGAGTCAGTACATGGTCTTCCTCGACCTTGCGGCTGGCACTCACGTCGAACACACCCGGGACGAGGCGCTCCGTCTGGCTACTTGGCTGAGAGATACAGAAGAGAACCCGGATGTCGAGGATCACATTATCTACGTAGGTTACGGCGGCCCACGTTTCGTCCTCAACTTTGCACCCTCGGATCCTGCACCGCACCGAGCCTTCGTGCTGGTCAACACCGTGGCCGGCGCAGATGTCGGTCAACAGATCGAGCGCACGCGCAACTACCTCGATGCGGGCTTTCCGGATGTTCGTGCGCGAGTGCAGCGACTCTCTCAGGGTACGTCCGAGGTCGGTGCCGTGGATATCCGGGTCAGTGGCCCGGACCGTGAGGTTCTGGTCGCGTTGGCAGACCAGGCAAGCGAAGCCATGGCGGCTGTGCCGGGAATTGCCAATCTTAGAGACGATTGGGAAAATCGGGTTGGCAGGGTCATCGTCGACGTCGATCAGTATCAGGCCAGACTCGCGAAGGTCAGCTCACAAGAAACCGCGGGATCGTTACAGCTCCTCTTCTCTGGCGTAAACGTTTCCGAGTTCCGGGAAGGGGATCTCAGTCTTCCAATCGTGGCTCGTTCGGACAAGAGCGGGCGTCATCGTCTGGATCAGGTTGCCACCACTGACATCTATTCAGCCGCTCGCGGTGCGAGTGTTCCGCTGCTGCAGATTGCAGATTTCGATGTTGTCTGGGAGCTCGGAGAAGTTAGCCGTCGCGATATGACGCGAACGGTCACGATTTCTGCCAACCATCCGCGTTTATCGGCTGATGAGCTGGTCGCCGCGATTCTCCCGGCTCTTGAAGCTTTGGAGCTGTCTGAGGGCTATTCCATCGAGGTCGGTGGTGAAGTCGAGAATTCAGCCAAAGCACGGGCTGCGCTCTTTGCCAGCGTTCCTACCTGTGGTTTGCTGATTGTTCTGTTGCTGGTCTTTCAGTTCAATTCATTGCGCAAGCCTTTGACGATCATGCTGACCATTCCGCTCTCTCTCATTGGTGCTGCTCTGGGCCTGTGGATAACAGGGGCCTCTTTTGGATTCGCGCCGTTGTTGGGCTTGCTCTCGCTGGCCGGCATCATCATCAACAACGCGATTGTCCTGATCGATCGTATCGAAACCCAGACGCTCGCCGGATTAACGGAACACGATGCGATCATTGAAGCCGCCGCTCAGCGTCTGCGTCCGATCTTGATGACTACGCTGACGACGATCTTGGGCTTGATGCCCCTGATGTTCTTCGGGGGATCTCTCTGGTTCGGGATGTCAGTGGTGATCGCCTTTGGGCTCGGTGTGGGCACACTGCTTACACTTGGGGTCGTACCGGTTCTCTATGCCACACTCTTCCGCATTGCGACTCCGCCGCCGACCTGAAGCGCCGAACATTTCCTTTATCGGGCGACCAAACTTTCGATCTCTCTCGAGAGTTTCGTAAGCGATCGGCAAACCAAGTCTACGCTCCGTTGCAATGGAGTCGGTAAACCGCCCAACTCGCTCTACGCGATCGCTTCGACATTGATTTGGTACGCCGAGGTGAGCCCCCCGGATCGAACTGGCCCCTTACCGGGCCCTGTGTGATAAATATTTTCGCTTACGAAGCCGGTGCTGTTAAGAAGAAACGCCGGAAAACCGGGGTGGTTCAAACGCCCAGTGCAGAACAAGTTCGCAAACCGGTGAATAGCAACAACGTCGGCTAGCGGAGAAAGTACTGTTCCTACCTTGAGCCCTTGAGCTTTCACCTGAAACCTGAACTCATTACGCTATCAGACAACTGCGGTCGGGATAACAAAAGAGGCCAGCACAGATGGTTGGACACCCCCCAGAACCACAAGCCGAAACGAAGCTGTTTGACAGCGTTTGCCGACCGGTGTTCTTCACGTCGGCCACGCTAATCCTACTGGTGTGTGTTTATGGAGCGGGATTCAGCGAGCACGCGGCGGTGACCTTCAATTTTATTCAGCACTGGCTGGTGACTCATTTTGGCTGGTTCTACATGGCATCTATTGCCTTTTTCTTTGGTTTTGTGATCTACCTCGCCTTCAGTCGCTTCGCCGATATCAAATTGGGACCCGACGATTCCGAGCCAGATTACAGCTACCTCAGTTGGGTTTCGATGTTGTTCAGCGCCGGCATGGGGATCGGTCTACTGTTCTTCGGAGTTTCCGAGCCGCTTACCCACTTCGCACAACCGCCCTCGGGCATCGGCGGTACGGCGGAAGCGGCAGGTCGCGCGATGGAAATCACCTTCTTTCATTGGGGACTACAAGCTTGGTCGGTGTACATCGTCGTCGGCCTTTCCTTGGCGTACTTCTCCTTTCGTCACGGTTTGCCTTTAACGGTCAGGTCGGCCCTTTACCCTCTAATCGGTGAGCGCATTTACGGGCCTATCGGGCACGCCGTCGATATTTTTGCAGTGCTGGGCACTATGTTCGGTGTCGCCACCTCATTGGGACTGGGTGTCATGCAGGTCAACGCTGGCCTGAGTTTTTTATTCGACGTAGAGGTTTCCACCTCTGTACAGATCCTGTTGATTGTTTTCATCACTGGCATGGCGACAATCTCGGTGGTTGCTGGCCTCGATGCGGGCATTCGCCGCCTCAGCAAGCTTAATCTCTTGCTCGCGATGGTCATGTTGGTTTTTATTTTAGCAGCCGGCCCTACCGCAACTCTGTTGGGTGCGCTGGTGCAAAACATAGGCGGCTACTTGTCCAGTATGGTTGATATGACTTTCAACCTGTACGCCTACGAACCAATCGAATGGATGGGGGACTGGACTCTGTTTTACTGGGCCTGGTGGATCTCTTGGTCGCCCTTCGTCGGCATGTTCATCGCGCGTATTTCCCGCGGCCGAACCATTCGCGAATTCATCATGGGCGTTCTGCTGGTGCCCGCAGGTTTCACATTTTTATGGCTCAGTTTTTTCGGCAACACCGCCTTGATCATGGAGTTGGCCGACAACGACATCGGTCTGGTGAACACCGCGCTGCAAAACTCGCCAACGGCTTTGTTTATGATGCTGGAGCAACTTCCCTGGTCTACTCTGACGTCAGTATTTGCGACCCTGTTGATCATGACGTTTTTCGTCACTTCGTCGGACTCCGGTTCACTGGTGATCGACATCATCACCTCTGGCGGCAACGAAGACCCACCGGTGTGGCAGCGCGTTTTCTGGGCCGTTGCTGAAGGCGCTGTTGCCGCCGCGCTGTTGCTTGCGGGAGGCCTCTCGGCCTTGCAAACCGCTTCAATCATCAGCGCACTACCCTTTGCCTGCATTATGTTTCTCATGTGTTTCGGGCTCAATAAAGGCCTGCGCATGGAGGCAATCACGCGCCCCTTTCACCCGGTCACCCAGCGCGAAAAAGTGGACATCCCATAGAAAGGTAGTCTTCCATCGGGCCTTCACGATGTCCAAAAAATAAAGTCGAAGACGATTCGCGGCTGAGTTCGAAGCCCAGACCGTGAAACCAGTGAAGACGAGCGAACGGGACTGAAACGTCTTCGCAAAAAATTCAGCGAGCTTCGGGTCCGAACGAAAAATGGACAACGGACATCGCATACGTTTGGACAGCGGAAGGTTGGTTTCCCTTAGCGGTCGCGATGGACCTGAACGCGCGAAGAATCGTCAGTTGGGACATGGCGGATCCGCTGAAGGCGAACCTCTGCCTCGATGCGCTCGCCATGGCGCTCAGTCGCCGGGCAAATATCAAAGGGCTGATCCATTCAGAACACCGAGTATTGGTCATGCCGAAAACACAGCTCACTTTGGCTATCCACAACAATACCGGCCCGCCGATGCGCCTTTTTTACCCGAGAATTACTCCGCACACAGCATATAAACAGCCAGAAGTGTCGCCACTGTATCTGAGGCGTTAAAGCCGTGATGCACAACGTGCTCAGCCTCCATAAAGGCTTCGCCCGCGCGATAGACCTTAACGACACCGGTTTTGTAGCTCACCGAAACTTCACCGTTCAGAACGTAGGCGAACAACGGTGTCAGGTGTTGATGCTCGCTACCCGTCTGCCCGGGTGCCAGGCTGATTGTTTTTGTCACGATACGAGGCTTGCAGTCCGGATAGGTGAGTTGAGCACCTAAGACGTCCTGGCTGGTGTCTAGTAAAGTTTCCGCTGGATAGTTTCCCGGTGTAGATGTGGCTTTTTCAGCGCCAGCATGAGGAGTGGCCAGGGCCGAGGATGAGAGCGCTATCACCGTAAAGAACAAGACTGCGGTCAGTAGTGTCTTCATATTTTCGGATTCACTTATGAGGGTACAGGGGCATTAAGGTGGAAGGTCGGCAGCGACTCACGCCTATTTTTTTCGTGTCATGATCCGGCGCCGAGGCAACTTATTGCACGGAGACAGACTGGTACACACCCCGAGTGCGTAATGTGACGGTCACTATCTGAGCATTTGTGTTTTTCCAATACCAGCCATGTTTCCCCTCGAAAGCGGCCTCGAATGTTCCCTTTGAAGACTGCTTCGTGGCTTTTTCGTAGCTCACGAATTGGCTGGCAGGCTTGCCTTTGGGGTCGCCGTGAAACTCGAAGAACAAGGGGCCATTATCGGCTTCCCATCCATACTCGAGCGTGTCTTTTGCTTGCATGGTGGCCTTGATCTCGGCGCTTTGACCCGGTGAAAGGGTGAGTTTGAGCTCGTCTGTACGGGTCGTCGATTGACCCTCTGCGACCACAGTATTTTGTTCTTTTTTGAGTTCGCCTAATTGCATAAGACCTAGTGTGCGACCCAAGCCAGTGGGGTCGATCGCGAATTCCGCTGGGAGCACGCCGACGACAAGTAGCAGTGTCGCGACAACAAAGGCGGCGACTGAAGCCTGTGCCAGTTGCCGTATGGTCGGTAATTCGGCCTGTTCGACAGGGGGACGCTCAACCATAGAAGTAGCCTTTGAGTTGATAAGCGAATAAGCCGAGTCCCGCGAAGACCAGGAGCCTGTTGGCATTCTCTGCTTGGCTCGCAAAAGATGGCGTGCGGCGCCAGAAGCCCATCCCGATCAGGATTACGCCTAAGGCCAGTAGCTGGCCCGCCTCAACCCCGACGTTGAACGCGAGAATATTCGGGACCAAGCCGTCCGTCGACAGCGTAAGACCTTGCAGCTTAGTGGCCAGCCCTAACCCGTGAAACAATCCGAAAATCAAGACCGCAGCTTTGGCGTTCGGCTGCTTGCCGAACCACGCTTTGAACAGACCCAGGTTGTCGCATCCCTTGTACACCACCGAAAGGCCGATAATGGCGTCGATGAGGTAGGGGTTGACGTAGGTTCCACTCAAAACTCCGAGGAGTAGGGTGGTGCTGTGCCCCAGTGAGAACAAAGTCACGTAAATGACCACATCCCGAGCGCGGTACAAGAAAAAAATCACGCCGATGAGGAACAAAATGTGGTCGTACCCGGTGACCATGTGTTTGGCGCCCAGGTACCCGAACGGCCACAGCTGGAGGCCTACGCTTCGTTCCAAAAACAGTTGATCGCTGTCCGCCACACCGTGTGCGAGCGCGACCGCAGGCAAGAATAAGGTGATCAGCGATGCGACGAGCACGCTCCTCTTCATCGGAACGTGAAGGGGGCTGTGCAGATGCGGATGAGTGGCATCTTTTTTCATGGCCTGAGTACTCTTCTCGATTGAATGATCGGAAGGGTAGCGTTGGAACGTGCCCCTCCCCATGGCACGGCTCTTTGCCTAAACAGTGAAGCGGGTCCCATCACGAAGGAAGTGTTTCCGATGGTGGGCCGCGAGCTCAACGGGTTGCTTGATGCCAACGGCGTGTTCCGACTTAAACCACACGAAGAACTTCAGTACGAGAGCCTCGCCTAGGTAGAAATTTTCCTTTCCCAACTCCGTCGCATAACATGCTGCGAATCGACTTGGCTTAGGTGCGGCCGAGTCAAAGACCCTCGATCTTGCACGCCCAGCTTCAGTCTCACTCGCCGAGGCCGCGTCGCAACTCGGCGCCACCGTATCGGAAGACGACCAGCATGGGTTCGATCGCGCCAACCTCCAAAGAGCCCAGCCGGTCCCCCTCTCTCAGACGAACCGGCGAGGCACCGGAAATCTTGATTAAGGCACTACGCTGACTGGACCGCGGATGCCAGATCGTTCGCGTCACTTCGATCTCTGGCACTGGGGCGGGACCCGACGGGGCGACCGCTCTGAGTGAAGCGACCTTGGACGGAGGAGATGTGGGTGCGATTCCAGAAAGCGACGCAGCAACGATATCGGACGGGTCTGACATCAGAGTGACCGGGGAGTCGGCCAGAATCGCCAGCTTCGGTTCGGCAAGCATTTCGACCTCATCATGGTCAGCGACCTGGCCTATTGGCGCGCTGGCTTTGGCTTCGCCGGTCTCGACCGGAATCGCAGAAGGCACTACGAAGGGCCCTATCACTAGCTCCTTCTGGGCATCAAAGCCGGGATATGGCGAGGATTGTCCCTGCCCGGTGCTTCGAGCGATATGCGCAAACGCGTGCATCGATTGCTGCTCAGGCAGCGCAGACGACTGCGCAACCGAATCGGCCGGAGACAAGCTGGGCGTTTCTGCCACGGCTGACGCCGGGTCTTCTACGACGCCGACCGGATCTATTTCGAGGCTCGGGGTGGCTGGCGCCGGTGCTGTGAGCGCAGCGCTTGCGCTGAGGGGAGCGACGGCAATGCCGTGGGTCTCGCGGCTTTCGAGTTCGGAAGCCCCACTCCCAGGCCAGAAGGAATAGGCCGCCGCGGCCAGCAGAATCATTCCGACGAGCCCGCGGAGGAATGCGCCCCGAGGTGTTCGCGGGTCGGTATCCGGAGAATACGAATTATCAAGCGCGCTCAAAATTAACTCCTCCGCCTACTGGCGATTATTCAGAGTGGTGCGATGTCTGGCTCGATCCGTCGCCGGGCCAAACGAAAAAGAGGCGCCAGCAGAACTTCCACTGGCGCCTCTTCGATCGATCATGAGAGCAGGCTGCCTTGCAGCCTTATACTCTATTGCGCTGGAGCCGGGGCCTGACCGGGTGCGCCATACATGTAGCTGGAGAAGATGACTCGATCTTCAGAGTCCGTGACACCGTCGCCATTGAAGTCGAGGTCCGCGTCGCTTCCCAGCCATCCTGCCTGGAATCGGACCAAGTCCCCGAAGTTGACGATGCCGTCCCCATTAAGATCCGGGTCGCAGACATTGCCGAAGCCATCGCCGTTCGTATCTCGCTGGCTGTGGCCACCTGCGTCCGTAATGTCCGGACCATTCGCAACGTATTCGCAGTTGTCGCAGGCATCACCCACACCATCGCTATCCATATCGAACTGTCCTGCATTCGCAGTGACCGGACAATTGTCGTCGCCTCCGCAGATCCCATCTCCATCGAGATCATTGCTGGCGTCGAAGGGACAGACATCGGTGTTATCCGAGATCCCGTCGCCATCGCTATCGCTATCGAGAGCGGCAGCCTGCATCGCTACGGCCAGACTTGTAGTCGCCGACACGATCGAGGCCGGATCACCCTGAAGCATCGCAACTGCCACTTGATCGGCAGCAGCGGTTGCCGTGGTACCCGTCACCTGAGCGACGTTCACCGCGTCATCCTCTCTCGAGTTGCCGTTGAGCTGAATCGAACTGACCTCGACTCCATCAAAAGTCACGATCACATCTGTCAGCCCAACCACTAGCCCTGATACATCTGAGCCTCGGATTGACCACAAGAGGTCGACCTTAGCCTGATCCACTGCGCCAGTGACCGGATCGGTCACAGCGACGATCTCAGGCAGGAAGGCTCCGACCATGATCCCCATCGGGTTCGCGAAGAACAGGGCGATGCGATCGACCAGGATCTCATCCTCTGCCACGACAGGATCACCGAAGCCGTTGCCTTGGAATTGGCTCAGGTCCATGTCCAGCAGCCTGAAGTCGAAGCGCGGCAGATCAATCTTCGATGCGTTCTCGAAGTTGATGGTGCGATTTACATCGACTGCATTTCCAATGAAGTTGGCGTGTGGCGTGTTGGCCAACTCTAGGTCCAACCTCACATCCAATCCCGGGCCACCCGGCAGGGTTTCGTTCATCGCCGCCATGTTGGCTGCCAAGAGATCCGCCATCGCATCGAGGATGGCATTCGGATCATCTCCACCACTTGCCGTAATGAACTGGTCCGCCGCTGCGAGCTGAGCATCCGTCTGGAGGATCACTACGAATTCGGGCGCCCGTAGCGAGTCACCAAACATCAGTTCGCTCTGGACCACACTCCCTGCTGCCAATGGGCCGGCTTCAAGGGTTACGTTCGAGAGCCCATTGAGCAGATGCTCGGCTTCCATCCCTGTGATGGTGAAGACGACATCGACAGCATTCTGGACAACTTCGTTCAGATCTTCATCGATGATCGGCACCAATCGTGGTCGCACCAGCCCCGTCGTAAAGGACACCGTCGATGGCGCCACCGGGACACTCTGCTCGAATCGAAGCACCAACCCGTCATTCACAACGACAGTTTCATTCGGCGAGATCCTAGCGCCGAAGCTATTGGCATCGAACGCCACCACATCAACTGCCGGGATCGTGAACTCGAAGAGTCCCACACCCGCAGCCGAGAGGTTCGTGAAGCTAAAGGGTTCCACGAGGAGGTGATTGGGACCATTGAAGCTCGTCGTCGCGGTGTTGGCGTTAGTCTGTGGTGAATTATTCACCAGAGTAACCGCCACACCAACTGCACTCGCAATGCTCGAGTCACCATAGAAGGTCGCATTGGCCAGGACAGTCTCACCCACGGTCAACGTTGCGACCGTGAAGGGGGCAACAATCAGCCCCTCAGCCGTTTCTCCTCGAATCGAGAACGAAAGGTTCACACGATTCTGCACGACCAGGCCAGTTACCTCATCGACGATGGCCACGATCTCAGGACTAAAGACCCCTGTAATGTTGCCATTTGAATCCCGGAAGGTGAGCGATACTCCGCTGACGAGAATTTCGTCGCCGGCCAGGACCTCTTCTCCGAAGCCAGTATTGGCAAAGAGGTTCAGTCCGAGGTCCTCGATCGTGATATCGAATCGCGGCCGTCCTTCTCGTGAATTGTTCTCGAAGAGCGGAGTAATTCCCGCTTCTTCCTGCTCCTCAATGGCATCCACGATGAACTGAGTTTGGCCCGTGAATTCCGCGGGAACGAGGCCCACGAATCCAGGCGGTAGTTCGAACCCAGGCGGAACATCGACCGGGATCGCTTCAGAATGAATGACCTCGAAGACCAAGGCATCGTCTTGGAAGATGGCCTCAACACGGATCTGCAGGCCAATTTCGCCCGGCGAGATCGTCAACGTTTCACCATGGGGATTGAAGACATCGCCGTTGCCGTCGGCACCGTCGAAGCGTTCGATATTCGAGAATTCACCCGAACCCGGCTCCAACTCGACCTGCCAGTAGAAGTCGATCACACTCTCAGACGCCATGACATCGCCCATCGGGTTCGCAGCGGAGGCATTGTCTGCATCCATTACGCCTATGACCGAGGCCGATAGCGTTTGTCCCATCGTGCCAACCATGTCCGAGATTGTGACCTCTCCGACCGCCAGGCTGTTGAGCGCTGGATCTGCTGCTCCAGCAGCACCCTCTTTCAGCTCGATCGTCATGTCTTCGAAGATCAACCGCTCGACATTCCTGACAAGGTCTCTTCCCTCGTCACCGATCAGTCGGTTGTCCGCAATTTCGATCATCCCATCCGGAGCCGGATTCCGCGTTCCATCCGCATTGCGGGAATAGAAGTCACCAATATTGGCGGCGAGATCCAAGGGGTCGGAATCCATATTCGGATCACTCTCGATCGTAAAGTCGGTGAAGTTACCCGGGAAGCGCACACCGTCAGTGTCGCCATTGTCGGTGTCGTCATCACTGATGACACGTGAGATGGAGAGCTCACCCGGATTAATCACACCCAAGAAGATCGCTTCTTGGACATCCTGCATACTCGGAACCAGAATCATGTCTTCGACATCACCCGGGAGTGCAGCTTGTGCCGCAGCCTCCGCTAGCACCGCCTGGTCCATGTTAAACTGACGGATGTTCAGATTCGAAATGGCGACTGCTGCAGCCATCGCGGATTGCTCAGCATAAGCTGTCACACGTTCAATCGTGACGTGTGCATCGCCCGCCGTGGCCTTCGCACCCGCTAGCCCCGCGAACGCGGCGTCGAGATCATTTTGGCAGGTCTGCGTAAATGACTCGGCAATGGCAACAGCGCTTAGACCGTCTACTACAGCCGCGTTGGCAAGGGTCACGTTAAGGTTGACTGTCTCGAGCGCCATCTGCGCATCTTCGACAATTGAGTTATCTGCGATCGCTACTTGGACCGCGTCATTCGCCTGCGACTGACGCGTCACGACAAACGCTTCCGCGCTTTCCACGACCCCAGCCAACCTCAAGGCCTCCGCCGTTACGATCGCTGTGACGTTCGCTTTTACTTGAAGCGCATCAAGCGCTACCCCTTCTTGGTGAACGATCAAATCACAGTTCGCTAGTTGTCCGGCGTTCTCTCTCTCACAGGTAAAGCGGGCAATCACCAAGGGGACTGCGTTCGCCGTCGCCGTCGCCTGCTCCGCATTCGCCTGTGCCACGTTAGGAGCATACTCCGATACGGCGTCCTGTGCGTCTGTCACCGCGATCCTTGCTTGCGCAAGGTCAGCTTGGGTATCGATAACCGCTTGGTTTTGTTCCGTCACCGCGGCGACTTCACCATTAAGCGTACTTTCGTAAGACGCCTGGAGGTCTAGCTGGCTCTGGGCATAGGCTTCAAGCGCTCCCTGCTGGACTCGCTCACCGACCTCAAGCTCCTGTGCTTCCACCAAAGCGACTTCAGCACTCTCGAAAGACAATTGAGCCGCCTGGACCTGATCCAGGTTCTCCCTGTCTTCATCAGTCAGCAAACTCATCTCGCGTGCGAGATCCCCAGCACTAATCGTCTTGTGTGCCCCGGTTACCGCCATCTCAAGTTGAGCGTCCTGGAAGGCCGAAAGGGTTGCGTTCAAAGCCGCGCTGCTGACCGCAGCTGCCCGACTGGCGGATCCCATCCGCACTGCCGGATTCGGCGTCAGGATATTCACCTTCAAGGAGGAGTCGCCGTCGAGGATATCGTCGCCGCCCTCACCCGTGATGAGGTCACTGCCACCACCACCGAGGATGATCTCGCCTCCGCTCCAACCAAATTGTGCGTCACCGGTCACGATGTCGGCTTCGAGATCCGATCGCTCGCTCATCGGAACCAACGCCATCGCCGTATCGGTCGCGTTCATACCTTCAATCAGTTCGAAACCATTGGTCGTCTCTACGCCGATGCTATTCGTACTAATCGAGAGTTCATTGCCGCTTGCATCACCTGCAGGATTCGGCGTGCCGCGAAGAATATCGGCCATGGGTGAACCGCTCAGGCCCTCTACCCGATCATAACGATTCAGGATCGAGGCACTCGAGACGGGCAGGATCGGCTGGACGAAGATCGTGAGATCGAGGTCGACATCAACACCGAACTTGTCGTTCTGGAAGCTCACCCAGTCGAAACCAAGCTGGCCTTCAACACGGTCGATTCCCGGACCGTCGACGACGATATCATCGCCATTCTCCATGTCACCGTCGGCATTACCCGCACGGGAGACCAAAACGTCATTGCCCTTGACTGCCGGCTCACCCGATTCGGGGGCTGCGCCAAGATCGCCCTGGAAGAGGTCCTCACCACCACCGAGGTTCTCCATCCAATCATCGCCGAGGCCACCACGTGTGTGCCCCAAGAAAGGGCCATCGAGGATGAAGTCGTCCCCGGGACCGCCGAACATGCCGCCGAATTCACTCGGGTTAACCAGGAAGTCGCTGCCTTCATCACCGAAGACAAAGTCTTCTTCGTTGCCACTATTGATGGCATCGTTACCAGGTCCGCCCTCGATAATATCCGGGCCGGAAAGGTCCGTAATGATATCGTCGCCGGGTCCGCCCTCGATATGGTCAGCGCCGTCGCCGCCTTCGATTCGGTCATTGCCTTCACGGCCCCAGAGCGAATCGTCGCCGATGCCGCCGATGATCGTATCCCGACCGTGCGTGCCGCCAATCGCGACGTGATCACCACCGGTGTACTGAACAAAGCGACTCGGGTCGGCTACGGGACTATTAATATTCGTCGTCGAATTCGCTGCATCACGAATCACCAGGTCAACGAGTACCGAGTCGCCTTCGGGATCATCCGAACCCACTGCGTCATTGCCTGCTTCGAACTGCTGTGTCTGATCCACTTCGAGCAGATGGTTCGGGAGACTGAAGATCCCGGCCGGCAGCACGCCAGCGCCCACTTCGCCCAGATCGGTATTACGCATCACCACGGCAGTAAACGGATTGGATTCAAGAGAAGCGAGCATCGGAATGGTCGCCGTACGTCCCAGATAGTAGAAACGATCGCCATTCTGGAGAGCTTCCATCTGGTTCTCGAAGACGAAGTTATGCGTCGCGCCGAGATAGCCAGTGAAGGGGCGGCGTTCCTCAGCCAAACCACCATTCCAGAAATCAATATCTTCTAGACCCGTGATCGGATGACCGGCT
>Ga0115003_10002282_pt1 | contig 16084 bp, 10 predicted proteins | sample ArcticOcean_MG_C_7_FD_88736 | JGI IMG/M metagenome (GOLD analysis project Ga0115003, IMG submission 88736) | Marine microbial communities from western Arctic Ocean - ArcticOcean_MG_CB11_88 | ecosystem: Environmental > Aquatic > Marine > Oceanic | place: Arctic Ocean: Canada Basin | collected... | reverse complement strand
CACAGGCTGCCTGCCACAGAGAGGGATAGCACGCGGGGAGCGGAACAGCTCGCGTGGCGGCCAGCGAAAGGACACTCCAAAGCGTGGTCGACACGTTCTGGGGATTCATGTCCGGACCCACCAGCTCCACCACAGCCTCCAGCGCCGCCCGCGCCTCAGCCCCCGGCTCCCACCCGAGTGTCGCGAAACTCCACGCAACGTTCGCCGCGTCTTGGGGATTCATGTCCGGACCCACCCGCACCACCACAGTCTCCAACGCCGCCCGCGCCTCAGCCCCCGGCATCAGCCCGAGCGTCGCGAACGCCCACGCAACGTTCGCCGCGTCTCGGGGATTCGTGTCTTGAGCCACCCGCACCACCGCCGCATCCAGCGCCGCCCGCGCCTCAGCCCCCGGCTCCCACCCGAGCGTCGCGAACGCCCAGATTATGTTCGACACCGCCTGGGGCTTCACGTCCGGATCCGGACCCACCCGCACCACCGCAGTCTCCAACGCCGCCCGCGCCTCAGCCCCCGGCATCAGTCCGAGCGTCGCGAACGCCCACGCAACGTTCGCCGCGTCTCGGGGATTCATGTCTTGAGCCACCCGCACCACCGCAGTCTCCAGCACCGCCCGCGCCTCAGCCCCCGGCTCCCACCCGAGCGTCGCGAACGCCCAGATTGAGTTCGACACGGCCTGGAGGTTCGTGTGCGGAGCCACGAGCACCACCCGCCCTTCCAGCGCCGCCAGCGTGTTTGGACATCCGCGTCGTCGGCGGCAAGCTTCCCCGCCGCGCTCATCTTCCCCACGGCGTGCGTGATGTTCGCCACGGCTTGCGCCTGCAGCCGGCCGTTGGCGCACATTGCGCGCGCCGACACCGTCAACTCGCGAAACCTGTCGTCCGCCGCGACGTTGCGCGGAAACGACCTGGAGCTGCAGAGCTTGCTGAGCTTGCTGAACGCGGTGGCCACGTTCACGTCATTGAGGTTACCGAGCTCTTCCGCCACCTGGCAAAGCACACCCTCCGGGGACTCCTCCTGAGTGATGAGGCGGTTCAGCGCAATGGAGGCGGTTCGCCCTCCGCCAACCCCCGCGCCTTGCGCCGCCGCCTCCCCTCGCATCACGCGCCCCGCTGCCAGCCGCCCGCCCTCCCTCGCCGCCCCCCTGCGTCGGCTTCATTGCGCGAGCGGCGCGGGCTGCCGCAAGTTTGTCGTCATACGAAGAGCCATCGCGGGCATCGCCGGAGCCCAGGGCGCGGGTCGCGGCGGCGGCGCGGCGCGCGTCAACGCCGCCGGCGCCGCCGAGCCGGGCGACCCCGCGGACGGAGCAGGCCAGCCCACCCGCCGACGCGCCGCGCCCCCCGACCGCGGCGCCCCCCGCGCATCCGCCCCGCGCGGAGAGCCTCGCGGCGCCACCGGGGGGTGGGCGCGGCCTCGGCCCCCGCGGCCCGCCCTCGCAGCGCCCCGTCGGGGCCGCGGAGCGCGCAGCCGCGAACAACATCTCCCGACGCGAGCGAGGGGGGCGCGCGCCGTGCAACCTGCGCACCCGCCGGTGGCTGGGGGTGGCACGAGCAAGGTGCCCACGAGGCTTTTTCCTTCTCGGACTTTCCCAGACGTCAGACGACTCTTGCGCACAGCTGCCGTCCCATTCGCGATGGCGCGGTCGTTCGTCGCCGCCTGGGCGGTAACGCTCTTAACGCTGGCGCTGGTGCTTCCCGCGGCGCTCGGGACGACTGAAACGTGCGCGACATCGAGTGAGAGACCGTCGATAGTCGTCGTTGGTTCCGTGAATGTTGACATCATCGTCGCCAGCCGACCTCCAGCGCTTCACGAGACCGTCGTCGCCGTCGACCCGCGCGCGCGCTTCGCCATGGGGGGCAAAGGAGCCAACCAGGCTGTAGCCGCGGCGCGGCTCGTCGCCGGCACGCGTCCAGTGAAGTTCGTGGGCGTGTTCGGCAACGACGCGCACGCGGTTGAGCTCGAGGCGGAGCTCCGCGCGAACGGGGTCGACTTGTCAAATAGCGAACACGCACCCGACCTCCCTTCCGGCCAAGGCTTCGTGATGCTCTCTCCCGACGGTGCCGCATCTTCCGTGGTGATCCCGGGCGCGAATATTTGGTGGCCTACTCATGAAACCGAGCTCGCCGACCGCATGGCCGCCGCGACGCGAGGCGCAGCGGTGGTCATGTTGCAACGCGAAATCCCCGACGCTGTCACTCTCGCCGCCGCGATTGCGGGGCGGGCTCAAGGCGCGCTGGTACTCCTCGACGCCGGCGGCGTGGACGACCCCATACCGGCTAAACTTCTGCGCGCGGTTGATTACGTGATGCCGAACGAATCGGAACTCGCGCGCCAAGCGGAGATGCGCGTAGACACGGACGACCTCGCCTTCGCCGCCGCCGAGGCGCTTGTCACCGCCGGCGCCGCGCGAGTGTTAGCGACGCTCGGCGCCCGAGGCGCGCTTCTCGTTTCCAAAACCACACGAGCGCGTTTCCCCGTGATGGGCGTTCCTGGAGGCAAGGTCGTGGACACCACCGCGGCTGGCGATGCTTTCAGAGCCGCGGTCGCGGTGTTTCTCGCGCAGGACCGGGACGACGCGGCGAAGAAAACGCGGACGGAAACGAACGACGGCGTGTTGGTCTCCGCGCGCGTCGCGCGCGCCGCGGCGGCGGCCGGTGCGCTCGCCGCGAGCGTCGTCGGCGCCGCGCCATCGCTTCCCTCGCGCGCAGCGGTGGCGTCGATGTTGTCTCCGGATGACGTGCAGGTGTTGGGGCTTTCGGAAACCGCGGAGGCGTCGTGCGCGGCGAGCGGCGAGTTCGGCGGCGACGCGAACGCGAACCACGCGTGTCCGCTTCGTTTCGGGTCGCGGCTGAACTCCATGAGGTCCCTTCCTGAGTTGTTTGGCAAAAAAGAAACCGAGTCTTTGACTATTTTGGAGATGGTCACGCGACTGGGCACCGCGACCGGTATCGATTTCGTGGATTTCAACTACCCGCAACACCTCGACGGGCTCGACGAGCGCGACGTCGCGGCGGGGCTTGAAAAAGCAAGTCTGCAAACCGGCGCGGTCGCGGTGCGGTTTCCCGATTTCCCGTTCCGGCGAGGCGGCGGGTTTACAAACCCGGACCCTGACGTTCGCGAAGCCGCCGTGCGGTTGGTAGAGAGCGCGTGCGCGTGGGCCACGAGACTCGGCGCGAAACACGGCGTGATTATTTGGCCGCAGTTCGACGGGTACGATTACCACTTCCAAGTCAACCACACCGACGTTTGGCGCAACTCGGTGGCCTCGATTCGCGACGCGGTGGACGCGCCGGCGTGTTCAAAACACAAAGTATCCTTCGAGTTCAAACCCACGGACCCATCCGCCCGGTTTAGCAACGTACCAAGCACGCACGCCGCTTTGGCGCTGGTGAAAGAAGTCCGCCGGCCAAACCGGTTCGGCCTCACGCTGGATCTAGGACACCTGCTCGCCGCCGGCGAGAATCCCGCCGCGAGCGCCGCCGCCGTTTTGCGCGAAGGCGCGTTGTTTGGGTTCCACCTCGGCGACGCGCACGTTAAGCCTGGAGGCGAGGACGGCTTGGCATTCGGTTCTGTGCACCCGGTCGGGGCGCTGGAGCTGGTGTACACCCTTCTTGTGGCGAACTGGAAAGGACACGCGTACTTCGACACGTTTCCGGAAGCCGAGGACCCGACGCGCGAAGCCGAGTTCAACGTCCGAGCGTTTCGGCGGATGTGGGAAAAAGCGGGCGCTTTGCAACGAAACGGGATGGGCACGTTTCTAAACAGACACGACGCCATGGGGTCGCTGGAGCTCATGGAACGGCTTGAGGATGAGCACAGTGCGTAGGCGTATAGAGGATGGATAGTAGGCGATGGATATAGAGGCGATGGATATAGTGCGTAGGCCCTAGCGGATGGAAATAATCTGGATATAGTAATCTGGATAGTACATAGTGGTTATCACTGTCGGCTTATGTAGTGGCTATCATTGTCGGCTTTCACCTGGCCTTCCGGGGTTCGAATATGTAGGCCTAGACTAGAATTCATTTCAGGCTAAAACTGTTGTTTTCACCCGCTCGCCGATTTATACAGCCGCCCGCTTTTCAGGATTTCGCCCTCCATGTTGAGGTTCTCGATGAACCCGTCCGTGTCTTTCAGCTCTAGCCGCAGGTCGTCCACCAACGCGTGGAGTTCGCCAATCGTGAAGTACGCGCTTTCCTTCTCAACCGCACGCGCGTTCATGCCGTCGATGAACAGTTTCGCCTTGCCGCGCTTGTTAGGCTTACCGCCCCTCCCCGAAAACCCCTTCCCCAGCGCTCGGCCCGACATCACCTCCTTCAAACTCTCCTGCATGATCTCCACCGCGTCCATGGCGTCCGCAACGGTGACCACTTCCCGGAGCTCTACCTTGGCGCGCGCCTCCGCGAGCCGGCACAGGGACTCGAGCTGCCTGGGTGTGACGGGGGTGACGTCGGCGCCCGCCGCGGACCGCGCGCGCAGCTCGAGGTAGTACGCCTGCAACACCTTCGCCGCGGGAGGCGTGAGCTTCGGGTGGCAGTACGCCATGGCGTACGCGATGTACTTGCGCATCAGCCCGCGAGGCAAAGGCGCGAACTCCTCGTCCGTGCCGTTCACATCGAGACGAAGATGTCGCTTCAGGGACACGCGATTTGAATCATCAACCCCGCTCCCGCGTTGACTCTGCGACGCGCCGCCGCCCGCGTTTCTTCGCTTCACCCGGGATTCCTCGTCGTCGTCCTCCGAGTCCGAGTGCGCGCGGTGCGCGAGCAGGTGTTGCCTGGCTTCCGTTAAACGCAGGGTCCCGCCCGTGCCGTGCGGCGCCAGTACGTGCCGCGACAGCTTGTCATCGAGCTCCTCGTCAGGCGTGTCCAGCAGAATGAAACACAAGTCGAAGCGCGACAGCAGGGCGGGTGACATTTTCAAATTCTCGTGCACCGTTTTTGAGCGGTTGTACACGCCCGCGACCGGGTTCGCCGCCGCGAGCACGGCGGCGCGCGCTGGGAGCGTCGCGGTGAGCCCCGCTTTCGCCATGGACACGGACTGCTGCTCCATCGCCTCCAGCAAAGCCGTGTGTTCGTTCGGCATCTTGTCGAACTCATCGACGCAACACACGCCGCCGTCGCTGAGCACCATGGCGCCGGCTTCAAACGCGTACCCGCCGCTCACGGGGTCCTTCACCACCGTCGCGGTCAAACCCGCTTTGCTCACGGACCGTCCACTTACGTACATCCCCCGGGGCGCCAGCTTGGACGCGGCTTTCAGGAGCTGGCTCTTCCCCAGACCGGGGTCGCCGATGAGCAGCGTGTGTATGCTTCCTCGCGTGGGCACGTTTCCCGACGCGGGCAGGGTTTTCCGCACGCCCCCGAACAGCGAAAGAAGCAACCCGGCTTTGACCATCTCTTGGCCGTAAATCACGGGGCACAGCGAGTGCACCAGGTGCTTGAATTGCTCGCCTGCGCACTCCTCGGTGAACCGGACGATGAACTCCAGGTCGGAGTGGGACATGTCGGGCGTGTCCAAACCGTCGGGGTCGAATCCGGGGACGCCCAGCCACCCCAAACTTTTTACCCCGAAGTGCGCGTCCTCGGCGGCGAGGTCGGGGAGCCCCTTTTGAAACGCCCTCGCGGCGGCGGCGGAGAGCCCGGGCGCCGCGCTTGTTTCTCCGAAGCCACGCCCCTTCACCACGCTCACGGCGTTTATGAAGATGTCGTACATGCGTTGATCTCGTTGCCGCTGCATCGCGGAGCCGCTCGCCTCGACGGAAACGGTCTCCACCACCCCCAGTACCACCGCGATTTCCCCCGGCTCGCACGCGTCGCACAGCGAGCCTTCGAGTTCGACGTCGGCGAACCGAGGCGCGCGTCCGTCCTCGTCCCCCGCCGCGAGCTCCGCCGAGAGCTCCTGCAAACGCACGCGCTGCGAATCCACGCACCGCACGGTATCGTGCTGTGCCGTGAACTTCTTGCCGCGGCAGCCCTGCATTACGCACGCGTCGGGTTCGCGGTACTTCCCGTCCGGAAACCACAATGTTTGAACCTGCTCGCACTTGTCGCACGTGAACTGCAGCGACTTGACCAGCGGCTTGATGGGCGCGACTCTTGTGACCGTGCCTCGTATGGAAACCAGCCTGCCCACGTTCCGCGACCGTAGCTCTCCAAAGCTTAGCAGCGAGTCTGGGACGTCCACGAGGTGCACGTCCACGCGCGGCGGCGCCGCCACGCGCGCCGCCGCCGCGGGGATCTGCAGATGTGGCAGCTCGCTCCTGCCCACGGGAGAGTTGAAAACCACCTCGTGCACCGCCGCTCGTAAACAGGGAAGGCCCTCAGCGGGCGCCATCTCCAGCGCGGCGAACAAGTCGGGGATGTCCGCGCGCGCCTTGAGCGCCACGTAATCAAGCTCGAGCATCACCTCGCGCTCGGCCACAATCCGCACGTTCTTCACGAGCTCGAACCCGATCTCGCTGCTGAAGAAACGCGCCAGCGTCGCCACGAGCTCGGCGCGTCTGTCCTCTTCCGAGAACGGGAGCTCGGGGAAGTAGATGCTCCAAGACGGTGGGACGTTCGACGCCGCCGCAGGACTGGGCGCGGGCGGCGGCGTCGGCTGAGACGGCTGTGATGGTTGCGATGGCCCTTCGCCGCCCCGGCCCCGGCCGCCCCGGCCCCTGCCGAACCGACCTCCAAATCGACCGCGACCGGACATCGTTCAAACCTCGCGCGATGGCGAACCTGACTCCGTCCGCGACCGACGACCGACAGGGGGTGAGAATTCAGAGGCAATACATCCGCCACCAACGAGTAGGAGGCACGTCGTGTCCACGCCGGGCGCGCGCGTGTCACTGCAGCCTTCGTGCGCGGCTCTCTTCTCGCGACGGATCTCAAACTAGAGGTGTGCCCACTCTCTTAAAAATCTCGTAACGTCCCAGAAAAACTCTCCATCGAAGCCACAACGCCACGCGCACCTCGATACGCATCCCACTAATACTCCCCACGATGCCCTCTACGTCAGCCTCGGACGCGGGTGCAGCCCTCGCGACCGATACGCAAGAAGCCATCCCCGGCCTTCTCGACGACATCGTCATCACGCACGTCCTCAGATCTGAGTATTTCGACGACCCCGCCGATCTCGCACGGCTCCCAGCGGTGAGCCGCGCGATGCGCGACGCGGTGGCGGCGACGGGGCTTCGGTTTAAGGAGCTTGATGAAGATAAAGCCGTAAAGCTCGGATGTTTAAGCGCGGTGCAGCGCCTGCAACGGGGAGGTCGCCTGTGGCGTCAAGAATGCCTTTGTGAGGCAGAGGCGAGCGGTGGAAATCTCGAGGAGTTGAAGGTGTTGCGCGCGGACGGCTGGCCGTGGGACGCAGGCACGTGCTCGTACGCGGCAAGGGGCGGGCACCTCGAGATGCTGCAGTGGACGCGCGCAAACGGGTGCCCGTGGGATAAGTACACGTGTTCGGGTGCGGCAAACGGCGGGCATCTCGAGGTGCTGCAGTGGGCGCGCGCGAACGGATGCCCATGGGACAAGTGGACGTGCTCACACGCGGCGAAGGGTGGGCACCTCGAGGTGCTGCAGTGGTTGCGCGCGAACGGCTGCCCGTGGGACGCAGGGACGTGCATGTTGGCGGCGCAGGGCGGGTACCTCGAGGTACTGCAGTGGCTGCGCGCTAACGGGTGCCCGTGGAACGAGCGGACATGCAGGTGGGCGGCAAAGGGCGGACACTTCGAGTTGCTGCAGTGGGCACGCGCGAAGAGTTGCCCGTGGGACGAGGAGACGTGCTCGGGAGCGGCGGAGGGCGGACACTTCGAGTTGCTGCAGTGGGCGCGTGCGAACGACTGCCCGTGGGAGACGTATACGTGCTCGAGAGCGGCGGAGGGCGGGCATCTCGATATGCTGCAGTGGGCGCACGCGAACGGCTGCCCGTGGGACGAGCAAACGTGCTCGAGAGCGGCAGAGGGCGGGCACCTCGAGGTGCTGCAGTGGGCACGCGCGAACGGATGCCCGTGGGACGAGGAGACGTGCTCGTTCGCGGCGCAGAACGGGCACCTCGAGGTGCTGCAGTGGGCGCGCGCGAACGGCTGTCGTTGGGACGCGAGGACCTGCTCGTCCGCGGCGAAGGGCGGACACCTCGAGGGGCTGCAGTGGGCGCGCGCGAACGGGTGCCCGTGGGACGAGAAGACGTGCGAGTATGCGAAGGGGTATTTGCACCGAGAGGTGTATAATTGGGCAGTCGTGAACGGCGCACCGGTCACGGAGGCGTTAACGGTTTTAGAGTTGATGATGACGAGGACTTTCATATCGTGACTTATCCCTATTGAAACGATGGTGAATGACGAGTGAGACGAGACGAATAACCGCGTCGTCGGCGGTGAGAGTTGAGATTTCTGGGGTGAAAAAATCAAGTTGGGGTTTGCGTTTCAACATGAAAAACTAGCACAATACCGAACCGCATCACACCGCACAGATTTCGTCTTCCACCGCCTTGACACTCCGCAATGTCGGCGTGCCAAGTCGGATCCCGCCCGTGTGAGCTTTTGCTAAGCCCCGATCACGGCCGCGATTAGTCGACGTCCTGCATCGCCTTGACCTCGTCTTCGGTGAACTTGCCTTTGCCCTCGGCGCCCTTGCCCATCTTGCGTTCGAGCAAAGCCTTGCGATCCTTGTCGATCTTGAGCTTGGTGATGACAACCTTGCTGGGGTCCACGCCCACGTTCACGGTGGCGCCGTTCACCTTCTCGCGCGTGATGCGCTCGATGTGAATAACCCACTTCTTGCGGTACACCTGGACAACCTTGCCCTCGCGACCTTTGAAGTTACCCCGCACCACAGTCACCTCGTCATCCTTGCGGATGGGCACGGCGCGCACTGAATACGAAGGAAAGGGAGAGAGAAAGTCAGCTTTCTGGTGTTTTTTTCGGGGGGGATGGGAGGTTTCTCGTGTTCGTGTCTCGTGTTTGCCCCCGGGCCATCATTCGTGTGGGATGGTGTCAAACCCTAAAAGCCTTGCGGGATCGGCGGCAGCGCGCGTGCGTGCGGTGCGTCTGGACGGCGACTTCTCTGCAATCGTGTCGCCCGTCCATTGCATCACACACACCCGCACCAAACACCGCCGTCCATCCAAGGACCCTCCGCTCGCGGAAGCGAGGGACCCCGCGGTCCGGCGCGGGATCCCATCCGCACGCAAAAAAACCACACGCACCGCCGTGTTTTGTGCGAAGTTCCGTGCTCAGCGGCGACGACATAATCTTGCGTCGCACGCTGGAAGGCGCGGAGAAGTGCGCCTTGCGCGACTTGCGCCGGCTGCTCGACACGGAGGTGGAGTACTTCATCTTGGCTCGTCGGTTCTCACGACTCGCCGGCACAGAAAGAGACGGAACGCGGGCGGAACGCGATGGTCTTGTAGCTTCCGCGAAACGAGCCAGCAGCGGGACGGAAAAAGGCTATGATAGGGTACGGCCCACTTTCGCAAATCCGTCGAAAATGTGCTTGTTTGTTGACTCGGATTGTTAACAAGGCGCGCGTCGTGGTTGTGTCGACCCGCGCCCCCCTGGGTAGTTCGCGACGCGCGGCGACACGAAATGGGCGTCTCCGCGCCCGCGTACCGGCGCGTGGAGGGCATTAACGCCCACCTAACAGCCTCGGGGTCGAGCCCGTCCGCCGCGCCTCCCCACCAATACGCCGTCGCTCTGCCCGAACACCTCCGCGATGGTGACTTTTCGGTGTACCGAAACGCAGGGTCGACGTCGCGGCTCATGACCGGCTTCGCCATGCCGTTCGACAACGTCAAGACACTTCACGACATGTGGGAAAGCACGTGTGGCCGTCACCGTGATTTCCCGATGTTCGGCACGCGATTCGTGGGTGCAGATGGCACGCCAGGTCCGTATCGCTGGATGACGTACAAACAATCGTACGACGCGCGCGCATGCCTTTCCGCCGGGTTGCTCGCGTCAGGCGTCACACCAAACGACCACGTGGGTTTGTTTTCCATCAACTGCACGGAGTGGTGTTTACTAGAGTCCGCTATGACCCGGGTGTCCCTCGTATCCGTGCCCCTGTACGACACCCTCGGCCCTGACGCCGTGCGTTTCATTTGCAACCACGCCGAGCTAAGCGCGGTTTGCGTCAGCGCCGCTTGTTTGCCCGTGCTGCTGGATTGCTTGAAGCACTGCCCTTCCGTGAAACTCGTGGTGGTGTATTCTCACGGCGGGGGGGCACCAGCCGCCGTACAACGAATTCCAAGCGACGTCAAACACGCATGCCGGCTGCTGTCCTTCGAGCAGCTCGTGGAAATCGGTAAACGCAAACCGTGCGCGCCTTTCCCGCCAAAGGTACGTGTTGGGCCTTTCCCAAATCCCGCCTCCCTGTTTGCCCACGCAAGACTGACACTTTCTTTCATTTATCGTAAGGAACACGAGCTGGCCACGATCTGCTACACCTCGGGTACCACGGGGGACCCGAAAGGAGTGATGCTTACGAATTTAAACCTAGTAAGCAACGCCGCGGCGTACGCGGATGACCTGGATCTCGGGCCGCAGGACACGCACGTGTCCTACCTACCTTTGGCGCATATCTACGAACGCGTCACGATGCTCGTGTGTCTGTTCCGCGGCGCCAAGGCTGGTTTTTTCAGGGGCGACGTGTTGGGTTTGCTGGACGACATCGCGGAACTCCAACCTACCGTGTTTTGCTCAGTACCGCGGCTGTGGAACAGGATATACGACAAAGTCCAGGCCGGCATACGGGACGGCGGTATTGTCAAGCAAACCATGTTCAAGTGGGCGTACGCGGCGAAGAAAAAGGCGCTGGAGGATGGAAAGCCGCCGCCCGCGGTTTGGGAAAAAATTGTGTTCAGCAAACTGCGCGAGAAACTGGGTGGGAAGGCGCGTATTTCCCAACCCAAATCCAGACACACTGTTTGCGCATACAAGACTGACACTTTCTTTTGTTTATCGTAAGGTGCGGTACATGTCCACCGGGAGCGCGCCTATTTCGGGGGAGGTGATGGAATTCCTGCGCGTTTGTTTCGGAGGCATCGTGTTTGAGGGGTACGGCATGACGGAAAGCGCGTGCGTGATTTCCAAGACGCACGCGTTGGACTTTACGTGCGGACACGTCGGCGCACCGGTGAAGTGCTGCGAAGTGAAGCTGGATTCCGTGAGGGAGATGAACTACACCACTAACGACAAGCCGTACCCGCGAGGCGAGGTTTGCGTCCGAGGGCCTTCCGTGTTCAGTGGGTACTACAAAGCGCAGGACACAACGGACGAGGTCATGGACCGAGACGGGTGGCTGCACACGGGCGACATCGGGACGTGGCTGCCGGGCGGGCGATTGAAAATAATCGACCGGAAAAAAAACATCTTCAAACTCGCGCAAGGCGAGTACGTCGCGCCTGAGAAGATTGAAAACGTATACGCGCGGTCGCGATTCGTGGCGCAATCGTTCGTGTACGGCGACTCTTTGACCGCCAGCCTCGTGGCGATCGTGGTGCCGGATGAAGAGGTTTTGGTGCCGTGGGCGAAGAAAAAAGGCGTGGCCGTCGGGGATGTGGATTTTCGGAAACTGTGTCTCGACGTTTCCGTACAGAAAATGATCCACGAAAGCATGGTCACCGTGGGCAAGGAAGCCGGCTTGAAAGGGTTCGAGCAAGTAAAAGCGGTGCACCTGCACCCAACGCTGTTTTCCGTGGAGAACGGGCTGTTCACACCCACGTTCAAGCTGAAACGCCCGCAAGCGCGGGTAGCGTTTCAGGGGGACATCGACCGCATGTACAAACGAATTCACGCCAAGTGAGGGGAAGTGATGATTTCGTGATGGTCCGCGAGAAAAGGCCGGGAAGAGACGGATAGACTTTGTGATGTTCATTTTTCTTACGTCAATCGAGCTACCTAGCGCGTCCCGATCCTAGTTGTGATGTTCATGCTTTTGCGGGTATCGCGCGCGAAACAAACCACCGCGTCGTGGCCGCTTTCAACGAAGAGGGCACCAAACACCTTCCCCGTTTCCACCGCGCTGTAAAGCGGTCTCGTCCGCGCCCGCATCGATCAGCAACCGAAACACCGTCCCGTGTCCCCGAAACGCAGCCGCGCACGGCGGCGTCACCGGGGTCACGTCACCCATCGCCTTGTCGATGTCCACGCCCGCCTCGACCAGCAACCGCACCACCGCCTCTTGATTTTCTTGAGCGGCGATGAACAGCGGTGTCGCACCGTCATCATTTGCCTTGTTGAGGTCCGGGCCAGCCTCGATAATCGCCCTCACCACCGTCACATACCCTTGTTGATCAGCGATGTACAGCGGCGTCACGCCGTTATCCTTTGCCTTGTTGACGTCCGCGCCTGCCTGGATCAGCAACTGCACCACCACACCGCGGCCGTTTTGAGCGGCGATGTACAGCGTCGTCATGCCGCCATCCTTTGACTTGTTGATGTCCGCTCCCGCCTCGATCAGCGCCCGCACCACCGCCTCAAGGCCCTCTTCAGCGGCGATCCACAGTGGCGACGCGCCATCATCTGCCGCCTTGTCCAAATCCGCACCCGCTTCGATCAGCGCCCGCACCACCGCCCCGCGTCCCCGCAACGCGGCTGTGTAAAGAGGTGTCGCGCTGTTATTGTCCGCCTTGTTGACGTCCGCGCCAGCATCGATCAGCAACTGCACCACCACATCGCGGCCGTTTTGAGCGGCGATCTGCAGCGGCGTCGCGCCGACATCACTCGCCTTGTTGATGTCCGCGCCCGCCTCGATCAGCGCACGCACCGCTTGGATCGCTCCAGTAGCCTCGTACAGCGGCGTCCGGAAATCAATTTTCGCCTTGTGCGCTCCAGTGGCCTCATACAGCGGCGTCCGGCCATCATTTGACGCCTTGTTGACGTCCGCGCCCGCCTTGATCTGCAACCGCACCACCACATCTTTGTTGTTTGAAGCGGCGATCCACAGCGGTGTCACGCCTTCATCCCTCGCCTTGTTGATGTCCGCGCCCGCATCGATCAGCGCCCGCACCACCACATCGTGGCCGCATTGAGCTGCGATGTACAGCGGCGCCACTCGGCCATCCGTCGCCTTGTTGACGTCCGCGCCCGCCTGGATCAGCGCACGCACCACCACATCGTGTCCATCTTGAGCGGCCATGTACATCGGCGTCGCGCCGTGTTCCTCCGCCTCGTTGACGTCCGCGCCCGCCTCAATCAGCGCTCGCACCACCGGCTCGTAGCCGCCTTGAGCGGCCATGTTGAGCGGCGTCTCACCATTATCCACCGGCTTGTTGATGTCCGCGCCCGCTTCGATCAGCGCTCGCACTACCGCCTCGCGGTAATCACGAGCGGCGATGTATAGCAGCGTGTTGCCGTTATCATCCGCCTTGTTGATGTCCGCGCCCGCCTTGATAAGCGCCCGTGCTATCGTCTCGTGGCCCTTTTGGGCGGCGATGTACAGCGCCGTCACGCCGTCATCCCTTGCCTTGTTGACATCCGCGCCCGCCTCGATCAGCGCCCGCACCACCGCCTCGTGGCCCAGTCGAGCGGCGATGTACAGCGGCGTCGAGCCGTTTTCCCTCGCCTTGTCGATGGTCGCGCTCAACTCGATCAGCGCCCGCACTACCGTCTCGTGGCCGTTTTGAGCGGCGATGAACAGCGGCGTTGCGCCGTTATCCATCGCCTTGTTGATGTCCGCGCCCGCTTCGATCAGCGCCCGCACCATCACCTCGTGGCCCTCTTGAACGGCGATGCACAGTGGTGTCACGCCGTCATTCGTCGCCTTGTTGATGTCCGCGCCAAAATCGATCAGCGCCCGCACCATCGTCTCGCGACCCTTTCCAGCGGCGATGATCAACAGGCCTTTCTCGTCCCACGGGCAGCCGTTAGCGCGCGCCCACTGCAACACCTCGATATGCCCGCCCTCCGCCGCCATCAAGCACGTTTCTGTGTCCCACGGACAGCCGTTCTCGCGCAACCACTGTAGCACCTCGAGGTGTCCGCCCTCCGCCGCGTACGCGCACGTGTCCTTGTGCCACGTGCAGCCGTTAGCGCGCGCCCACTGCAGCACCTCGAGGTGCCCTCCCCTCGCCGCGCCCAAGCACGTGTCCTTGTGCCACGCGGGCAGCCGTTTGCGCGCGCCCACTGCAGCACCTCGAGGTGCCCGCCCCTAGTCGCGCCCGAGCACGTGGTTGTGTCCCGCGGGCAGCCGTTTGCGCGCGCCCACAGCAGCACCTCGAGGTGCCCGCCAAACGCCGCATACCCGCACGTGTTTGCGTCCCACGGCCAACCGTCCGCGCGCAACGCTTTCAACTCTTCGAGCTGTCCGCTCCTCGCCGCTGCCTGGCAAAGGCGTTCTTGACGCGACAGGCGACCTTGCCGTTGCAGGCGCTGCACCGCGCTTAAACATCCGAGGTCCATAGCATCATCTTTACCAAGCTCCACAAACCGAAGCCCCGTCGTCGCCACCGCGTCGCGCATCCCACGGCTCACCGCTGGGAGCCGTGCGAGATCTGCAGGGTCGTCGAATTGGTCAGATCTGAGAACGTGCGTGACCACGAGATGGTCGGGAAGGCCGGGGATGGCCTCGCCCGCGTTGGCATCGCGGCGGCCCTCCTTCTTTTGCTTTCACGCGCGAGCTTTTTTACCGGACATCGCGTTGGAAGACAAACGTGGAGGGTGTCGTGCGCGCGTCGTTGTGCGCGTCGTGGCTTCCTAGTTGCGACTTTAGGTCTCACTTTTTCTCTTGATGTTACGAAAACTGCTTTGGCAGGTAAAAGATTGTCCAGGTGTCATCACGTGATATCGTTTTGAGGTAGAAGCAAAACAACGCGAGTGACGGGACAGAGGGAAGGGAAGGGAAGACACGATACGTTGTGATGGCATCGCAACGTATCCACGTTGTCATGCCACTGCTTTTATGATGCGCGAAATAGATGACGAATGTGTTACTATTCTCGCTTGTTGGGTACGGGGATCTCAAACTCGTGAGACGGACACAGCAGATTTGAAAATGAGTTCTTTTTTGCGCGTGCAACGGTGCGTCGTGTTCTTCGTCGGATGGTGGTATTGAATTAATACCATTGAAGTGGGAGCTCCCTAGAGGGGAGTCCTGTTGTTGTTTTTGGTGTTGGTGGTCGCTAGAGCTGTAGAGCGTAAGACTTAAGCGCTGGTGAACTTGGTCACCGCTTTCGTGCCTTCGGACACGGCGTGCTTCGCCAACTCTCCGGGGAGGATCAATCGGACCGCGGTCTGGATCTCGCGGGAGGTCACCGTGGGCTTCTTGTTGTAGCGGGCGAGCTTGGACGCCTCGGTGGCGATCTTCTCGAAGATGTCGTTGATGAACGAGTTCATGATGGACATCGCCTTGGACGAGATGCCGGTGTCGGGGTGCACCTGCTTCAGGACCTTGTAGATGTAGATCTTGTAGGTCTCGGTCTTGGACTTGCGCTTGCCGCCCTTACCGCCCTTGGCGACGGTCTTCTTGGCGGGCTTCTTGGAGGAGGGTGTCTTGGCCATGTTGAAAGATGGATGTGTACTCGAAAGTGACCTACTGTCGGGACGGGAGGCGGTATTTACGGGTTTTCCCGAGTTTGAAATCGGCCCCCAATTTTCCCATTTGCGTAACTTGCGTAGGCGCAATTAGTGTGAGTACCACGACGTCCTGCGACTGGTCCGGGCTGGGTCGGCAAACGTTTTGGCAAATCACGTTGCCAAAGAAACCGGGGATGCTCGAGGAAGTTTTATTTTTGGCAAAATTTGGGGACGCCGTGTAGGACACCCAAGAGTGCGACGTAGAATTCCTCGCGGTTCCCGTTTCTGTCGGTTCCATGATTGGCCGAACGCGGTACCCGACCCAGCCCCGACCAGTCACAGGACGTACATCAAATCACTCTAATTGCCCATACCCAAGTTGCGTAAATGTGAAAATTCACGCCCCCCAAAAAAGCGTAAATGCACCTCCCAACTCTACTCGCTCCTCACTTTCGAGTACACACGCTCAAAACACTTATACAATGTCAGGCAGAGGTAAAGGTAAGACCGGAAAGAAGGCTGTGAGCCGCTCCGCCAAGGCGGGCCTCCAGTTCCCCGTCGGCCGCATCGCGCGCTACCTCAAGGTTG
>Ga0115003_10002278_pt1 | contig 16100 bp, 7 predicted proteins | sample ArcticOcean_MG_C_7_FD_88736 | JGI IMG/M metagenome (GOLD analysis project Ga0115003, IMG submission 88736) | Marine microbial communities from western Arctic Ocean - ArcticOcean_MG_CB11_88 | ecosystem: Environmental > Aquatic > Marine > Oceanic | place: Arctic Ocean: Canada Basin | collected... | reverse complement strand
TCTACAAAAAAAATTACAATTCACGGCGCAAATTTCAACAATCTAAACAATCTAAACTGCGAAATTCCTCTGGGAATTTTTGTCGCAGTGGCCGGTGTTTCCGGTTCAGGAAAATCATCGTTGATAGATGGTATTCTGAATAAAGCTCTGATCAGACATTTAAACCCCACTAGTAAAGAAGTGCCTGGGCCTCACAAAAAAATCTCCGGACTCGAAAATGTGGATCGCGTGATTAAAATTGATCAAGCTCCAATCGGACGCACACCACGAAGTAATCCTGCAACTTACACAAAAGTGCTTGATCCTATCCGTGATTTATTTTCGCTGATGCCGGAAGCAAAAGCGCGGGGTTACAAAAAAGGGCGTTTCTCATTCAATGTCAAAGGCGGTCGTTGTGAAGATTGTCAGGGAGCCGGTTTAAAAACGATTGAAATGCAGTTTCTGAGTGATGTGCAAATTCCCTGTGATACCTGCCGCGGGAGACGTTTCAATACTGAGACTCTGCAAATATTTTATAAAAAACGTACCATTCACGATGTGCTGGAAATGACAGTTAAAGAGGCTGAAGATTTCTTTTCTGCATTGCCTAAAATTCACGTTGTTCTACAAACCCTGCTCGACGTAGGGCTCGGTTATGTGAAGCTTGGACAACCATCCACAACACTCTCCGGTGGAGAGGCTCAGCGTGTCAAGCTTGCTGCTGAGTTAAGGAAAAAAGCAACTGGGAATACGTTTTACATCTTTGATGAGCCCACAACCGGTTTGCATTTCAAGGACATCCGTCTGTTGCTGACCTGTCTTAACCGTTTAGTTGATCAAGGTAACACGGTGTTGGTAATAGAACATAATCTGGATGTACTGAAAGTCGCAGATCAACTGATTGAGCTTGGACCTGGCGGTGGCAAATATGGCGGTGAACTGGTTTGCGTAGGAACTCCGGAAGATTTGGCGGCACAGGAAACCTTGACCGGAAAGTTTTTGAAAACAGTTTTGGAAAAAGGAGAGGGGCAAAAAAGTTTAAAAGTTGCAAAGTTTAAAAGTAAGCAAGGAATTAAGAGTGAAGAAGTTGAGGAAGATTCAGCAGATTTTAACAGTTTTAGAAAACCAACTAATCACGCCCGTGACATTATCATAAAAGGTGCATCCAAAAATAATTTGCGCAACATTGACGTATGTATTCCTAACAATAAAATGACAGTCATTACCGGCGTTTCCGGTTCCGGCAAAACGAGCTTGGCTTTTGATACAATTTTCGCTGAAGGACAGGCACGATATCTGGAGTCACTTTCGACTTATGCACGGCGCTTTTTGGGGCGGATGGACAAAGCACCGGTGGATTCGATCGACGGGCTTTCTCCGGCAATTGCGATTAATCAGAAATCCACCGGCCGCAATCCACGTTCGACTGTGGCAACCACGACCGAAATCTATGATTATCTGCGTTTACTTTTCGCACGTATCGGTAAAGCACACTGTCCTGTAACCGGAAAAGCTTTGCTTGGTTACAGCCCTACACGTGCTGCTGCTTACTGTGCTGAAAATTACGCGGGCCAGCGTCTTGAACTGCTTGCTCCTTTATACCTACCCGGAGCCAAAAAAATACTTTTACTGGACCATCCTAAACACTTGCCGAACGTTATTGAGTCTTTAAAACAGGACGGTTTTGTACGTATTTATCTTAATGGAAAAGCAATTCGTCTGGATGAATGGGAGGAGCATTCCTCAAAGTTGAAGCTCAGTAAAAAGACATCGGTGGATTTAGGAATTGACCGTCTGAACATAAATACGGAAGAGCAGAAAAGATTGGCGGAAGCTATTGAAAACGCTTTTCAGCGTGGACATGGTTTGCTTAAAATATGCTTGACAGATCAAGCTGGAAAAACTGAATATTTATCTGAAACTCCGGCAAATGTAGAAAGTGACCTGAGTCTAGCGTTTTTTCAACAGGAAGAATTAACTCCTCGCATGTTTTCTTTCAACTCGCATGTAGGAGCATGTCCGACCTGTGATGGTTTAGGCGTATTTTCCCGTTTACATGATCCTCTCTGTGCTGATTGCGGCGGGGAACGTTTGAAAGCAGAATATCGCGCAGTGACGATAAACGAGAGAAACATCAGTCAATTTTGTCAGTTCACCATTCCTGAAGCAAGACGTGAAATTGAAAGCTGGACACTCACTGAAAATCAACGCAAGGTTGCAGAACAGGCACTGGGAGAAATATTAACAAGGCTTAGTTTTCTGGAAAATGTGGGGCTGGAGTATTTGACACTTGATCAGAAAGCCTCCACACTTTCCGGAGGAGAGGCGCAGCGCATCCGGCTTGCCTCACAAATTGGTTCCGGACTAGTAGGTGTGATGTACATTTTAGATGAACCGACCATAGGTTTGCATCCGCGTGATACGGATCGGTTACTCCATACGCTGAAGCAATTAAGGGATCGTGGTAACAGTGTGATTTTAGTGGAGCACGATTTAGATACAATCCGCCAGGCAGACCATCTGATTGATATTGGACCTGGAGCTGGACATTATGGCGGAAACGTTTCCGCAAGTGGAAGTCCAGCTGACATTTCCGCAAAAAACGAAACCCTAACTGCGCAATATCTAAGTGGTAAAAAAACGATTCCTCTTCCAGAAAAATGCCGGCCAATGAATATGGAACATCTGCTTGCTGTTTCCGGTGCCTCAGCTAATAATTTGAAAAATCTGGACGTCAACTTTCCATTGGGAATTTTCACCGTTGTAACAGGTGTTTCAGGATCCGGAAAATCTTCGCTGGTGGTCGATGTTCTGCAAAGAGTGTTGGAAAAAGAAATCAACAGAAAACAGCTTAAACCTGGAGCGCACAAAAAAATTACCGGAATTGAACAACTTGAATCCATAATGGTGATTAACCAGGAAGCAATAGGACGTACTCCCCGTTCTAACCCTGCTACTTATTCTAAAGTACTCGAACCGATCCGCAACTTATTTGCTTCAATGCCGGAGGCGAAACAACGTGGATTTGCCAAGCGCCGTTTTTCATTTAATGCTAAAGAAGGCCGCTGTCCAAGCTGTGACGGACAAGGTTTTCATTTAATTGAAATGCACTTTTTGTCAGATGTCTGGGTAAAGTGCGATCAGTGCAAGGGCCGACGCTACAATCGTGAAACTTTGGCCATAACTTATAAAGGCCACACAATCGCGGATGTATTGAACATGGAAATCAGCACTGCTGTTGAAGTTTTTGAGGCACAACCACGTATCAAACGTATCCTTAAAACTCTGGAAGAGGTTGGCTTGGGTTACATGAAATTAGGACAGGCCGGAAACACACTTTCCGGAGGAGAAGCTCAGCGTTTAAAATTATCCGCAGAACTTGCTCGGCGTTCCCGTGGGACAACACTCTATATTCTGGATGAACCTACCACCGGACTGCACATTGACGATGTAGCGAGACTGCTCAAAGTTTTGCACCGCCTGGTTGATGAAGGTAATTCCGTACTCGTAATTGAACATAATTTAGAAGTAATCAAAACAGCGGACTGGCTGATTGACCTTGGTCCTGAAGGCGGTGACAAAGGCGGCAGACTGGTCTTTGAAGGAACTCCAGAAAACTGCAGCCGTAATCCGGCAAGTTATACAGGAAAATTTTTGAAATCTTTTTTTAAGCCGAAGAATTAGGGCAGATTTATACTCTATTTCAAATGATTTAGTTCAGACAAGCTGATCTCCCTCGTTATTATTCAAATTCCCAGTGACCATTCGCACTAAATTCACATGCTATACTTGGCGCTAATATTTTATAGGCAGAATCATAATTTAATTTAAGACCTTTCTCAATTGTTATAGTATTAGATGAATGATTTGAAAAGATTAAATTATTTCGTTGAAAACAAAGATAGACATGAACATTGAATCCATCAATTACGCCGTAATTATTTATAGCATCCTCTGTGTTGTTCTCGGAATTATTATCAGCTGGATTTACATGAAGAAAACGGTTTTAGCTCAATCAGTAGAAATCGAGAATATTGATGAAGATTTTAATCTCCTCCAGCAGAAATATGAAAGTCTGCAGATGGAAAAAATTGAGATCGACAAGCAGTTTGCAGTCCTGACTAAAGAAGCACAAAGGATTCCCGAGATTGAAGAAAATCTTGAACTGCAGCAAAAACAATTTTCTGCACTGCAGGTCTTGAATGCTACATTGGAAGAAAGACTGGAATCGAAGGAAAACGAATCAAGAGAAAAATTAAAATTTTTGGAAGAAGCAAAGAAGCTGATGGGTGCCGAGTTTGAAAATTTATCGACGAAAATTTTCGAAACTAAATCGAAGCAGTTTACAGAAATAAATAAAGACAGTATCCAGAATCTGCTTAATCCAATTCAGACAAAAATGAAGGATTTTCAAGAAAAGGTAGAAAAGTTTCACATCGAAGATGTGAGTGGTCGTGCGTCCATAAAAGCTGAATTTGAGCATTTTAAGGAAGTAAGTACAACTTTGAGTCAGGATGCACAAAATCTCACCACAGCCCTTACAGGTGATTCAAAACAACAAGGTGACTGGGGGGAAATGATCCTGGAAAAGTGCCTTCAGAATGCAGGTTTAATAGAGGGTGAGCACTATCAAAAACAAATCCAGATTAAAACTGATGATGGCACACAACAGCGTCCAGACTTTATCATCAACCTACCGAATGAGCGTATAATGATCGCTGACTCAAAGGTTTCGCTGAAAGCATACAACAGTTATATGTCTGAAGATGATGAGGAAAGACGTAAAAACTACGCCAAAAGACATCTTCAATCAGTACGTAATCACATCCAAGGATTGTCCTCAAAAAGTTATCAAGAGGGATTCCAAGAATACGGTTCACCTGATTACGTTCTAATGTTCATGCAGATTGAATCCGCATATTCTCTCGCTCAGAAGCTTGACAGCAGCTTGACCTCTGACGCGTTTAACAAAAATATTATCATTGTCACGCCTGCCAGTTTAATGATGGTAGTCGGGATTGTAAACCAGCTATGGAGGCAGGAAAAGCAGGTTCAAAATGTGAAAGATATTTTTGAACGAGGCGCTAAACTATATGAGAAAATAAATGGTTTCCTCGAAGATTTTGTCAAGATTGGTGATAAACTTAGTGATGCAAATGTGTCTTATGATAATGCTTATAACAAACTGAGTGAAGGCAGGGGTAGCATAATACGTCAGGCGGAAATGCTAAAAAAGTTAGGTCTGAAAACTAACAAGTCCGCGCCGAGGGAATTTAAAAATTCCCTCGAAGATATTTCTGAGTAAGACTTACAAACAGCTGAACGTCCTAGAACCCTTTTAACTCGTGTGACATACAAATTTATAGCTTCACGAACCTTGCGGAATCCAGCCTGCAGGAGTTTTTTTAATGACCGATGGAATAAGTCCAAGTGTGACAGTCATCAACAACACCATCGACCCGCAAAGCATTAAGAGTCCGTCATATCGACTCATAGCCTGACCAAACCAACTCCACGTGTCGCTCAAAAGTCCCAGCTCAAGTGCCTGCCCACATAGTATACCTGAAAGCCCTACTCCACCGCTGTAGAGCGTTAACCATAGTCCGGTTGCCAGTGATTTGTTTTCTGTAGGAAGCAGCACAAGCGTTTCTGAACTCATGGCTATGCTAGAAGCAGCTTGTACCATACCAAATAAAATAGTTAGAACTCCAACTGTTATTTGCACTTCGCCAGGAAAAACATTACGCCAGAGGAATAAAAATAGGATTAAACCAAAGCCAAAATGACACCCAAGAAAAACATATTTTGTTCCAAACTTATCCACCATACGGCCTCCTAAAAAAAACCCAAATAATGCCCCAACAAACAATAAATTTCCTATGAAAACCATTTCTACTTTACTCAAATAAAGGACATCTTTTTCAATTAAAATGAAAATTTGTGGACAGGCACCTGTGAAAAGATTCAATAAAAAACAATAGGCGCAGAAGGATAGATATTCCGGAATGATTAGAACTTTCAATAAAGACTTCCGGAATGTCTCTTTTTTTATTTTTATTTCATCCAACTCTGGAATACGTTGGTAATATAACATACGTAACACCATTAAGATCGCGATGAATACTATTACAGCTTGATACGTTCCCAGAGTTGGATACTGCTCTAAAATGTAAATAGCGACCAAAGTCAAAATAATACCAACGGATTGCCACGTCAAACGTAAACGACCAAAAAATCGGCCCCGAATATTTTCAGGAACAATAGGGTGAAGTAAGGCGAACCAGCTTCCAATAAATAGGACGCTGCCAGTCCCGAAGACACATACACTCAGACCGACAACAAAAGTAAGGTATGTCTCCGAAAAAAAACCCGCTACTGCCATCAGTAAAAAGCCAATAATTGTTAAAACCATGCCGAAGTTCCCAATAAATTTTTTCCCGTACATATCTGACAAATAACTGAACGGTATCATAAAGATAAATTGAGATAAAGGCAGAAGGGCCAGTAGGATTAGAATAGTTGCGCTGGGTATACCCAAATAGGAGAAATAGGCGACTAGCAATCCATTATTAAAAGAAAGGAATGAAATGCCCCCCAAAGAAGACGTGATCAAAATCATGCGGATAGCGTATTTTGTCTCTGTATCTGACATAATTTTTTTATAAATATGGTGCATGATGAAAAACTAATACGGTCTTCTTACTTTTCAGTAGTTCATCAAGAATGGAATTGTTTGAGTAATTTTATGTCCATAGATTTAATTTACCTCAGAGCAAGCCAAACGCACCAGGGTAATAGTTTTAATCCCAGAGTTATCACTCACTTCGGCGTAACTCTGAAAGAGGCCTTCAACCTTTTTGTTGGTACAGAAAAAAGCGGTAGGTTTTGAAATGAGCAAATTGTTCACCACTGGTACTTCCTGAAAGATATTTGCGGTGAGCTTGGGCAATTTTTTTACGGAAGGCAAAACTGAACATACTTGAAAAACGGGGGTAATTGCTCCTCATGTAATAGGCGACAATATTCCAAGTAGGCGCTATGACTTCCTGAATTAAATCACGCATAATGTCGAGTGAAGGTGCAGCTTCTTTCGTGATATCAAGATCCGTTAATTTATTGAAGGGCTGTTCGTCCATATATTTAAAGAAACGTTCAATACGGTGTCCTCCACTAACAGGACTTTTACCAGGAACATCACGTTTAAAAAAATCACAGATAAGTAGATATCCTTGCTTACTCAAAAATTTCTTTGTCTGATCAATTGCTTCTTCCAAAAGCAGATACTGAAAACTTTCACTGCAAAGAATCAGGTCATAACGCTTTTCGGTATGTAAATCCTCATATCGGTTTTCAAAAATTTCTGCGCGGTCACCCAGCCGATTCCGGACATGTTTAGTCAAATTTGGACTTGGAGAAACACAATCCACACTGTATCCCGCATCAAGCATTTTTTCTGCAAATTTTCCAGAACCACAACCTACATCGAGAATGGAACTGACTCCTTCAGGAATATTTTTAAGTAGAAAATTCGCATAATTTTCCTGCGCCTCATAAACATTGGCCGGTTCTACCGTAAGTTCCTGTGGCCAGTAACCATAATGCAGATAGTCTGTTTTATAAAAATGTTTGGCAAACGCCAAACCTATGTCCAGACCAACTTCTTTTAATTCAACCTTGTGCATAAAAATGGAGGTTATTAGAGGTTTTGAGTGGAATAGAGTTTACTTAGCGAGGTATGAGGTGCAAGGAACAAGAAGGTGAATTACTCGAACCTTGCGATAGTATCAGGATTGTTCCATATATTCGATCAGATCGATCAAACGACACGAATATCCCATTTCATTATCATACCAAGAGATCAGTTTAAAGAATTTATCGTTCAAAGCAATTCCGGCACCGGCATCAAAGATAGATGAAAAAGGGCTTCCGATGAAATCGCTTGAAACAACTTCATCTTCCGTGTAGCCCAGAATTCTTTTTAAAGGGCCTTCTGAGGCAGCTTTCATGGCCGCGCATATTGCTTCATAGCTGGTAGACTTACTCAGTCTAACCGTCAGATCTACAACCGAAACGTTTGAAGTAGGAACACGCAAGGACATTCCAGTCAATTTACCTGCAATTTCAGGAATACAAAGCGCGACTGCTTTGGCAGCCCCAGTAGAAGCTGGAATTATATTTTGAGGACCGCCACGTCCACCTCGCCAATCTTTTTTGGATGGACCGTCCACTGTTGGTTGAGTTGAGGTCACAGAGTGCACAGTAGTCATCAAACCTTCTTCAATACCGTAATTGTCCAAAACAACTTTTACGATTGGAGCAAGACAGTTAGTGGTGCATGAAGCGTTGGAGACAACATTGTCCACACTTGGATCATATTTAATGTTATTGACTCCCATGACCAAAGTTTTGATTTCAGGAGATTTTGCAGGAGCGGAAATTACAACTTTTTTAGCACCTGCCTGCAAATGCTCTTTTGCTTTTTCACTAGTTGTGAAAAGACCGGTTGATTCAATCACGTAGTCTACATTCAATTTCCCCCAGGGCAAATCGGTAGGATTTCTTTCCGACGTACACGAAATTTTATTTCCGTCAACCATGATGCCGTTTCCTTCTGCCTGAACTTCACCATCGAATTTTCCATGAGTTGAATCATATTTCAGTAAATACGCCAGATTGTCTGGTGGTACAAGATCATTAATAGCAACGATATCAACATTTGGGTTTTTATTCGCTGCGCGCACTACCATCCGGCCGATACGTCCAAAACCATTTATTGCAACTCGAATTGTCATAAATTCTCCTTTTTTTGTTTAATTAAGTATGATATCCCCTGCTACCAGATTAGATTGTTACAGCGGTTTTGTCTAGTCTGGAATGTCTTCAAATAAAGACTTTTGCTCAACCTTTGCCGTGTTCCTTCACCACAATTTTATCTCCATCCGCCATAATCATACGGGAACACAAACCGGTGAACAAACCATTTTCAACCACGCCTGGAATCATATTTAACAACTGCTCCAACTGAACCGCATCTATGATCTGGCTAAATTGACAATCTATAATATAGTTTCCCTGATCTGTGCGTAAAGCCTGCCCCTGTTTGAGTCTTAAATCCGGACTTCCTCCTAAAGTTTCCAACTGTTTAAAAATTACTTGCCAACCAAATGGAATCACTTCAACAGGCAGCGGAAAACTTCCCAACTGATGTACAAATTTTTCACTGCTTACGATAATAATTACTTCTCTTGAGGCAGAGGCAACAATTTTTTCCCTAAGCAAAGCAGCTCCGCCCCCTTTTATCATATTTAAATCTGCATCAATTTCATCTGCTCCGTCAATTGTGAGGTCAATGTACATTGTCTCAGAGAAATCTATCAATGGAATGCCCTCTTCTTCTGCCTGTTTTTTGGTAATATCTGAGGTAGGAATCCCTCTGATGGCAAGACCGTCACGCACCTTTTCACCAAGTTTCTTAACAGCAAACTCTGTAGTTGAGCCTGTTCCAAGGCCTACTATCATGCCGTCTTTTACATATTCTACTGCAGCTTCAGCTGAACGCTGTTTTTCTGAAATCATACTATTCCACTGGTTTCAGTTTTTTTATTAATGGAGAGGATAGAACGCAAGTCTTGAAAAGAATCTGGAAAGCTGGGTCGTCCTGAAGAATTGAGGATGGTTCCGGTTATTCTTGCGCTGATGATCAGCGTATCTTCGGGTAAGCTCCGGATTTCCTGCTTGAAAATGAACTTTAGTTTGGAAAGAGAAGCTAACTCCAGATTTACCGCAAAGTCATGTCTACTTTTCAATGAACTACGATATTCTATTTCTGCCTTCGTAATTACAGGGCTGTAACCGAGTTCGACCAAATCCTGCATACTGACACCGTTTGTCTCCAAAAACAAGTGGCGTGTGTGTTCAAGGTAGTTCTGATAAACAGCATTATTAATCACTCCAAAACGGTCCAGTTCATAGTCCCGGACCGTCATATTATGTGTGAAGTGAAGAGTTTCTATGCCTGGAAGCATCCTAAACCCCGAACATGTCTGCTAATAATTATGCTACTTCCGGCACTGCTTCTTCAAGAGGCACAGCTTCAGGTTTTTTATTTGCCTCTGCTTCGTCAGCTGCCTTTTGCATTGCGGCCCTTGCTGCTTCGTCAGCTGCACGGCGCATTTCTTCAGGATCAATCACACCTTCTCCAAGATCATAATCAACTCCGCTGAAAGTATCAAAACCGGTTCCTGCAGGTATTAACCGTCCGAGGATCACATTTTCTTTCAATCCACGGAAAGTATCATGTTTCCCACCCAGAGAAGCGTCTGTCAACACCTTTGTTGTGTCCTGAAAAGAAGCAGCTGAAATGAACGAATCCGTACTCAAAGAAGCCTTGGTAATACCTAGTAATTTAGGTTTTGAACGTACTGGTAGACGTCCCTCTGCAACCAATTCTCGATTGACACGATTCATTTCTGTACGTGCTATTTCCTGCCCCACGAGCAAACTTGAATCACCCGGATCTTCAACATATGCCTTACGTAGCATTTGCCGTACAATAACTTCAATGTGCTTGTCATTGATACCAACACCCTGTAGTCGATAAACTTGTTGAACTTCATCAACCAGATAGCTCTGAAGGGCTTTTGAACCTTTAACCGCAAGAATATCGTGCGGATTTGGCGAACCGTCAATCAGTGGATCTCCGGCACGGACATATTCTCCCATATGAACTGTAATATGTCTTCCACGTGGAATCAAATATTCTTTTGAATCACCTTTACCATCTTCCGGACGGATGCGGATTCTCTGTTTTTTCTTTACATCAGTGTCGAACTCAACGATTCCATCAATCTCAGTGATAATAGCCTGATCTTTAGGAACACGTGCTTCAAAAAGTTCCGCGACCCTTGGTAGCCCCCCGGTGATATCCTTGTTCCTTGCAAGTTCTCTTGGAATTTTCGCCAAGACATCACCTGCATGTATTTCTAAACCGTCTTCGACCATCAATTCAGATTTAATCGGTAAGGCAAATTCCGTTGGAGTATTATTTTCACGAATGATTGTCTTTTTCTTACTGTCATGAATTGCTATTACAGGACGCTGATCCAGACTTTGAGATTCATGAATTACTTTACGAGAAACTCCTGAGACTTCATCAACTTGCTCCTTGAAGGTTTCCCCCTCACTGATATCCTGAAAATGCACTATGCCTGTAACATCTGAGAGAATAGGGATGGAGAAGGGATCCCACTCAGCGATTAAATCACCCTGCACAACAAACTCGCCTTCTTTCTTCAGCAGAGTTGAGCCCATCGGTAGAGGACGTCTCTCACGTTCTCTTTCATTTGCAAGGTCAAGTAATTTATCAGTAGGAATCGTTTCGTCTCCTTCTACTATTACTGCTTCACCACGACGTCCGAGAATCACATAATTTCCTTCACGGTTTTTTACTTCCTTCAGTTCACTAAAACGTAAAATACCGCTGAAACTTGCTTCCCATTTGTTCTGTTCCGCAAGTCTACTTGCAGTACCACCAATATGAAAGGTACGCATAGTGAGCTGAGTTCCGGGTTCGCCAATACTTTGAGCGGCAATTACGCCTACAGCTTCACCCAAATTGATTAAACCGCCATGACATAAATCGCGACCATAACAAGCTCTGCAAACTCCAGTTTCTGTCATACAAGTCAAGGCAGAGCGGATACGTACATTTTCAATTCTTGATTTTTGGATTATGTCTCTTTCATATTCATTAATGAGAGTTCCTGCAAGAATCAAGATTTTATTCTCGGCGTCCGGATCAATAACATCATCCAGTAAAACACGTCCTAAAATCCGGTCAGCAAGCGGTTCGATGATTTCTCCGGATTCAATCAGGGCGGTCATTTCAATGCCGTCCAGTGTACCACAATCATCTTCCAGTACAACACAGTCCTGTGAGACATCAACCAGGCGTCTAGTTAAATATCCCGAGTTTGCGGTTTTTAGTGCAGTATCAGCAAGACCTTTTCTGGCTCCGTGAGTTGAAATAAAATATTCGAGAACGTTAAGCCCTTCACGGAAATTCGCGTGAATTGGAGTTTCAATAATTTCACCAGAAGGTTTGGCCATCAAACCGCGCATTCCAGCCAACTGCTTCATCTGCTGGTTACTACCACGAGCTCCTGAATCAGCCATCATAAAAATTGAGTTAACTTTATGAACACCTTCTTCATCGATGATTTCATCAGAAAGTCCGGCAGACATTTTATCTGCAATTTTTTCTGTCGTCCTCGCCCAGATATCAATCACCTGGTTGTAACGCTCACCGTCTGTGATTAAACCATCTTGGTGCTGCATGTTGATTTTGTTAACATCTACTTGTGCTTTTCTCAATTGTCCGGCCTTTTCTTTTGGAATCACCATGTCATCCATTCCAATTGAAAAACCTGCTTTAGTAGCATAGGTATAACCTAAGGTTTTAAGATCATCAAGCATCTTCACAGTTTTAACACTGCCTGCTTTTCGATAAGACTCATCAACCAGTTCCGCCATTTGTTTTTTCTTGAGATGCACATTTACCGTTTCAAAAGGCACTTCTTTTGGAACAACCATTGACAGTAAAACACGTCCAACAGTTGATTCTATAATTGGACTGAGCGTTGCTTCTGTAGAGTCTGCATCAGTTTCATATACCAAAACGTTTGCTAAACGAACTTTAATTTTTGCCTGCAGATCAACTCGTCCATGCTCAAAAGCGACTATAACTTCTCCACGGTTCGAAAAAATTTTACCTTCTCCGAGGGCACCTTCACGCAGTCTGGTAATCCAGTAGAGCCCGAGCACCATATCTTGAGTCGGTGTCATCACAGGCTTTCCATTTGCAGGAGAAAGCACATTATTTGTGGACATCATCAAAATTTTTGCTTCCAGCTGTGCTTCCACAGAAAGTGGAACATGAACCGCCATCTGGTCACCGTCAAAGTCAGCGTTGAATGCGGTACAGACTAATGGGTGCAACTGAATGGCTTTACCTTCGATCAAAACAGGTTCAAAAGCTTGAATACCAAGACGGTGCAGGGTTGGTGCACGGTTCAGCATAATAGGATGTTCACGGACAACTTCTTCCAGAATGGCCCAGACTTCAGGTGGATTTTCCTCTAGAATTTTTTTGGCATTTTTAATCGTGTGAATTTCCTGATAATCAATCAATTTATTATAAATAAAAGGCTTAAAGAGTTCTAAAGCCATTTTTTTAGGCAATCCACATTGATGAAGTTTTAATTCAGGACCGACCACAATCACGGAACGTCCGGAATAATCTACACGTTTACCCAGTAGATTTTGGCGGAAACGACCCTGTTTTCCTTTTAGCATATCGCTGATCGACTTGAGAGGTCTTTTATTGGAACCAACCATCGGACGACCGCGACGGCCGTTATCAAAAAGAGCATCTACAGACTCCTGCAGCATTCGCTTTTCATTTTTTACAATAATTCCTGGTGCACGCAATTCTATCAGACGTTTGAGACGGTTGTTTCTATGAATAACGCGACGGTACAGATCATTGAGGTCACTGGTCGCGAATCGTCCTCCTTCAAGTGGAACCAAAGGACGCAGTTCCGGAGGCAGGACCGGTAGATTATCAATGATCATTGAGTCTACTTTATTTCCTGACTTTAACAGTTGGCTGACGACTTTGAGTCTTTTTGAAATCTTTTTGCGGCGGGTTTCAGAGTTGACATCACGCATTTCAACCCTAAGTTCTTTTTCAAGCTCATCTAATTGAAGCCTGCGCAAAAGTATCTGTACTGCTTCTGCTCCCATTCCCAATTTCAAATCAGGATGTTTCTCTTCCAATTCACGGTACTGGTCTTCTTCTACCAATTCCAACACTTCCAGTTCAGAATCTCCAGGTTCGAGCACAACGTATGCGTCAAAATAAAGTACGCGCTCCAAGTCCCTTAACATCATATCAAGGATGGTTGCAATCCTGCTGGGAACTCCTTTAAGAAACCAGACGTGAGAAACCGGACACGACAGTTTGATATTTCCCATGCGGTCACGACGCACCTTGGATTCAATAACTTCCACACCACATTTTTCGCAGGTAATGCCCCTATGTTTCATACGTTTGTATTTTCCACAAATACACTCATAATCATGCACAGGACCAAAAATTTTACCGCAAAACAAACCGTCACGTTCCGGCTTAAATGTCCGGTAATTGATAGTTTCTGAGGTGCGTACTTCTCCAAAAGACCAGGATGTTACCTCATCGGAAGTGGCAATTTTGATCCGAATTGCTGAGTAATTTTTCGGATTTTCTGCAATTTCAAACAAATCTCTGAGCGCCATGTTTAGTTGCTGGTTGGTTGGTTATTGGTTTATATTTATGTTGAAATTAGGCTGTAACTTCTTCCTCTTTTTCTTCAGATGGCTCTTCTGGAGCGGCAGTAGTTTCTGCAGCCAGAGCAAGTTTTTCGATAACAACTTCTGTCTCCGTAATACTTTCTATTTCATCCAGAAAACCTTCCTCTTCATTTTCGTCAGATTTTTTAAGCAATTCAATATTCAGGCACAGACTTTTCAATTCACTAATCAACACCTTAAATGATTCCGGAAGACCTGCTTCCAACTGATGACGACCTTTAACGATCGACTCATAAATCTTGTTACGTCCTAAGACATCATCCGACTTAACTGTCAACAATTCCTGTAGTGTATAGGCAGCACCGTAAGCTTCCAAAGCCCAGACCTCCATCTCACCAAATCGCTGACCACCGAATTGAGCTTTACCGCCCAAAGGTTGTTGAGTGACCAAAGAATATGGACCAATGGAACGTGCATGAATTTTTTCATCAACAAGGTGATGCAGTTTCATAATGTACGCATAACCGATAGTCACCTTCTGACTGAATCGTTCACCTGTCATGCCATCATAAAGCCAGACTTGACCTGATTTTGATAATCCGGCCATTTCCGCCATCCGATGAATATCGGTTTCTTTTGCTCCATCAAAAACCGGAGTTGCCATATGAATTCCGGGTTTGTACCTTTTCACAAACTCCAAAAATGTCTGATCATCCATTGAGTCAAAATGCTTTTGGGCAACATCACAGTCATAGACTTTTTTCAGAAATTCTCGAATCTGTGTTGCAGGACTATTTTGCCGAAGAAATTCCGCAACCTTTTTGCCTAATCCATTTGCTACTCGACCCAAATGTGTTTCCAGTACCTGCCCCACATTCATTCGGGAAGGAACACCAAGCGGATTAAGGACAATATCAACAGTCGTGCCGTCATCCATATAAGGCATATTTTCTATAGGCTGGATGGTAGAAACCACACCTTTATTTCCGTGTCGTCCTGCCATTTTGTCACCAACTGAAAGCTTCCGTTTGATCGCAATATAAACTTTTATCATCCGGATTACGCCCGGTGGAAGATCGTCTCCCTTGGAAACTTTTTCACAACGATCCTGATAAACATTTTCCAGCAGGTACATTTGCTGGAGAGCATTGCGGACAAACGTTCCAACTTTCAGGTTTATTTTGTTATCTGTAACCTGAATCCCATCAGTCGAATTTAAGGGGATTATCTGCAGTATTTCGTCTGTTATTTTTGTGCCTTTTGAAGCAAGCACCTCACCCTGCACCGATAATAAATCTGCAGCCAAAGGCTTTTTCTCTGCAACAGAAAGTATTCTATTAACGAGGTTACTGTGAACAATACGTATTTCATCATAATGATCGTTTTCATAACGTGCCAGCAGTTCCTGTTCAATTTGTCTGGTCCTCTCATCACGCTCAACACCTTCACGGTTGAAGACCACAACATCAGTCACTACTCCGTCAACACCTTGAGGAACTCGTAAAGAAGTGTCACGGACATCTCCCGCTTTTTCTCCAAAAATTGCGCGCAGCAGTTTTTCTTCCGGATTGAGTTGTGTTTCACCTTTCGGTGTTACCTTTCCGACCAAAATGTCTTTTGAACTGACACTTGTACCAACCGCGATAATGCCGCTTTCATCAAGGTTTTTGAGGGCTTCTTCACTGACGTTTGGAATATCACGAGTGATCTCTTCTTTTCCTAATTTTGTATCACGTGCAACAGTGTCAAGAACGTCAATATGTACAGAAGTA
>Ga0115003_10002272_pt1 | contig 16132 bp, 20 predicted proteins | sample ArcticOcean_MG_C_7_FD_88736 | JGI IMG/M metagenome (GOLD analysis project Ga0115003, IMG submission 88736) | Marine microbial communities from western Arctic Ocean - ArcticOcean_MG_CB11_88 | ecosystem: Environmental > Aquatic > Marine > Oceanic | place: Arctic Ocean: Canada Basin | collected... | reverse complement strand
TGCATAACCACGAACATCAATTGCATGGTTAGGGCAAGCTTTAACACAAGAATAACATTCCCAGCAAAAATTTGGTTCAATGTTAACTGCTCTTCTAATAGTTTCATCAATGTGCATAATATCTGAAGGACAGATATCTACGCAATGGCCACAGCCATCACAACGGGTCATATATACAAAAGTTGACATATTTATTTTTTACCTTTCATTATTAATAGTGTTTTGGTTGTTCTCTTTTTATTCCAAGTCCAAATTGCTTTGGTGCATCAGCTAATGGTGGAAGATTGTCTCTTGAACCATCAGCTTCCGCTAAATTTTTTTGTATTGCTGCTCCAGGTTTATAAAACATATGAGCAAACTTAGACCAGTAAACTCCGCCGAATAAAATTAAATTTGAAGCTATAAATAAAATTAAAAATAAGTAACTTAATTCAATCATTCCTGAAGACTGTGTATAAGACCAGGCTAAACAAAATGTTGCGCAAGCAAGTAAAGCTAGTACAAATAAATCTGCTTTTATAATTCTGTACCATGGGTGTGCTTCTGCTAAAACATCTACTCTTAAAAATAACCAAAACCAATATCCGCCTGTACAAGTCATTATTGCACCAACATGCCACATAATAGTTAGCCCTGAAGGTGTTTCAGAGCCTGACGTTGGAAATGAAAAAATTAAAAAAACTGAAGCAACCCAAAAAATTATTGTGCCATACATTCCGAGTACGTGCGCTACTCTTCTTTTTCCTCTTCCTAATTCTGCGGTTGTTGCAATATCGTGTGCTACTGTTTTTAAAATAACAGAAGTTCGTTGAACGTTAGAGAGTTTAATAGTTGCTGATTTTTTTGCTTTTTTAGCATTGTTAAAAAAATATTTAACATTTTTTTTATGAATTATATCTATTAAAGTACCGAATATTACTAATCCAATCATAACAAAAACAAATCCTTGCATTGCTAATGGTGAGATTAAATCCGCTAAACCGGAAAATGGATTATTATATATCATTTATTATTCCTTCTTGAGTATTGCCAAATTTATATATTTGCAGAATACTTTGGTCAAGCATAGAACGCATAGCATAATTGAGAAGGGTTATCAGTTGTAAAGTGAATTTCTATTAAAAATAGAATAAAAAAGAATTATTTATAATTTTCCGTCTTTTCTCATTTGTTCTCTAATTTTGGTTGCAGAGATTTTTTGTGTTTCTTCATCTAGCACTATTTCCTCAATTTTATAACCAACCCCTCTACCGTAACAAATATTAGTTATATTGGGAACAAGCGTCACTTTGATTCTATTTTTATAATCATTAAGTGCTAAAAAAATTTTTTTTTTAACACTTTCGAAATCAAATGGATTGTCGTCAACACCTTTTACGTCTCTTACCATTATGTTGACTTGGCCAGTTTTTTTTATGATTTCCTCAAATAGTTTTTGGTGTCCCGCATGCCATGGTTGCCATCTTCCCAACATTTGAGCAGTAGGCTTTCTATTGTCCCAAACGTAATCGTGATTTTTTATATCCATTTTTAGATATAGCTAAGCCGCTACAGCCTGAAGCTTATGCTTCGCGGTCATTCCACTCAAAAAATTCCAAAGATACCTAGCTGTAAGCATGGAAGCCTTTTCTGCTTTAGCTTGTTCTTCTTTAGATAAACTATCTAAAAGTTTTTCACATTCTGCTCTATGATGAACATCTGCAGATTTATGAGCTTCAAAAAAATGTAAACCATCTTTAGAATTAACCCCATAAAATTTTTTAAGTCCTTGAATTTTTGTTTCTGCTATTTCAGGTATTTGTCTTTCATAAGTATAGAGAGAAGCAAGTCCTTCTGCATATGATGATCTTGCCTGAGCAAAAAAATTATCTATCATATCTTTTGTAAACCAGTCTGGCTTTACATCATCTATTTTTTTGATATCAGCTCCCATTGCTGCCGCAAATTTTTTCCAAAGCATGGGGTGATCTCCATCTTTATTCTCTTCGTCCTGAAGATTTTCTAAAAGAATTTTTCTCTTTTCAATATCGTCACAAATTGAATGAGTAGCACTTATATATCTCGGAAAAGCTTTTACATGCTGATAGTACTGTTCAGCATAATCTTTTATTATTTCTCTTGTCAATTTTCCTTCATTCCAAAAATACTCGTAGAATGGATGTCTTAGTAAATGATACTTGTCTAATTTTTTATTTAATTCTTTTGAAAACATATTTCTCCTTGGTTGATTCACATTATAAATACATAGCTGAAAAATCAAACGATTATTTGTCCACAATTTCTTATTTTTAATTAATAATGTTCACCTTTTGATTCCAATATAGACTCAAAATACAACCACAAATTGATAGTTGAATGTTATTCGAATAAGAACTATTTGAAGTAATGTATCTATCGCTGGAAATATTAATCATAGTAATTTTAATAATTGTACAATCAGTATTTGGAGTTGGACTCCTATTATTTGGAACTCCTAGTTTTTTATTACTTGGTTATGATTTTCCCAATACAATAAATATTCTTATGCCAATATCTATCACTATTAGTTTATTTCAATTTTTTAAATCTAACGTAAGTGATAAAAAATTTATTATAGATTATAATTTATTCTGCTTACCTTTTCTTATGGCTTTTTTAATTTTAGCTCTGAATTTTAGAGAGTTCATTAATTTTAAATTTTATGTCGCCATCTTACTTATTGCGTCTTCCGCAATTATTCTAAATATAAAAAAAAAATCTTCATTTAAAAATATTTTTCTTAAATTTAAAAAATTAATTTTTATATTTATTGGATGTGTTCATGGATTTTCCAATATGGGTGGGAGTTTTTTATCAATTTATTCCACTATAATTAGTCAAAACAAAAAAGAATTGTCTAGATACTATATTTCATATGCCTATCTTATAATGGGTGTTATTCAGTATCTAATAGTTCTTTTTCTTACTTTTGATAATTTAAATTTTTCAAAGTTATTTTATTTATTAATTGTTTTGTTAATTTATTTACCAGCTCAAAAAATATTTAAAAATATTAGTAATAAAGATTTTTCTAAAATTATAAATGTAATTGCACTCTTATATGGATTTATTATTTTATCATCTATTTTTTTTGAATTAAGCTAGTTGATTTTGCCTTAAGATAGGTTTTTCATCTATAGGTAGATGAATAAGTGTTGCAAATATTGAAAGTGCTATAGCTATGTACCAAGCATAATCATAAGAGCCAAATAAATCATAGAAATATCCTCCAAGAAATGCCCCAGCAAAAGCACCAAATTGATGGCTTAAAAAAACTAATCCGAAAAGTGTACCCAGGATTTTAGTTCCAAATATTTGCGCGACTATTCCAATTGTAGGTGGGACAGTAGAAAGCCATAGTATTCCAAAAGTAATGCCAAAGAATATAGCTGTGTATATAGATGGAGGAAGAAAAATAAATATACAAATAACAACTGCTCTAGAAAAATATAAAATACTTAATAATAATTTTTTACTGTACTTGGTTCCAAGATAACCCATGCCTAGAGTTCCAACTATATTAAATAAGCCAATCAAAGCTAAAATAATAGTTGCAGACCAGCCACCTAAGCCTCTATCTTGCATGTAGCCTGGGATATGAGTAGCAACCATAGTTATTTGAAATCCACAAACAAAAAAACCGGCATTTAATAAAAGATATCCTTTATGGTAAAATGCTTCTCTCATAGCTGTCCCAAAATTTTGATTTTTGTCTGCATCAGACTTTTGATTATTTTCTTTGCTAGGAAGAAGAAAAATTGAAACTATTAAGCCAAATAAAATAAAATACATAAAATATTTTAAAGTGTTTTCCCAACCTACTGCACCAAGACTATACTTGGTAAACAAAGGTGAAATAAAATATCCAATTGAAGCTGCTGCTGTTACAATTCCAGTTGCCATGGACCGTGATTCATTTGGAAAGTGTTTTCCTACTTCTGACACTGGAACGCTCATTGCTGTTGCCCCTAAAGCAGTACCAATTAAAACACCTAAACTTAATTGAAAATATATTCCAGTATTTGGCCCTGAATAAAGCGTATAAATTCCAAGACCAAAAATAATAAAACCTATAAAGACAGCTTTATTACCACCAAACTTATCAGCTATAATACCAAATAAAGGTGCGAATATTCCCCAAAATAACATTTGAATTCCAATAGCTAAACCAAATTCTGTTCTAGTAATGTTTAAATTTTGCTCAAACTCACTAAAAAATAATCCAAAAGTTTGCCTTAAACCCATGGAAACTAAAATTATAAAACAGGCAGACAATAAAGTTATTAAAGCTATTTTATTAGGAATAAATTTCATTACTTGATGTGTTTTAAGGAATTTCTAATATCAACTATTAAATCTTTTGGGTCTTCAAGGCCAATATGAAGTCTTACTATATGAAGATTTTTATCCTGATATTTATTAAACTCTCTCTGAATATCTTGATATACAGCTAAGCTTTCAAATCCACCCCAGCTATACCCAATCCCAAACAACTCTAATGAATTAACAAATTTATAAACTGAGTTTTTAGATTTACTTTTGATAACTAAACTTAATAAACCAGTTGCACCTGAGTAATATTTTTTCCAATTTTTATAATCTTTAGAATTTTTTTTTATTGGGTAAAGAATTTCTTTAATTTTTTTTTGTTTAGATAAAAACTTAATAACTTCTTTGGTGCTTTTTTCATGTCTCTCAAGCCTTATGTCTAAAGTCCTCAAACCTCTAATCACTAAATAAGCGTCGTCCGGTGATGCTCTATATCCAGATACACGATTATAAAAATTAACTTTTGAAAAAACTTTTTTATTTACAGCTAGTGTTCCAATCATTACGTCTGAGTGACCAGAAAAATATTTTGTTGCTGAAGATATAGACATATCAAAACCAATTTCTAGAGGTTTTAGAAATAGAGGTGTACCCCAAGTATTGTCAAGAGCTGTGATAATATTATTTTTTTTTGCCAATTTAACAATTTGAGATAAATCTTGAAATTCAAAAGTATTACTTCCTGGATTTTCTACAAAAATCATCTTGGTTTTTTTAGAAATTTTATTTTTTAAATCATCAAGATTATCTGGATTATAAAAATGGCACTTTACTCCAAATTCTTTTAACAATTTAGAAGTTATCATTCTTGTTGGAAAGTAAACACTATCTGTAACTATGATCTCGTCTCCTGGTCTACATATACTCATAATCGATAAGGCAACTGATGCAAATCCTGATGGTGTTAAAAAAACGTGATGTGCTTTTTCTAGTTCAACAATAATATTTTGAAGTTGTGTTGTTGTTTGTGTTCCTGCTCGGCCATAATCATAATAATCTACTCTTTTATTTTTAGAGACAGTCTTATGGCTCAACAGTTCTTGCATACTTTTAAAAAATATAGTTGAGGCTCTTACAACAGCAGGATTTGCTGACCTATTAACCTTGTCTTGGGCTGTGTGTTTTAAAAATGTGCTTATGGACTTTTTCATAAAATAAGTATAATTGAATTCTATATATTTTTTTTAATAACTAACATAAAAAAGGAGGCTAAAATATGGGTTACCCTAAGAAACATAGAGGTAGAAGAAAAATTGGCTCAAAAAAAAGAAGAGCCAAAAAAAGAAATAAAAAGAAATAACCTAACAAAATTCAAGATTATGAAGAAAATAACACAGATTCGTAAATTGAGTTTATGGATATTTTTTGTACCCCTGATATCAATAAACATATGTCTTTTAATATCAGTCAATCACAACATATTTGATAATACTATTTTTTTTGTTGATCAAATAGGTCGTTCCAATTTTTCAATCCCCTATTTTGATGGGAGTCTTTCCATAAGCAGAGCTTCGAGAACATACCCACAATATCTAATTTTTAAACCTTTTATGGTTTTAACTTCTGTGCTGGTTTATTTTTATTGGAAAAAAAACAATCTACTTATCAATGAATTTTACGGAACTAGAAATAAAAATTATAATTTTAAAACTCTAGGAATTTTATCTGCAATTTTTTTAGCTATTCACTCTATATTATTGGGTGTAAAAATTGATATCGCAATTTTTAAACTATTGAGAAGAGTAATATTATTATGCTTTATTATTTTTGAAATTGTTGCTCAAGGATTACTTGTTTACAACTTCTATAAACTCAAAGATAAAATTAAATATCTATTTAATACAAATATTTTAAATTTAAAAATTGTTTTGGTGGCATTACTTTCGGTTGTAGCCATATTAAGCATTCCCATTTTGGCAACTACAGGAAATGTTCATTTTAAACATGCTTTAGAATGGAATTATTTTGTAGGTGTTATATCTTTTTATTTACTAACAAGATTTTTCTGGAAAAAAATATAATTTATTTATATTTATTTCTTATTTTTTTATTAATAGGGTCTTCAAAATAAGTAAAACTGAAATAAGAGATCATTATCATTATTAAAAAAAATATTATAAAAAATGTTGTTGAAATATAAATATCTTTTGACAATTCTAATTTATTTTCTATCAAAATAACAGTTATCATAATTGGAAAATGTAAAAGATAAAGTGGATATGTTAAATTTCCACAAATTCTAAATAACTTTTTAATTTTTTTAATTTTAATAAAATCGTCTAAAAGAACAACAAGAAGAAGTAGAGAAGGAGAAAATAAAAAAGTTTTGAAATTACCGGTTAAAGCAAGAATAAAAAATAGTGTTCCTATAATAAAAAAAAAAAATTTTTTTATTTGAATTTGCATCAATTGATAAACTAGCACTCCTGAGAAAAATAAAATTCCACATGCTATAAACCCCGATTCTACTAATGTAGTTTTATCTAATATTAAAAAAAAAATTAAAATACTGATAGGTAATAACTTTTTAAATTTTTTGATATAGCTTAACGTAAAAAAAAATATGACATAAATTCCTATTTCAACAGAAATACTCCAAATAGGCACATTAAACGAAAACCCCTTTTCAAAACCCCATGATGAAATAAAGAATAATTGAAGAATAAAATGATATAAATCATTATAAGCGTTTAATAAAAAACTCTCATAATTAAAGAAGCTAAAATATTGTATGCACGTTACAATTATTAGTGTTGCAAAATGCAAAGGATATAATCTTGCAAATCTATTAATAAAGAATTCTTTTGAGCCTACTGATTTTTTTGTTATGTAAACGTGCGCAAATACAAAGCCAGAAATAGCATAAAAAATATGCACACCGTAGATTCCATAATTATAAAAATATTCAAGAAATGAATAAAAAGGTAATTTGTCTCTGATTTCTAAAAAATCTAAAGATGAGTAAGTGTTACTCGGGCCAAAGAAAAGCCTGTAATGATATATGATTACTGCTAAAGAAGTTAAAAGTCTAAGTATTTCAATGCTATAGTATTTTCTCATTAAATACTTCTTTATCACTGATTAAAATAAAATATTAGTTTTTTTTTAAACCACATAAATCTCTGAGCTTTCGCTCAGAAATTTAGTAGTCTGGCTCGTCGTTGTAGTCGCTACCGCCAAGCCTTCCCGATCCACTATTTTAGCGCTACTTAGTGGACCTTTCTGCCCTTTAAGCTTGAACCTCTCGGTTTTTCCCTAAATGGCCAGTTAAGAGTTGCCTCTTAATTATTAGTATTAAACCATATTAAAATTTAAATGGTATCACTTTTTACGTGCGAAAATTTTTCCTGTAAATTAAGTGGATAAATTTTTATTTTCAGTCTTACTTATCCAGCCGCCACCTAAAACTTTATCCCCATAATTATCTTTAGAATAAAAAACACATGCTTGTCCAGGCGAGATACCTGCTTCTGTATCAATAATTTCTACTCCACCTTGCGTTCCATTTAAAGCTATTTTAGCTTTTAATAACTTACCAGTGGATCTAACTTTTATGGAAATAAAATTTTTAAATTCTTTTTCTGAACCTAAAATATTAATGTCTCTCAACTTAATTTTTTTTATAATTAAAGATTCTTTTGGACCAACTACTATTATATTTTTTTTAGCATTTATATTAACTACATACAAAGGTTCTGTATGTGCAATTTTGATTCCTTTTCTTTGACCAACTGTATAGTTAATAATTCCCTCATGTGTTCCTAATTTTTTCCCTTCTATATCTAAAATATTTCCGGGCTTAAAAGATTCTGGTCTAAATTTTTTAATCACAGAGCCATAGTCACCGTTAGGAACAAAGCATATATCTTGACTATCTGGTTTATCTGCTACATTTAAATTTAATTTAGAAGCAATTTTTCTAGTTTCGTCTTTTTCTATTTCTCCCAAAGGAAATCTTAAGAAATCTAGTTGCGCTTGGGAAGTACCAAATAAGAAATAGCTTTGATCGCGATTAGAATCTTTAGCTCTATATAAATTTGCTTTATCATTATTTTGTATTCTTGTAACGTAGTGACCTGTTACTAGTGCGTCAGCATTTAAATCTTTAGCATATTTAAATAAATCCCTAAATTTTACGGTTTGATTGCACTGAACGCATGGTATCGGAGTCTCCCCAGAAACATAGCTATCAATAAAAGAGTCAACAACTTCTGCTCTAAATTTTTTTTGATAAAAAAGAATTTCATGTTTAATATTCAATTGCTCTGAAACTCTTTTTGCATCCAGAATGTCGCGACCCGCACAACATTGCCTTCCATTCTTAGATTGGATTTTATCGTCATAGAGCTTCAATGTAACTCCTATAACATTATATCCTTCCTCTTTCATCATTCCTGCTGCAACTGATGAATCTACTCCACCTGACATTGCTACAACTATTTTTGTATCTTTTGGTAATTTTTTTACACCTAGTGAATTAATCATATAAAGTGTATATTATACAAAAAGATGATTTTCCATAATGCATTTTGAATTTGGACCAGGTGATTTTGTTATTAATCCAGCAGATAAAAGCTGGGGTATTGGACAGATACAGTCAATAATTAAAAATAAGATTACCGTAAATTTTCAAAATTCAGGTAAGCGGGTCATAAATTCAGAAGTTATTTCTTTAGAGAAAGTGTCAAATGAACAAAGATGAACTAAAAAATATTGCAGAAAATTTAATTGAAACTTTTCATGTAGCTGGAAAAGAATCAATTGAGCTATATAACAAGGGTTTAAAAATTGAAATTAAAGAAGATAAATCTCCAGTAAGCAATGGAGATCTTCAGGTTAATGATATTATTACTAATAAAATTAAGATACTTACTCCAAATATACCAATCATATCAGAAGAAACAGTAGATATTAAAAAAAAAAATAAAGAAAAAGTTTTTTGGTTAATAGATCCGATTGATGGCACTAAAGAATATATATCTGGAAAAGATGAATACACTTTAAATGCAGCTCTAATCATTGATTCATTACCAGTAATTGGATTGGTGGGTGCACCTAAAAAAAACCGTCTATTTTATTCATATGGTCTGGGTGATAGTTATTTAATTGAGAATAATAAACAATTGAGAAATAATTGTTTAAAAAAAACCCCTAAAGATGAGGTTATAGCTGTAGCAAGTACACCTAAACCATCTGATGAAATTATTAATAAATTAAGAGAATTTAATGTTACCTCAATAGTAAAAGTTGCAAGTTCTTATAAGTTTTGCGTAATTGCAAATGGGGAATTTGATATTTATGCCGCTAAGGAAAGAGCCAACGAATGGGATTATGCTGCTGGACATGCTGTAGCTGAACATGCTGGTGCTATAATAACTACTTTAAATAAAATGCCCTTCCTGTACGGAAAAGAAGATTATAAAAATCCTAGTATTTTAATGAGAAGATCTAATAATCTTAATGATTAAAACTATATTAATTATAATCATTTCCGTTACTTTTTTCGGAGTTTTATTTTTTATTTTAGTTCGCAACGCGTTAAGAAAGAGATTAGAATTTCTTGTAAAGGAAGAGAAGAATAAATCAAATAATCTTGATTAGTTTATTAAATTCTTGAGTCTCAATATTCAATACTCTCTTTGATAATTCAAAACTAAAACCTCCTCTAGCTAAAATACCCATATCTTTTTTATAAAATAATTCACGATTTGCTTGTGGTCTTATCGGTCCTATCCGTCTTCTTTTACATAGTTTGAGTGCAGAAACAAAATCTGGTTCTATTTTATCTTCTTTAATTTTATCAATACTTTGTTTAACATATTTACTATCTATTCCTTTACTTCTTAATGATTGATTTATTTTATTCAATGAATAACCTCTTCTTAAAAACATTCTAGCCTTTGAATCTGAATAAAGTTCGTCATTGATTAATTTATGTTTTTCCAAATTTAAAACAATTTCATCAATAATATTTGAAACTTCTTTTTTACTTTGTGTGCCTTTTATTTTTGTGAGGTACTTTTTTAGTAAATAAATTTTTATTTGTTGTTTAGACGGACTATATTTTTCAATATATCCGTAAGCTAAATCCTTTAAATTTGTTGTAAGGTCTTCAAAATCTTTTTTATTTGATGTGGGATTCATATAACTAATATACTATATTATTTTAAATGATAAATAACATGGAAACATATTTAACATACGAAAATATTTACTTGATAACTAATTGTGGTGTTTTACCTTTTTGGTTGCTATTATTGATATCTCCTAACGGTAATTTAACAAAATTTTTAGTTCATTCAATAATTTCTCCCTTAATATTGAGTGTGGCCTATATATATGTCGCTTATAAAATTTATTTAAATGGTGAAATTTTAGAAAGCTTTAATTTATACTTTGGTTTAGAAAATCTTTATGCTGTATATTCTAATGAGGCTTTCCTACTTATTTTTTGGCTACATTTTCTATGCCTAAGTCTTTTTATTGGCTCATGGATAGTAAGAGATGCTCAAAAATATATGGTACCAAGATTTCTAATAGTATTATCTTTAATAATTACATATTTTTCTGGTCCTGTAGGTATTCTTTTTTATTGGTTTTTAAGAATATTTTTTGCAAAAAAAATTGGATTTAATGATTAAATCTTTCGATTTTTACTTCGATTTTGTTAGCCCCTATTCATTTATTGCGCATAAAGAAATACGAAAAATAGAAAAAAAAGAATCTTTTAAAATTAAGTATAAGCCTATCCTGCTGGGAGGACTTCATAATTTGCATGGCATTAAAGCGCCTGCGTTCATACCACCTAAAGCAAAATTTATGATTAGAGATTGTAAAATGGTTTCTGAAAAAAATAAAATTTTATTCAAATTTAATTCATATTTTCCGATTAAAACACTGGATCTTATGAGGGGTGTGTTGATTGCTAAAGAAGATAATTTTGAGAGCTTTTATATCGATAAAATATTTGATGCTATTTGGTGTGATGGATTAAATATGAATGATCAAAACGTTATTGATAAAATTTTAAAAAACATGGAGATAAATCCGAAAACATTTTCTTTGCGATTTTCTTCACAGAATATAAAGATACTGCTAAAGAAAAAAACTGAAGACGCTTTTGATAAGGGTATTTTTGGTGCTCCAACTTTTTTAGTAAATAATAAAATTTATTGGGGGCAAGATAGATTAAATTTTGCTTTATCAGAAGCTAGAAGATAATTTATTTTTTTTTTTTTGGAATTACTTCCAGGCCCTCTTTCTTTAGTGAATCAAAACCTCCATCAACATGTGAAACATTTTCAAAACCCATATCAACAAGAGATTTTGTTGCTAGCGCAGAACGTAATCCTAAGGCACAAAATAAAATTAATTTTTTGATTTTTTCAATTTTTTTCTCTTTGTAGTATGAGCTTTCAGGATCTAACCAAAATTCGAGCATGCCTCTAGGTATGTGCTGGGAACTCTTGATTGTTCCTTCTTTCCATAATTCTCTTATATCCCTAATATCAATTAAGTGAGCTTCACCCTTTTCAACTAATTCTCTAACTTCTTTTGCCTGAATAGTAGAAATTTTCTTTTTGGCTTCGTCAACTAGATATTGGGAAGTTTTTATATTCATGATAATAACATATAATAAAACATTTTTAAATAAATGAGAAATATAAAAAATAATAAAAAAAAAAAAATTTTCAAAAAAATCTTCATTAAACTCTCAAGAATATTGGGTTATGAAATAATTGATCAAAATGATTTTTCTTTTCCAGTTTCAAATAAAAATTCTGAAGATAGCTTAAGTATACTCGGTAAAAAGTCTATTGCAATTCCCTTAGGTGAAACGATGATAACAAGATCTGTTAAATCATTGGACATAATAGTAAAAACTTGTACCTCCGTTAATTTAGTTACTCAAAACAAAAAAAGAATTTTTGAACACAATAAGTCTGAATATACAATAAGAACTATTAAATCATTGATAAATAATATTAATATTAATAAAGATTTATTTAATAAAATTAAAGTCAGTCTAACTATAATTGACCATAATTCTAAAAAAGGTGACCTTGAATTAATTAAAAAAATTATAGAGCAATCTCGAATTGATTATAAAATTTATAATTTAAATGTTGATGAATTTCCTCAGATAAAAATTTTAAATAAAAATAACACTACAATAGAGGGAAATATGAGGGCTGCGATGGCAAGTATTATAAAATCTTTTCAAGTAGCAAAAGAGATTTCTGCTGACCTAATATATTTTGTTGAAGATGATTATATTCACAAAAGCGAATGTCTAGCTGAAATGCTATTCACTTATGAAAAAATAGCTTCAGAGATTAATGAAGAACTTTTTTTGTGCCCTGTTGATTATCCTTATCTCTACAAAAGTACTGAAAATACAAATATTTTAATAGGACATAGATACCATTGGAGAACTATAAAGGAGTCTCTTTTGACGTTTATGACCAGTAAAAAAATGTTAAACAAACATTGGGACCTGTTAATGAAAATGTGCACTGAAGAACATGCCCCTTTTGAAACTCCTTTACATAAAATTTACGAAAACGAAGTTTGTTTATCTCCAATTCCATCTCTTGCAATACATTGCACAAATGTGAATTCTGTTTTTGGTTTATCTCCTAATACTAATTGGAAAAAAATTTGGGACGAAAATAAAATTTAAAAAATCTTATTTGTGAGACTTCTTTTTTAATGAATATTTTTTAATCCCTAATTGAATAAGCTGCTACTCCTATTTCAGCTTTATCTGTACCAAGTTTTTCTGCTGCTTTACTTATTCTTAGTCCAATAGTTTCTTTCATTACTCTAAATACAAGGTACGAAAGTATAAAACTAAAAGCACAAATAGATATAACACCAAGTAACTGAGTTCTAAAATAGGTATCCGCATTGGTAAAAGGTACTGCTAAAGTACCGAAGATACCTGCGAATAAGTGAACTGGAATCGCACCCACCACATCGTCTAATCTTAAGCGTTCTAAAAGTTTCGTTCCGTAATACATTATTACTGATCCAAAAGAACCAATTACCATTGCTGTCATTGGAGTTGGTGTTAGTGGTTCTGCAGTAATTGCCACTAAACCAGCTAGCGCACCATTTAACATCATTATAATGTCTGTTTTTCCTCCAATTAAACGGGTAAGAGCTGCTCCTGTTACCACACCTGCTGCTCCAGCAAGATGGGTATTAACAGCAATCTTTGCAATTGCATTCACATCATCAAAAGTTCCCATTGCAAGTTGACTAAAGCCATTAAATCCAAACCATCCAAACCAAAGCAAAAAAGTTCCTAGTGTTACTAATGGAATACTAGAAGCTGCGAAAGGTATCATCGATTTCTTTTCACCTTTAACATCAAATCTTCCTTCTCTAGCTCCTAAAACAATTACTCCAGCTAATGCAGCGGAACCACCACACGCATGCACTAAAGTAGAACCAGCAAAATCAGAAAAACCAACAACAGATAACCAGCCACCTCCCCACTGCCAACCCATTGAAATTGGGTAAATAAATCCAGCCATGATTGCTGCGAAGAAAAAGAATGGCCAAATTTTTATTCTTTCTGCAACTGCACCAGATACAATCGATACTGTGGCACAAACAAACATAGTTTGATAAAACCAGTCTGAGTAACCTGAATAACCAGTTTCTACATTGGAATCATCAGTCCAAATTGAAAATGATCCTATAAATCCACCTTCTGGAATATCGTAAGCTAAATTATATCCAACTAAAAAGAAGACTATTGATCCAATTGCAAATTTTCCTATATTTTTAGCTGCAATCGATGACACACTTTTTGTAGTTACCAAACCACTCTCCAACATGCAAAAGCCAGCAGCCATGAAAGCTACTAAAACTCCTCCTAAATAAAACCCTAGTGAATTAAATATATATTGTCCTTCTTTAGACATTGTAGTTTCTGCAAAACTAAGATTGGTTAATGAAAATAAAAATACGAAACTACTCAATACTATAAATAATTTTTTTACCATTTATTCTCGTTTATTATTTTTTATAAATTTATACTTATTTTAGGTGACAATAATTGACTAATTGTAATTGATCATCTTAGGTATTCTTTTAAAACAATGCTTTGTAAGCATTAGAGGTATGTAAAATTTTAGTAACTCCCATATAGTGGGAGCTACTAAATAATAAAGCGTCTATTTATTAAACATTTCTTTTAAGCTTTTAGCAGGTAAAAACTTAACTTTTTGAGAAGCTGCTATTTGGATAGATTCTCCAGTTCTTGGGTTTCTACCAACTCTAGCTTTTCTTTTTGCTACTTTATAAGTACCAAAACCAGCTATTTTGACAGTTTCATCATTCTTCAATTCGTCAAGAATGATTGTTGTAATTGAGTCAAAAGTTCTCTCCGCATCAGCTTTACTTTGGCCTAATGTAGATGATATTTTTGTTACTAGTTGTTTTTTGTTCATAGTTTATGCCCCTTTTTTAGTTATATTTTTTAATTTGTATAATTAACAAGGAAAATCAACACTTTTATTAGTATTTTTAATATCTATTAACACTATATATTGTATGTAAATAAGTGTTGATTTCATTGGGTTTTTTAATACTAAAAAATGGCTTAAAATATGCCTAAATCCTTAAGATCGTTAAATGTAGTAAAAAACATAAGAGAAAATAGTAAAAAAAGACCGATTCGAAAAAATCCTTCTTGAGTTTTTTGTTTTAAAGGTCGGCCTAAAATTTTTTCAAAAGCATAAAACATTAAATGACCTCCATCCAACATCGGTATTGGAAAAAGGTTAATAAAACCGAGACTTATAGAGATGTAAGCTGTGATGCTTAAAAAAGCAATAAAACCATGTTGAGCAACTTGTCCGGTTATTTTAGCTATTTTAATAGGTCCACCTAATTGCGTTGTATCACCTTTGCCTTTAAACATTGAAAAAATAAACTGTAAAGAAGTCTTAGTTACAAACCATGTTTCTTTTGCAGCAAAAAATATAGCAGTTGTAGGTCCAAGTCTCTGTCTATCAAATTCATTATTTAGAGGTGATATTTTTATTCCTATTATTTTTTTATTAACTGTATTTCCCAAGCTATCCTTTCCTTCTGCCTTTTGAGGTTTTACCTTAAGTAATAGCTCATTATTGTTTCTTAAAATAATTATATCAATTAGGTCTTTGGAGGAAGCATTGATATAAGTAGAGACATCTAAAATACTTTGCACTTTATTATTGTTAATAGATAAGATTATATCATCTTTTTTAATTCCAGCTGTATATGCTGGGCTATCTATTTGAACTTCTTTAATTTGAGCTGGTGTAAAATCTTTTCCAGCAAACATATAGATAAAAGTAAAAATAAATATTGCTAATAGGAAATTAGCAAATGGTCCAGCAGCAACTATTAATGATCTTTGATACAAAGGTTTAGTAACAAAAAGTTTTTTTTGATCTTCTTTATTATATTGTTTTAAAAGTTCTTCTTGTTCGGATTGACTGAAAACATTTCTATCACCAAAGAATTTTACATAACCACCTAATGGAATTGCACAAAATTTCCATCTTGTTCCAGATTTATCATTAAAGCCAAATATTTCTTTTCCAAAACCAATTGAAAAATCTGTAACCCCCACTCCAAAACGTTTCGCAAAATAATAGTGCCCGTACTCATGAATAAAGACTACAACTGTCAATAAAACTATAAAAGGGATTATAAAATTTAAAATTTCCATTCATTCACCTTACTAAAAATAAAATTTCTAAAAGCTATTAATCTTGCATTGGTT